>CEOH01024461.1_pt1 | contig 12516 bp, 19 predicted proteins | sample 530311 | NCBI WGS metagenome assembly CEOH01 (sample SAMEA2619923, study PRJEB7988) | marine metagenome | biome: marine biome (ENVO:00000447); feature: deep chlorophyll maximum layer (ENVO:xxxxxxxx); material: "saline water (ENVO:00002010), including plankton (ENVO:xxxxxxxx)" | depth 60 m
AATGCCAAGGACCTCAGAACAGCTGACCGTTACACGCACCTGATCTTCAGGTCTGTCAATGACTACAAGAAAGATGTGGTCTCTGGCATGTACCTAGACATAGACTTAGGCAAGCCCTCTGCTCCTGATATACCAGAGATGACCCAGAAGATGGACGAGATCATGGGCATTGCCTCCTCTGGCATGGACCTAGAAGACCCTCAGTATGTTCTTCTGGAACAGCACTGTTACCTAGACCTACCAGAACCCTATAATGACCCTGATGGTATTGCTCACCCTTACATTGTCACCATAGAAGAGAAGAGTCAAAAGGTCCTCTGCATCAGAAGAAACTATAAAGAGAATGACCCCAAGCAAGAAAAGAAACTTCACTTTATACACTATAAGTATGTACCGGGTTTTGGTTTTTATGGTCTTGGTCTGATCCACTTCCTAGGCAACCTGACCATGACAGCTACCACTGCCATGCGTTCCTTGGTAGATGCAGGTCAATTTGCCAACCTACCCGGTGGTTTCAAGGCCAGAGGCGTCAGGCTGGTGGGAGACAATGAACCAATTTCTCCCGGTGAGTTCAAAGAGGTGGAGAGCACAGGCATTGACCTGAACAAAGCCATCATCACACTCCCTTATAAGGAACCGTCACAGACTCTTATGGCCATGATGCAGTTTGTCATAGGCGCAGGACAGAAGTTTGCCGACTCCACAGAGCAGGTAATTGCAGATTCCAAGAACTCTGGCCCCGTGGGAACCACCATGGCCCTACTGGAAGCCTCTTCAAAGTTCTTCTCTGCCATTCACAAGCGTCTTCACAAGGCCCAGAAGGATGAATTTGAGGTACTGGCCCAGATAAACTATGACTATCTACCCCCTGCTTACCCCTACGAGGTGGTAGGAGGAGACCAAGAGGTGTTTAAACAGGACTTTGACGGAAGAATTGACGTAATTCCTGTCTCTGACCCCAACATCCCGTCCTCTGCACACCGCATGGCACTGGGACAACTGGCAATTCAGCTTGCTTCCCAGACTCCTCCCGGTACTTTTAACATGCCAGCCCTCTACAGAGAGGTGCTCACAGCGGCAAACTTCCCAAACCTAGACGAAATCCTCCCACCGGAGCAAAAACCAGAGCCAAGAGACCCTCTGGCAGACATAATTGCAGCTACCAAGGGCCTCCCCATAGCTGCTTTCCCCGGGCAGAACCACGAAGCTCACATTCAGTTCAAAACTTCCTTCCTGAAGGACCCTGCCACAGGGGCAAACCCCATGATGAAGCAGATTGTTCCTGTGATCAACGCCAATATCAGGGATCATATGATTATGAAGTACCAAGAACAGGTACTGGGACTGGTAAAAGCCTCTGGTGTGGCCAATGATCCACAAACCACAGAGATGGTCATGGCCCAAGCAGCAGAAGAAGTGGCAAATGCCAACGCTGCCATGGGAATTGCCCAAAGTCCAGAGCAGCAGATGCTTCTTCTGGAAAAAGAGCGGCTTGAACTGGACAGACAGAAGGCAGAGATGGAAGCTGCCAAGGATTCTGCTGATATTGCTCTTAAACAGATGGACATGCAGCTTAGAGGCAAGGAAAACATGAACGACATGGTGATGAACGTGGGCAAGATGGAGGCAGACGAGCGCAAAGACAACCTCAAAGCTCTGGAAGCCACTGCCAAACTAGAACTGGAGAAACAAAAGCTAGATGATGACTCTGAACTAAAGGCAGCTAACACAGCTATTCAGACTCTTCAGGCTGTTAGTAAAAAATTAGGAGGGTAACGTGGCCACCACTGATAATTTAGGCCCTGTTTACACAGGAATGAGCCAAGATGAGCTTTTAAAGTTAATAGAAGCGGCAAAAGCCACTGTACCCCCTCCTGCAACAGAGGAACAAAAGGAATTTGCACGAAGATATGATGAGAGTCAAGACCCCGGTGGTAGAATACGTCAACAATTTATTAGACCCCCTCGCGGACCAGTGGCCCCTATACCAAGGCCAAGACCACCTGAAGGACTAATGGCCACTCCACAAGTACAAGAACCAAAGGAAGAAGCAGATATGTTTGATTTTAGTGCTATAAAAGAATATATAACAAATATGTTTAATTATCGTTCTCCCACTTCTCCTGATGTTAAAGTACCTTTAGAATCAGAAAGTAAAGAAAAAAAAGATATTTCTGAAACAGGTATACCAGAACAACGTGTTACTAAACCTGTAAGATATAGTAAAAAATATTCTTCTAACAATCCCGGAAATGTTGAAAGATTAAGAAATGATTTAAGAGCAGGAGAATCTCCAACAGAGGGCTACGGCACAGACAAAAGGTTTCCAAAATTTGACCACCCTGTCATGGGACTCAGAGCAATTTTTATGGATATGAATACAAAAGTAAAAAGACATAATGGTAATCTTAAAAAAATGATAGCTGAATATGCTCCTAAAAATGAAAACAAAACAAAAAAGTACTATGAGTTTGTAAAAAATAAAATAGGAAAAGAAAAAATTAACAGTAAATCTGATATCCGAAAAGCTGTAGAGGCTATTGTAGAGTATGAAAATAAAGGGATAGACGATGGTAAACTTGTAAACTTTTATCTTTCCAAAGAAAATAACTTTATGGACGAGGCTGAACAACTTTCTAAATTAAATTTACCCGGAGGAACTTCCTACGAAATGATAGTGGCAGGGGATTATTCAGTAGAACCTAAAAAAATACAAGTAGCTCAGAAAGCTTCAGGTGGAAGGCTGGCTAAAAATCCTAACCCCTATACTCCCAAGGCAATCTAAGATGCCCCTGACCCCCGGTAAAAGTAAAAAAGCTATTTCTTCTAATATTAAAAAATTAAAATCAGAAGGCTACCCTCACACTCAAGCAGTGGCAATTGCCATGTCAAACTCCAAGAGGTCTAATAAAAGACCTTCTAAAAAAAAGCGTAGGATAGCCAGAAGAAAATAGATATAATTCTGTTATGGATATATTCCAAGAAATAAAGAAGACTTATTCCCAGAAACAAGAAAATTTAAAGAATTTGCTTGCGGAGGGACAAGCAGAGGACTATAACCAATATAAGCAGTTGGTAGGTACAATATCAGGAATTGAATGGGCCTACACAGAATTAACCAGAATTGTCAATAACAGAATGGAGAATGACTTAGACGATGATTAATCCAAACCTTGCAGGAGCCATACCTAATGATTCATGGATTACCGAATCAGATGTACCAGACCCAGAAATACTTCCAGACCTTCCGGGCTATCATATTCTGGTTCGTCCTGTCACTGTTAAGCCAAAAACAAAAGGAGGCATCATCTTACCAGAAAGAGCTAGAGATGATATTGCTTACCTCACCACGGTGGGCCGTGTACTCAAAGTAGGAACTTTGGCCTACGAAGACAGAGATAAATTCTTGGCAGGGGCATGGTGCAAAGAAGGAGATTTTGTTTGTTATCAAAAACTTTCAGGTACAAAGTTTGTGTACAAGGGAATAAAATTACTTCTTCTTTTTGATGATCAAGTTCTTATGAGGATTGATGATCCAGAAGATTTAGATACCACGCTTGCATTAAGTACTTGAGTATGGTATATAATAATATTAAGGCGTAATCTTAGTAGTCGCACACTATGGAGAAAAAAACAATGTCAGAAGAACAGGTAGAAGTAGAAGCAGAAGCAAAAGAAAATGTAGCTGAAGAGCTAACCGAGTGGAATCAGGTTGATCTCTCTCCTGAAAGCAAAAAAGAAAAAGTTGAGTTTGAGGTTGAAGGCGCTGAACCAGAAGTGGAAGAAGCACCTGCAGTAGAAGAACCCAAAGAATTACCTGAGTTAGACGGTATAGAGACCAAAGGTGCTGAAAAAAGAATTAGGCAGCTTGTCAAGCAAAAGAAAGAGCGTGACGAGAAAATTGCACAGCTAGAGGCCGAACGTCACCAGTGGGTACACACTGTCAACCAAAGGGATAAAAATACTGTAGACCTGACCAAGGCTACTTATAACCAAAGTCAGCAGCAACTACAGCAGCAAGCTGAACTGGCAAAACAATCTTATCTTAGTGCCTATGACTCAGGTGACAAAGAAAAGATGTTGGAAGCTCAAGAGATTTTAAACAAGACTCAAGTAGATTTAAATAACATTGAGCAAAATAAAAATCAGCTTTCTCAGTACGAAAGAACACTGGAAGCCAGAGAATATCAGCAGCAACAACAGTTAGCAGCACTTCAACAGCAGCAACAGGTACAAGCGCAAGAAAGTGGTGAGTATGATCCTAGGGCTGTGGAGTGGAGTCAAAGACCAGAAAATAATTGGTTTGGCTCAGACAATATAATGACCGTGGCAGCTTTAACAATAGATGCCCAGTTAAAAGAAGAAGGTTACGATCCTTCCTCTGATTCTTTTTATGCAGAGGTGGATTCCAGAATGCAGCAGGAGTTTCCTCATAAATTTAACAAGGAAGCACAAGCCCCTGCACGAAATACTCAACAGGTAGTGGCAGGACAGTCGCGCAGTCCCACCAGTTCCTCCTCTTCTAAAAAGGTTAAGCTGACTCAAGAAGATGTCAGATTAGCCCAAAAGTGGAATATACCTCTTGAGAAGTATGCTGCTGAAAAAGCACGGGCAGACCGTGCAGCAGGTGAATATGTACCCATCACTGGGTAAAACTGGCGCGTAACAAAAAAAGTAAAGGAGCGTTTAAAGATGAGTAAAACAAGTAGTAGAGCAACGCAGACAAGGGAAACTGAAACAAAGGAATATACTTATACAGAACCTAATTGGTTAGATATACCAAACCCTGTTGTAGACAGATTCACCGCTGAAGACATGGTTCTCCGTTGGATACGCATCTCCCTCAAAGGTGAGGATGACTACAAGAATGTTGGTAACAAGATGACCCAAGGTTGGGTATTTGTAACTCCAGAAGAAGTTCCTGAGATGTTACACTCTGCCACTGTTTTAGACACTGGTCGCTATACAAATTGTGTTGTACGGGGGGATGTCGCTCTTGCCAAGATGCCCCGTGGCAAAGCAAAAGCCAGAAATGATTATTATCAGGATAAGGCCAATGCCATGATGGATGCTGTAAATCAGCAGTTGATGGCAGCGTCAGATTCCAGAATGCCCATTTCAAATAATAGCACTTCAACTGTAACCAAGGGTAGAATGCCTCAGTTTCAAAACTAACAGTTAAAGATACTGCTTATTCTACTCATCTTTAAAGAAAAGGAGATTGTAGTATGACTACTACTAAGGCCCTAAATGGTCTCACTCCTTCGCGTAGATACGCTGGTGGTGCAAATACCACGCAGACCCGTAACTATCGGATTGCATCTGGTGCAGCTGGGAGCATGTTCACAGGTGATCTTGTTCTTGTTGCCAACGGTGTAGTTTCGGTTATTGCGGCTGATGCTGGTAATGCAGCTAATGGTTGCCCAATTGGTGTTTTCATGGGTTGCTACTACGAAGAAGACGGTGAGCCAAAGTGGAGAGACTTTTGGCCCACGGGAACTTCTGCCAGTAATGCTTACGCGATTGTTTGTGATGATCCCCAAGCAACTTTTGAAATTCAGTGTGATGCCAGTTCTTCTGTTGGTGATATCATGGAGCATAACTTTACGGTGACCAGAGGTGCAGGTTCTACCTTCACAGGTCGTTCAGGGTTTGGTCTTGATATTTCAGGTAGAACGTCTGGTGTGGCAGCTATGTTCCGTATCATTGACTTTGTTGATGCCCCCGGCAATGACATTGACAATGCCGCAGAACGTGCTTTCCCAATTGCTGAAGTTCAACTTATCCACCACCAACTGACCCGTGTTTCATCTGGTCAGGGCTAACCCGAAAGGAGCTTAGACAATGGCTATTAATAGAGCTAGTATTGCCAAGCAGCTTCTGCCGGGTCTTAATGCCGTTTTCGGTATTGAGTACGGAGAAGTTGCCGATGAATACAGTGTTCTCTTTGAAGTAGAGAACTCTGACCGAGCATTTGAGGAAGAAGTCCTCTTCACTGGATTTGGCACTGCACCTGTCAAGGGTGAGGGCGCTGCTGTTCAGTATGACAATGCTCAAGAAAGTTATACTTCTAGATATACGGCTGAAACTATAGCTTTGGCCTTCTCAGTTACGGAAGAGGCTATGGAAGACAACCTGTATGACACGTTTGCCAAGCTACGTGCCAGAGGGCTTGCCCGTTCCATGGCTAATACGAAACAGACCAAAGCTGCTGATGTTTTCAACAATGGCTTTAACACCTCCTTCACAGGTGGTGACGGTCAACCAATGTTCAGTGCCAGCCACCCAACGGTTGGTGATGGAAACCAGAGCAACCTTATTGGTTCTGCTGGAACGGTTGATCTCTCAGAAGCTGCGCTGGAAACAGCAATGGTCAGCATTCAGACGATCAAGGATGACAGAGGCATTCTGGTAGGTGCCAATGCAGTATCTCTGCACGTTGCACCTAACAACCAGTTCACTGCTGATAGAGTATTGAACAGCCCCTATCAACCTAACACGGCTGATAACAACATCAACTCCATTAACCATCAGGGAATGATCCCTCAAGGTTACATGGTGAATAAGCGGTTCCAAGATGCAGATGCGTTCTTCATCAAAACTGATGTTCCTAACGGAGCAAAGATGTTTGTAAGAGCACCGCTTGCCACCAAGATGGAGCCTGACTTTGACACGGGCAACCTCCGCTTCAAAGCCAGAGAGCGTTACAGCTTCGGTTGGTCTGACTGGAGAGGTTACTTCGGTTCTCAAGGAGCCTAAGTATTTTTAACCCGGTAGTGGAGGGAGCCTAAAAACTTCCTCCACTTTCCTCTTTAACATAATCATTTTGAATGGTGTTCTAAGGAGCACTGGTCTAGGAAAGGACTGTTCAATATGCCTACACATTTTCCAAACGGCGTTACCAATGTATCGGCTGGGAGTACATTTGGTAGCTTTGATTCAATGAGTCCCGCCAAGTACACAATGTACTGGAACGATTTTATTAAAAACTCTGATCTAGGTGGAGTAGGTGCTCTCAACGGAGCCACGGTTTCTGCTGTTGACTGGGTTTGCACCAAGGTAGACGGTGGAGGTGATAATGCCTCTGTTGTCTCTGTAACGGACGGTAACGGCGGTCTTCTGACAGTTACCACAGATAATGCAGAAAATGACGGTGTGGCCCTACAAGCAAAGACAGAGATTATACAGATCACCACTGGTAAAGAATCTTGGTTTGAATCCAGACTTCAAGTAGATGATGCTACACAGACAGACTTTCTTGTAGGTGTAGGTATCAAGGATACTACTCCTTTTGCTGGGTGGACAGATTCTATTTCTTTCAAATGTGACGACGGGAGCACGGCAATTCGTCTGGTCTCTGAAACTAATATGTCAGGGTCCATTGTTTCTGCCTCTGTCACGGCAGTTGCCTCTGTCACTGATTCAACCATGATGCGTCTTGGTTGGCACTATGACGGTGATAGTAAAATTAAAGTCTTCTCTGACGAAGTTCATGTTGCTACACTCAGTGTAGTTTCTGGAACTAACTTAAATACTGATGAAGCCATGTCTCCTATTTTTGCTGTTCTTACAGGTGAAGCTGCAGCACAAACAGCGGTTATTGACTATATAGCTGCTGCACAGGAAAAACCATAAGGTTACAATAAATAGGTTTTTGTAATCTTGGAAAGAACATGGCTTTGATCTATAATAAGGGGAGGATCAGGAGATGGTTCTCCCCTTTCTTTTAGGAGAAGAATAAATGACAACCACACTTAAAATTGCACAGGTAGAAGGTGGAGCAGGAGGTAATGGTCTTCTGGTGGATACCATTGCCAGTGTAACTCTGGCAGATACCAGAATTAGAGTTTATACCTATGCTGTCACTGCTGCTTCTGAAATTGTAATTGGAGATGAAAATGGTCCTGTGATCAAGCAACCTGTCTTAGCAGCTAACACAGGAGATTCAGTATACATAGGAGATGACGGGGTAAGATGTAAAGGTAATGTATCTGTAGCTGGTGCCAGTAATGCTGGTAAAATTTATGTTTACTATGGCTAATCCATATGGACTTTGTAACACTTGTTAGCTCAATCATAGCAACATCTGAGAATGATGGTTCAGAATTTGTTGGTGCACTCCCTGATATGATTCAGAGAGCACAGGACAGAATGATGAATGATCTAGATGATCAGGGACTTGTTACTTATTCTAGTGTGGCAGTATCCAATAATACAGCAAAGGTATCTGTTCCTTCTGGTGGAGAGATCATTAAAACTTTCTCTGTTGAAATAGGAGGGTCTAGAACACAGTTGAAGCACAGGCCTTACGAGTACCTGATAGACTACTGGCCTGTCTCAGCTTCCACTGGTACTCCTGTATACTACGGGTTTAAAACTAATACAGAGATCAGAGTAGCACCCACACCTTCTGCTGTTGATTTAGACGGAGAGATAGGATTTATTGCACAGATTACAACTATTACATCTGCAAGTCCTACCAACTACTTTACTACTCACTGTGAGAATGCACTGTTTTATGCTTCAATGATAGAAGCATCCATGTTTATGAAAAGTTTTAACACTGTTCCTCAGTGGTCTCAAGAGTACACCACAGAGATAGACAGACTCAGGAACAGGGCCAGAAGAAGCAGACAGGATGATATGCAGACTAACTTCAGTCCTGCTGGTGGTCCTAATACACTTGTCAAAGGGAGTGATTAAGAGTGGCTAGGAAGAAAAAGTTTCAAACTGGGGGGAGACCTCCATCTTATAATCCTATGCTTCATATGACTAATCCTGCAGAAGCTGAAAGACAAAGAATAGCAGGTAATAAAGCTGCCAGAAAAAGAAGAATGCCTACAAAAGAACAGGATAGGTACTGGTGGTCAGGACTTACTAGGCCTGTTGACGAGGTTCTTAGAAAATCATTAGGTCCTGCTGCTTCTTCATTTCAAGGTGTTTTAGATTTATTCACACCTGCCAGAAGTATAGCAGAAGTTGCTAATAAACCTACAGCAGGAAATATAATAGATGCAGCTGCAGATACTGCTTTAACGGCTGGAGGACTAAAGGCACTTGCTGCACCAACAAAAGTAGCACAGAAAGTAAAGAGGAAAACACCCGGAGGAGATGACATGAGTAAATATAAAGTAGCTGAAAGTTTATTTGGAAAAGCTAAAGACGCGCTTACTAAAGGTAAAGGTACTCCTAAATCTAAAACGCCAACCGTCAGCAAAACGGCTGGGTCCGAGCGGAGCGCAGGAGACTTTGGAGAAACGGGGGTTATGAAAGGAATAGATAAACAATGGAACAAAGGAGCAGCAAAACAGAGAGCCGCTACACCTAAACCTGATATTATAGCTCATGTTGGCTCACGTAATACTGTAGCTACTAACAGGGCCAATAGAGCAGCTAAAAAGGCCTCTACACCTAAAACTGCTACGTCTCCTACCTCTGCGCCTGTGCCTAAAAAACCAGTGACGCCTAAAGTAAATAAACCTAAGACTCCACCTAAGACACCTAAAGCTGAAACACCTAAGAAACCTACCAGTGGTAAATCTACACCTAAAAGAGTTGTAGATATTGCTAAAACTGCAGTAGGTGCAGGTACACGCGGACGGCGCAGCGGGGTGGCTCAAAGAGTTAGTAAAGTAGAAGATAAACTAGGTTTAGGAAAAAAAGGTCAACTAAGAGGGATGAGTAAAAAAGATCAACAGATAGCTGAAAATATACGCACAGGTGCAAAAGGACTTGGAAAAGCGGCTCTTGTAGGAGGAACACTATACGGAGGAAAAGAATTATATGATATGTATAGTAAAGAAGCAGGAGCAACTCCTAAATCTATAAAGAAGGCAGAAGGAAGTAAAGCCACTATAAACAAAGCTCCTTATGTAGAAGGCTATGATATGGATATGGATGATTTTGATTCTGCTAAACCCATACCATCCAAACCTAAAGCTAAACCTAAAGCTACAGCTAAAGCTACACCTAAAGCTAAAGCTAAAGCTAAGACAGACCCAGACTTTGAATACTATGGTAAAGAAGGAACTGGTCTAGGAGACTTTTCCAGAAAACATGGTATTCAGTATGCCACTGATAAAGGATACAAAAAGTGGTTTGAGCATGATGGAGAAAAGGCAGGTGGCAGACCGGGCAAAGGTAAGATGAAGACCCAAGGTATGAACCGTTCCAAACGTACAGGCTTCTCTGGTAGAGGAGCAGGTGCGGCACTGAGAGGATTTTAATTATGTCTAAAAAGAAAGAAAAAAAGAAACCTTCTTCAGATAAACGTAAAAAGATAAAGGTATCTCTTGATAATCCCTATTACTCTAGTGAGCCTTTAAGAAAAGGGTTTGACCAACGTTTAGCATCAGCACTTCATACTGAGGACATGAGAAAGAGTAGTCCGTTAGGAGATAAGTCTATCAAAGCAGGATTAACTGAAGGTCTCTACAATCTAACTGATCTTACCCGTCCAGAAGAAGGTCAGGTTGGTGCTCGTCTTGCTAAAAAGCTGGTACAGGAAGCTAAGAAAAAAGACAAACAAAGTGGTTTCAAAAAAGGTGGAAGTCTTAAAAAAGGCTTTTTAGGAAAAGGTGCAGGAGTAGCACTCAGAGGTTTTTAAGATAAGGAGAACTGTATAATGCCAATGAACTATATGAACGCCAAGAAACGTCCAGAACTCATGGGAGGAATGGTCAAGCGTAACATGGGTGGAAGAGTGGGTAAGAAACCCGCTGGTGCTGGTGATACCACGGGCATGAGCAGAGTAGGCCTCTACCCACAAGAAGAAAGGTATTCTTTGACCCACCCCGGAAGAAGCAAGAGTACTCAGCCTTTTCCTAAAAGAGGAGTAATCTAATGGCAAAGAAAACAAAGAAAAGTAAGCCTAAGTTTTATCCACTCCCTGATCAGAATCCTCCTTCAGACTCTGATAGGCTGGCAGAGATCAACGGTAAGCCCACAGGGCAAGGTTATGGCGCTGCTAGGATAGGACCAGATGTTGTCTCTGCTTGATCTTTTTAATATGATAGTGGCTAGTCACTACAGGTTATACATGGATCAAATGAGCCTAAACTTTATTTGTTAAAATTAAGGAGGTGATCAAATGACAGAAGATAACAACGTAAAGTGTCAAAACCCTTCTTGCCAATGTACAGGATGTGATGATTGTTCTTGTTCTGAGGAAGGAGAGTGTGCGTGTCAGCAATCTACTAAAGAATAGGAAAGGAATGAATGGTGGAAGACTTTAGTGTATTTCAAGCTATTTCAGATTACGGGCTTGCCATAGTTGCCACCATAGGAGCGGGTGCAGCAGCGTGGAAACTTTTACACTTTATGCTCAGAGACGTAGCATCAGCACTGAAGAACCAAGATGAAATTATCATTGCTCTGATTGATAAAAACAACAGAGTAGAAACTCTGGTACAAAGAATAGACTCTAAACTAGACACAGTTCTTCAGAAAAGTTCAGACCCGCTTTTAAAAGAAACGAAAGAAAGGTATAGACCCTGATGGCTTTTGAAAAGTATGATCTTACTGTAAAACCTTATGGGTTTAAAAAAGTAAATGTCCAACAAGAACTGCCCTCTGGTAGGCGTATACCTTATATGAAACCTACTCCTTTTAAATCAGGTGGTAAGATTAGCTACCCTTTGGTGGGACAGGTTAAACCAGCGTGGATGAGGAATAGGTAGCAGAGCATGGCAATTGCAAGTACATCAAATTTTGATACTACCTTTTTTATAGACGAGGTAATAGAAGAAGCCTATTCTATGCTAGGAGGAGAACCTGAACTGGCCAATGATGCAATCACTGCCAGAAGGTCTCTTAATCTTCTCCTCACTGATTGGCAGAACAAGGGTGTTCTTCTCTGGGGAACAGACCTAGCCACTACTTCTTTGGTGGCTGGCACCTCTGAGTATACTCTCCCTGCTGATACCATAGATATTCTTTCAGGATATGTCAGGTTAGCTTCCAATACCACAGACTTTCAACTTAACCGCATAGGTTATGAAGAGTACGAGGCCATTACCAACAAAGCCACTCAAGGTAGGCCTACTCAGTATGCAACTCTGAGAGGAAGAGAAACTGTCACAGTTCACTTCTTTCCTACTCCTGACTCAGCAGATACCTATACCTTTAGAAACTACAGAATGAAGCGGTTGGCAGATGTCAACAAGAGTGCTCTGGAAAATGCAGATGTACCCTTTAGATTTCTTCCAGCCCTAACCTGTGGTCTTGCTTACTACCTGAGTTACAAAAGATCAGGTATACCCACAGAAAGGATTACCATGCTCAAGGCAAAATATGATGAACTTTTATCAACAGCACTGGACGCTGACAGAAACCGTGTCAGTCTGGTCATTGCTCCTAGACTAGTGATAGTGTGATCCATGGCTAAACCCAAAGGACTATATGCAAATATAAATGCAAGGAAGAAAAAAGGCATAAGTAGGTCTAAAAAGAAAAGCACTATTACGCCTGAAGCTTATGCTAATATGAAAGCAGGATTTCCCAAGAAGAAGAAGAAGA
>CEOH01036689.1_pt1 | contig 12493 bp, 15 predicted proteins | sample 530311 | NCBI WGS metagenome assembly CEOH01 (sample SAMEA2619923, study PRJEB7988) | marine metagenome | biome: marine biome (ENVO:00000447); feature: deep chlorophyll maximum layer (ENVO:xxxxxxxx); material: "saline water (ENVO:00002010), including plankton (ENVO:xxxxxxxx)" | depth 60 m
ATCTGTGCTTGTGGGTCTTGTTCAAAATGCCATAAGCCCGTGTCTTGGATAAAAAACTCGGGATCCTTTCCCCATAGAGAATAAATGGTCCGGCGAGAAACATGAGTGGAAAATGATCCTTGGAAGCTAAGCTTTACGGGTCGCGAATCAGTTGTTTTGAGAGGTGGAGGTGGTAGAGGGGAGTAATGGGGCAAGGGGAAGAAGTCGTCGGAAGTCGTCGCATGAGGGGTGAAAACCAGAGAGGCTGCAGGGAAGCTTAATAGCTTTACTTGAATATGTTGGCAAATGAAAACTAATTTCTCATTGGGGTATTGAGAATTAACTGAATTAATGAAGTGTTGAGCTGCGGGTAAACCATGGGAGTTTATAGTAAATGCGAGAGGTATTTTTACAAATACATATTCATCCGAGATTAGCTCATGGTCTTTTTCGAGATTTTCCCAAATGGTTTCTTCTGTTTTGACGGCGTCTGTTACGCCTTCGAAATCTTTAACAACAATAAGTCTCATTACCAATAACACCCTCCTTCGACAATGGCAGCTTGAGGAGGAATCTCTTGCGGCAAGGGACGTATCCAATGACCGTTGTAGAATCCAGAAATAACATTATGGTTGTCCCACCGTTTCCCTTTAATACCGAATAAGATTTGAGTAGCTCCCCCTAAGTGGACACCACTCTTACCTAAACTTTTACAAAAAGAAATTAAAGGTAGAGACCAGGCGCCAGCTCCTACGATAGCTATATCAAAATCTATAGTCTTGACAGCGTCCTGGAGTTTTAGTAACCCGTCTTCCCATGAAGAAAAGGGGGAGGGGGTCGTCGCAGCGGAAAAAGGAATTTTTAAAGTGGCGACTTTTACATTAGGAAACAGAGGTTTATCTCTCCAAACATCAGTAATTTTAGGAAGTTGGGTAGATATACTTTCTATAAAAGGAGAAATAACTAATAAAGTTTTACCTTCTAGGTATCTAGTCCAGGGATCCTCGTGGTAGTACGGCTCTAATCCTCTAGCATTACAGAAAGAAGACTGGGGAGAGGCATACTGTAAGATGAATTCTTCCAGTTCGTTTTGCCAAACTCCTGCAATATCTAAGGTTTTGAGGGACTCTAAAAAAATACCACAAAATTGAGTAAAGGTTTCGGGGGATGGAGGGAATACTCCAGCACCGTGAAAAAGTTCGATATGAGGGTAACTGGGCCACTGAATAGGGTTGATGCCGTGTATTTTGTGATGAAGGTAGTTACTAAGAGCTCTGCATTCCCCCGCACCCAGTTTGCCCGCAGAGAAAGGGTTGCCTTGAATTAAAGCATCTCGTATGAGATTATTTCCTTCTACTTCACTCATGTGGAACTATAATGTCTTCAAGTTTTCCGTAAAGAGGGCCGGTATATTTGTGGGTTTTGGCATATTTTTCTTTAATTGTACGTTCTTCATATTGCCTTCTGTATTGCACATCACTACCTGTGGAGACTCCGTCTGGATTGAAATAATATAAACCTAAAATCTGATTTACTTTTGCCATTATAGCACCTTTTGTGGCACAACGCAACCAAAATTCTCCATCGGCAGCAGATTTATAATCTTCCTGAAAGAAGCCAAACCTATCGTGAAGGGTTTTTTTGTAGACTGGAGATTGATGCGGCATGTTGTAAATAATTAAATCTTCTATCGAGAAGGAAGGGAAGTTGTAGCGCTCCCGCGAAAAGCATGTTTCGAAAAGTTGGTTCTCGGTTCGGGTTATGAGGCTATCCGAATACACAAGGTCAACGTCAGAATTATCTTCAAGGAAATTGACCTGTTCTTCTAGCGCCGAAGGGTGTTTGCCGTCATCAAGATTGGCGTTATTTAGATATTTTCCTCGAGCTTCCTTTACGGCGATATTCCAACAGGCATATAACCCCGGATCTTCCGTGAGTTTGATGTAACGGATGTTCGAGTATCTTTTCTGGAAATCTCTTATGTAAGCTTCTTCGTTTTCCGGCGAGTTGCCATCCACTAAAATTAACTCACATTTGTCAAAGATGCTTTGGCGCGTAATATCGTGGAGGTAATGCTGAATATATTTTTCACCCTTAAAAATAGAGCAAAAAATCGAAACTAAAGGAGGCTCGTTCATTTGGTTTTCGGCGTAATATATTATATATTATAAAATTTATATATTATAGGAGTATAAATAATTGTTTCCAAAATTCTTGACATCCCTTTGCACTTTTGCTATTATATGTGGATGCTCATAGAGGAAAGAGAAAAAAACGAAAGCACGTTCTATGTAGAATGCGCCAACTGGAAATCGATAGTCAATGCCACTGACGAGACAGAAGCGGCTACTAAAGCATTTGAAGTGTGCCTGGACAAATACCGAGAAAAGACGGAAATAAGCCCTGTAGCAATCGTTTTAAACATATCTTCTGTCATGAAGACAATGAGTATAGAAGAAAATATTGACTATGTTTATGCTCCTACCTTCTTATCTAACGCAGGACTCCATAAAACTTCACAGGATTTTAAATTCATAATAGAAAACCTCAAACAAAATATAGATGAAACTCCTAGTCGTTGATCCCGATTCAAACCTCTGCCACGAAGCCTACGAAGGTGATGCTGGAATTGATATTAAAGCGGCTACAGAACCCACCATCCTAGGATACCGCCTGAACGACCATTACTGGAAATATATAGATTACATCGAATACGATACCAATATAAAGATCCAGCCGGAAGATCAAAACTCCCGCGCCGTAACTTTCTTATTCCCTCGTTCTAGTGTTAGTCGCCATCATTTGATTCTAGCTAATTCAGTGGGAATAATAGACAGTGGTTATACTGACACCATAAAAGTAAGATTCAAATATGTACCCCAACCCGACGACTACCGCATCCATGAAGGAAAATGGCTTTTATTGGATCCAAACATCGACAGAATGTACAGAAAAGGAGACAAAATAGCCCAATTAGTTTTCAGTAATTATTTGCGTCCTGAAATAAAAATGGTAGAAGAATTAAATAAAACAGAGCGAGGAACCGGAGGTTTTGGGAGTAGTGGAGACTAAAGTTATAGGTATAGCAGGGGTTGCTCGCGTAGGAAAAGATACTTTTGCTGCGCACATGGGTAAAGTTTTAAAAAAACAAGGGTTAGTTTCTCAACGCGTGGCGTTTGCCGACGTTCTCAAAAAAGACATAAATTCTTTTTTACTTGCTAAATCAGGCGTAAATGCGTATACTATAGATGAAAAAGAAAAACATTTACTCCGCCCCTTAATGGTAGAGTATGGTCGCCTTATGCGAACCTTATCTGACGGGGAATATTGGATTAAACAAATAGCAGAAAGAGTAGAAAAAAACATAGAAAACAATATCATCTCTCTCATTACTGATGTCCGTTATCAGAACGAAGCATCATGGATTAACTCTCTAGATGGAGGCATCAGCCTCCATCTTTTTAGAGAGGGCATTAATCCTGCTAATGAAGAAGAAGCCTTAAATGACCCACTTACACAGAAAGAATGCTCCTACTCCATTAATTGGGAAACAGTCTCAAGCCAAAAGGATATAGGAAAACAAGCAGCAAACTACATACATGGACTCGAACTACTTACAGAACCTCTCCGACCAGGAACTAGTTTCTCTTATTCAAACACAAAGCAATAGCAATGACTGCCTTAAAGAACTAGTTTCGCGCCATAGTGGAATATATATTGACATGATTAATAATTATGTACCGGGAAACACCATATTCACGAATAAAGACGAATTAATAGCAGACAAAGAATACAATATTTATCAAGCCGCTTTAAAATATGACCCAACACGAAAGACTAAATTCAGTACTTACCTAGGCAATGAGACAAAATGGATGTGTTTGAATATTTATAACAAAAATAAAAGACACCCCGAAATTGCCACAGAGAACGAGTTACTAGAGTCGAATAGCCATATAAATACCCACGAACACGAAAAAAATATAGAAAAAGAACTATTTAAAAAAGTTATGTCAATCATAGAAGAATATCCTGATGACAGAATTTCACAAATTTTCGATATGCGTTATATCGAAGGATCCAAAAATAAAGTTATGCCATGGAAAAACATTAGCGACAAGCTAGACATGAGCATACAAGGATGCATTAATATCCACAATTCAACCATCGCAAAGTTAAAAATAAAACTCAAAGAAATATGAACCAGCTATCAGGTACGATTAAAGTAATTGGTGAAACCACTCAATATGGACCTACTTTCCAAAAAAGAGAGTTCGTGGTAACCACCCAAGATAAATTCCCGCAAGATATCAAACTAGAACTATATCAGGATGATTGCGGCATTCTTGATGATTACTCCGTGGGGAATGTTATTACTGCCTCTTACAACCTTAAAGGTAATGAATATAAAGGTAAATACTATGTAAATCTTCAGGCATGGAAGCTAGAAGAGCCTCAAGGAGAAAGCGAAAGCGCTGCCCCTGCAGCGGAAAAACCCGCTCCCAAAAAGCGTGGACGCCCTCGCAAAAACCCCGAACCTCAAATCGAAACCACCGAAGATTTGGCGGAAGATGTAGAAGAATTAGCTGACGCTCCATTTTAATTAGAAAAAGCCAACCTATTTCCTAAAATAGGGCGTGAGAAAATTAATATTTGAAGCCCCTTGTAATTCCCTTAGCTTTGGGAATGTCAGTGTGAATCTCCTTCGGGAGATGCACAAGCAAAAAATTAACGTTGCCTTCTTTCCTATAGGAGGCAATCTAGACTACGCTGCATTTGATAGTCTTACTGACGATTTCAAGGAGTGGCTTCAAGCATCCTTCGAGAACAGACTTAACTTCCTGGACAGGGACACTCCAACCCTAAAGCTGTGGCACTTAAGCGGCTCCGAAGTTAGGGTCGGGAGAAGACAAGTGCTATACACGTTTTACGAGCTAGATTCGCCCACTGTTCAAGAAAAAAACATAGCCAATCTTCAAGACGAAATAGTGTTTAGTAGTTCTTACTCTCAAGAGAAGTTCGAACTCTTGGGGTTAGATAACGTTTCCAGTATTCCTGTAGGCTTTGATCCTGATTTTGGTCCCACCAATAAGGAGTACCTAAAAGACAAGACCCACTTCGGATTAATGGGGAAATGGGAGAAACGGAAACACACTTGCGAAATAATCAGGGCATGGGCCAAAAAATACGGAAACAATTACTCCTATCAATTAACATGCTGCATTACGAACCCCTTCTTTAAGCCTGAGCAGATGAATCAAGTAATTTCGCAATGCCTAGAAGGACGGCGTTACGGAAATATTAATTTTCTCCCATATTTAAAGACTAATAGTGAGGTTAATGACTTCCTTAATGCAATTGATATAGATCTATCGGGCTTAAGCGGCGCAGAGGGTTGGAATCTTCCCGCATTTAATGCCACTGCTTTAGGTAAATGGAGCATAGTTCTAAACGCCACTTCCCATAAAGATTGGGCAACCGATAAAAACTCTATCCTTATCGAACCCGAAGGAAAAGTAGACGCCGAAGATGGAATATTTTTCAAAAGTGGCCAGCCCTTCAACCAAGGTAAAATCTACAATATTAGCGAAGAAAAGATAATTGAAGCCCTCGAAAAAGCCGAAAGTTATTCTCAAAAAGAAAACGTCGAAGGTTTAAAATTACAAGAAAAATTCACCTACGAGAAAACTTTAAACGGACTTTTGTCCAAATTAACTGTATAATATAATAGTCATGACAAACCTAAAACAAGTTCAAGGAGAAGTTATCTTATGCTGCGGTAAGGGCGGTTGTCCCCGCATAAAGAAGTTTGGTTCGGACAAAGTAAAAATCACTGACGATTTCGGGAGCACCGTGGTCCTAGACAAAGAACAAGCTTTACTTATTCAGCAGGCTATTAAGCAACTAGATGACTGAATTCATACAATACACCTTAGCCTCAATAGGGTTGATGTGTATTTTAAAATATGGAAGTATATTAAGTCTTCCAAGGAATTTTTTGTCGGCTCAATCCGAGTTCTTCGACGAATTATTCAAGTGTAGCCTTTGCTTGGGATTCTGGAGCGGGTTACTTATTTCTCTGTTTATATATTATACGGTGGCTCCATGGGATACATTTTACTGTTTATTCCCACTGACCTCCGCTCTGTTTTGCTGGATAGGAGATTCTATTATTGGTGTAATTAAATATTCTGAACTGTATTTAAAGAAAAAATCTAAATAAAATGCCTTTATACGATTTCCAGCACCCCGTCACCCATGAAGTGAAAGAACTTTTTTTTCACATGGACGATGATAATAAAACCTATACCGACGAAGATGGGGTCAAATGGAATCGAGTCTTCAATCCTATTAATCTCAATGCAACCTACCGCACCTTTGATGAAAAGCGCTTAGTCGATGAAAAAGGAAACCCCCTCAAGGTTCAACACTTAAGCGAAGAGTTTGTACGGAGCCAAGGGTTCAAAAACGCTACAGACTACATAGATTATAATAACTCAGTGATGGTAGATAGAGAAAAAACCCCTGAAGCAAACACCCAAAAGATGCACGATCAAGCGGCAGATAAAGATTTGCAACAAAAAATAAAAGAAAACCAACGCAAACTTGAAAAAAACAACGAAATAGCGCGTAGAAAAAAAGAGCAAACTAAATCCAACCGTGTGCAAGTCAAGGCCACAATGGATAAAAAAGGCCGCGCTACTAAAGTGAAAGTTAAATAATGCCCATATACGTTTACGAACATCCCGAAACCCAAGAATCCATTGAAATAATTCAAGGAATGAATGATGCGCATGAATACATTGATGATGAAGGAGTAGAATGGCGCCGGGTATTCCATGTTCCGCAAATGTCCATGGATACCCAAGTAGATCCTTATAGTGAAAGCGATTACCTTAAGGCTACAGCTAACAAAGGTGGGACCATTGGCGACATGATGGATTACAGTAAGGAATTAAGTCAAAAACGCGCAGAAAAAGACGGTACAGACCCTATTCAAGAAAAACACTTCAAAGACTACGAAAAAAAGAACAAGCGCAAACACCCCTCAAAGGCTAAAGTTTACGAAAGCAAGAACGTAAGAGTAGAGTATTAAGTATAGATAGTGACTAACCCCTTTTTTATTTAAGGGGTAAACAATCGTTATTGGCCAAATCCTTTATGGAAATGAATTTTATCCCCTTGTTCAGGAGATCTTGGTTATTTTCTTTGATGACCTCAAAAAAGTTCCACGCCATAACGATAATAACGTCGGGGGGCTCTTTAGAAACCATATCCTTGGAATAAATGGGGATTTTGACGCCGGGGATATATTTGTTATGTTTCAAAGGGTTATCTTCAATAATGTAAGAGATCTCCTCTGAAGTGATGCCGTAATAATTTAAAGCGGTGGTCGCTTTGGCCGGCGCTCCATAACCCGCTAGGACGAGATTTTGGTTTTTTAGTTTTTTTAAGTTCAATAAAACATTCTCCTTACACCGTTTCACCCGTTCTGCAAAATCCCGGTAGGTGGAGTAATTCTTTATCCCAAACTTGTCTTCCTCTGATAAAAACTCTTCTACCGCAGCAGAAATCTCCCTCTCACCTCGTTTCACGTATAGACGGAGTGACCCCCCGTGAGTGTCAATATGCTCCACATTAATAATAGTAGAAGAAAGATTATTAAAAAAATTATTTAAAGAAGTTACCGTCCAGTAATTTACGTGCTCATGATATATATTATCAAAGGTGAGATCTTTTATTGTATCAACAAGGTATTGAACTTCTATAATAAAAACCCCATCATCTTTTAAAACATCAAAAGCCGCACAGGCTATCTCCGTTAGATTATCTGCATGGGCAAAAACATTGGAAGCCGTTATGAGATCCGCGTGGCCGTACTGAGCTGTGATGCGTCCACTAAGGTCTTTTGTAAAATATTCATTAATGGTATTTACCCCGGCCTCATTAGCTATTTGAGCTACATTAGTAGCCGGCTCTATACCCAGAGTTCTTATCCCTTTCTTTTGTAAGGGTTTTAAGGCAATACCATCATTAGAACCAATGTCCACCACAAAGGAGTTGTGATTTAAAGTGAATTTTTTTATGTAGTATTCGGAGGCTCTTTCAAAATGTTCCCTAAAGCTTTGAGTTGTAGAGGAAACATAGAGATAGTGATCGAACATTTTAGAAGAAGGAACCGAATAAGATAATTGACAATTGTGACTCTCGGGACAATATACTAACTCCAGAGGGAATAACTCCTCGGGTTCTGAAGGGGAATCGAGTAGGTTGTTAGCTAAAGGAGAAAACCCTAAAGATAGAACAGGTTTAAGGTGTGCGCTTCCGCTCACACGACAAAAGCGGGAGTAATTAGCCAATAAAGAATCTTTTAAAACTTCATCGACAAGGGGGTACGCTAAGGTATGGGTGACCCCATAATTATCATGCTCCCTCTCCCCTCTCACTAAATTTAAAAACACTGAATCTTCCAAAAAAATCATGGTGTGGGCCACATGAGGTTTGATGATAGCTATATCTCCGGGGTTGATTATTTGAGTATGTAAAGATGAACGGGGGTTGAGTAAGTCCTTTACAACGCTAATGTATCTCCCTTTTAACAAAAGGCATTTTTGTTCTTGGATGGGGTGAAAGTGATTAGCTCTTATCGTCCCTCTTTTAGACTCTATATATCCAATTAAATTAATTGGTTCTGTGAGCTCGTAGTTAGTGATAAACCCTCGTTCATCTACGTAGGTATTGGCGCCTTGCTGAGTATACTCTAGGGCCGGAGGTATAGGGTGAGGGCTCCAGTTGGTAACCATCTCTTCAATGCATCCCTGGATACTGTAAAGAAACTCAAAACCGGTCTTAAGTAGTTTCTTGTTAGAGATAGTGTAACCTAGATTAGGAATCTCATCTTCTGTTTCTGTTAGAGTAACGGAGGGAGCAAACTCCTGGCACATTAAGGCTACCTCCTTTACTGTCATAGATTCCAGTGCACAATGAAAAATCTCTTGTCTAATTTCATCATGTTGCTCCATAAATTGAAAACATCTCGCAACATCAATAAGAGGAACTAAACTTTTTAACTGCACCCCGCCTGAAAAAAGCTTTATTTGCCCTCCTTGCGATGCAATTTTAGCAAAAAGGTTGGGCATTATATTAATCCGCATATTATCTCCTGAATAGCCGCACACGGAAGCCAATCGTACTATTACATAGTTTTTGCCCGAGTTCTTTAAATCTTCTTCAGACTGAACCTTACCAGCACTATAGGTTAAGACAGGAGTAGGCTGGATCTCCTCGGAGATATTCTCCATAGTGTCCTCAAACCCCTCATAAACAACATGGGTGGATGGAAAAATAATCTTACAATCCGCTGAAGTAAGCTCTATTATATTCCTGGTTCCATCAACTCCCGTTTCTCGAATAGAGGAATCTAGTTCTTCATTGGATTCGGTGGCGGTATAAGCCACATCGGTAACCCCCGCCAAATGTATGACTACATCGGCATTTTGGAGGGGACCTCTTATTGTGGATACATCTAAAATTCCCGCCTGGATATATTTAAAACCCCACTTCCTGAGTTGCGTAACTAAGGCAGAGGAAAACCTGCGGTCTATAACTGTTATATCGTACTTCCACGAAAGACCTGAATACAACTTGCACAGTTCAGATCCTATATACCCCAATCCTCCGGTTATTACTATTTTCTTTTTAGGTTTTAAATTCATGATGTAAGTTCAGGGCCGCTAAAATAATCAAAACGTTCCGGATCACCGTACTCGGCTACCTTATGGTCTCCGGGGAAAATAATAGACCCATGGGTTTTATATAAACCAATGATTTGAGAGAAGCCCGAAATACTGGCTATGCATATATCGCTCTCAATGCAGTTTTGTAATTGCGTTAAAGTTCTTTCTGCATTCTTTTTGCTTGGGAAATAATTAAAACGATTTTTATATTTAGAAAAAAGCCGGTTTATATTCACCTTCTCTCCCTTGTCGTTGATATAGCCATCAGCCCAATCCCCATCGGAATAAATATTAATGAAGAAATCTTTTAAGTTTTGTTTTTGAATTATGTAATCCAGTACTCTTAAATAATACTCATCAGGGCGCAATCTAGTTTTAAAGGCACTCCCCTCATAATGAGGCTCCATCGCTACATCTCCGCGCCGAATCGTTACAGTGATATTAGTTACTTGCGGTTTTAAATGATTTTCAAGGATCAACCTGCGATATTTATAATGATCCATAAAGTAATTTCTTGTCTTTTCAAAAGATTCCAAAGTGGGTTTTCCCCCTTTTAATTGGTTATAGGAATGTTCATCGCATAAAGAGGGAAAATTAGAACGTGCATGATTGCGTGCAGTAGAAAAGTCGTTCAAGCCCAAAAAGTTTTCCACCATCCCATTGTTGCCCAAACCATGGCCCAAGGACATTAAGGGAGGTAAAAAAACAAGATTCTGGGATAAGGCAATATTAAGGCCGTAATTATAAGAAACCAAGGTATGCCCTAGGCCCGCGCCGCGTATTATATTGTCATAGATTAGATACTTGGTATTCATTTTTTTTCACAAAATACTCGTATACCTTAATATCCTTCTCATAAAGAGGGAGCAGGGCTTCCCAATATTTTTCCTTCAGTTTTTGCTTCTCGTCTTCTGGGGAAGTATTAAAAGCCTCCTGATACGCCTCCTCGGAGCTCCCACCGTAGCGCTTGTTATCTATCTTGATCCCCCATTTATCACGGAGGATAGATAGCCCAGTTGTAAGGTCCTCCTGCACCATCACCAAGTCCATTCCCTTAAGTAACTCCAAATAATTCGAATAGCCGCCGGGGTTACACGAAGATAATTCATATACTTTCGAGGGGAATTTATTCTTTTTTAAAAAATATATAATTTTTGATTCAATGTCTAGTTCGTCGAAACTATTCTTAAAACTGTCCGTGTCGTGCCCCCGACTTAAGTAGACTGCATGCGAAAAATATAACGCAGAAAATAGACGATCAATTGGATGCCTAATACACGAAAGATAGAGCCAGTTAGATGAAGCATAGGGGGGCGGGAGCGGTAAATTTAACTTATCAGGGTAAACCATACCCCTAAAAACAAGTAAATTGTACCAAAACGCTTCTCGCTTTAATTGCTGAGTAGACCCATCTACACCACTATTATATTGGGCTTCAGCGTAGCCTAAAATCTCGTGTCTATCTTTTAAATTCTTCCGGAAGAACGAAGACGCGCATTTTGGAAACCGAACCAGAAAAATATTATCATAACATTTCACTATCCTTTCACTCATTTAAAATATCCTTTAAAAAATTTAGATCTATTTTTATATTAAAATCTTCATCCGCCTTAGTTTCTATCCATTTATACTCGAGCCCCAAAGTTTTTCCAATTTTTGTAAAATTGAGACAAGCTCTATTCTTAGGGCAGAACTCAAAAACCTTGGGGTTATAATCAGAAAAAATAATATTACGAAAGAGAGAACCATGCGCCCCTATTATAATACTTGCCTTATTGAAGAGATTTATATGTTTTTCGATGCCCTCATTCCCTTCAACTACCGTGAAGCCTTGCGACCTTAAATAATTTATAACCTCCGCATTGTTCAATACTCTCCGCTGCGAAATCCCCGCGACTTTTTCAGGACGAGATAAGTAGAGTTTAGTTGTATTATCTGATTCATTAAGTAATGCATTGTATTTACTCCGCAAGTATTTTAATCCATTAATAGAAATCTGACTAGGAGATGCCGTAGGGGAAGGATAATACAACGAAGGAACCTTATAAAGAGTTTGCCCACCCAATGGGAAACTTAAAGAAAGCCGATCTTTTTCAGGGTAACCAAAGAGAGACAAATGAAAGTCTACATCCGTCACATGAGTCGATAGTGGGGGCGTTATAAGTTTTGTATTCTTTAAGTGGAGAGATTCTATTTTTTGTAAATCCTGTAACGTATCCCAAAAATGACCAAAAACATAAATGTTAAAATAATGATGTCCATAAACGTAAGAAAAACTATCGTCCAACTCAATCACTTCCTTAAAATGCGCCTTCTTCGCAAATTCCGGAGCCAGAGCGTCGCAGGGATTATAAGGGGGGATTGGATTTTTCGGCCCCCCCCACCCCTTAGCAGCACGATCATGCCAAAAAAGATAATTAAAATTAGCTTCTAAAATTAAATTGAAATCACTATCATATATAGTTCCCTTTTCCCCAAGATAACAATCTTCCAGATGCAATACATACTGAGGCCAGCTTTCGCTATACTCCTCTGGAGCAAGGGGGCCAAAAAAGTCCCCTTTCTGTATGGGGTAATCGATGCGCTCTATTGACATGGGCGATCAATAATTCTAAAATCTTTCAACAGGCCCCTATCCTCCGTGGAGAGTTCCTCTTTTAAAATGGCACATACTACTAAATTGTACGGCCTCTGGTTGCTATCTCCTAATTTATCTAGATTGGCGCAGCGCTGAAGATATGATTCATAACGCAAGGGGGATGAGACATCACTTTTAT
>CEOH01003885.1_pt1 | contig 12424 bp, 6 predicted proteins | sample 530311 | NCBI WGS metagenome assembly CEOH01 (sample SAMEA2619923, study PRJEB7988) | marine metagenome | biome: marine biome (ENVO:00000447); feature: deep chlorophyll maximum layer (ENVO:xxxxxxxx); material: "saline water (ENVO:00002010), including plankton (ENVO:xxxxxxxx)" | depth 60 m
GTCAAGCCTTACGCGCAATGTAATCTCGTTGTTTGGAGTCTTCTTAAGTGGTTCTGACAATTTAGCCATTGCTAGTAATTCGTTATTGCCGGAATATAAGCCCACTGACGTAATATACGTCACAGGGGAGTCAGTAGACTCTTCCTTGACGCGAAGCTTGCTAGCGGTCAAATACGTGGGATTGGCGCTATAATTAAACTCGTTGTGGTTGATTCTACAGAAGTAAATTGTGGAATGAAGCTCTGTTGTATTATTGAACGATATATTCTTCAATCTGTTTCTAATACCGTTGCATGCTCCAGAGATTGAGCTGGAAACGTAAACCCTATCAATGCTTGAATATACTTCGTTATCATGATCAGTCGTGCCGTCATCGATGCTAACGCCATTCTTTGTAACAAAATAATTTGCTGAGCTTGGGCCTGGGTCGTCGTCTTCGCCAGGACTATAATCATAAGGTCCAAAGACGGACGAAGTAATAACTGCAACGCCAGCCTGATAAAATACCAATCCCATAGGCGATACATCGCTAGCAACATCAAATGCATTTTCTGGGTATAACAGCCCATACTCGCCGGCTGGAGAGTTCACTTTGTAGTTATTTGTCGAACCACTGTCTGAAAGAACTAGCGGATCGTAACCGTCATTGTGGGTATCAAAAGTACCTCCAGTATGGAAGGAGATAGAGAAAGATCCTTTCTTAATTTCATCTTTTGTAAGCAATCGCGAGAAGTTAAAGAACATCGCCGAATCGATTGTGTTGCCGCCGGCAAGAATATTGCCATCTTGATCGAACTCTCTAATCGAGCCACTGGCATCGTGCCCCATCAAAACCTGGGCCATCTGATTATAAATGTTAATCTTTTTGGCGTTTTGTGTTGCTGAGCTGGAGCTTAATGGAGATTGGCTAGAATATCCAACCGTGATATCAAAAAGATGGTTTGCAGAAGAACTTAGGTAAGGATAGTCATAAACAGATTGGAACATGCCATGTGCATAATCTTTAATGTTTTCATCATTATATGTTCCAGACACGATTGTACCTGTAAGCGGTACCGCCTCGTGCAAAAGCGTTCTTGTTGTAGTGATGTCACTCGCTGCAAAATTCTTAAAAGTTGATGCCATTTTTATAACCTATTATTGTTTCTTTACAAATCTTACCGGAACGTCAATTCTATAGCCGGTTGTAACGCCTTGAACTTGCATAATTGTATCAAGATATCTTGTTGCAATTGACAAATTCATAGCACCAGTTGATGAATCGTTCGCGGCCTCTGTAGAGCCCAGTTTAGTAAACAAAAACGTGCTCGTATTTAAATCCAATGACGATTGAATCATTAGTTTTAATATTGTTCCCCGGGGCCCACGGATAACTTCTTTTGTTTCCGCCCTGCTTGTTTCGGTGTTTGAACTAACCACGCCACCGGTGCCGGAAGCCAAAGTAACAAAGTATGTTGCAACACTATCATCGTCAATAAAGGATGGAGTTAGGGCGCGTAGAGATACTGGGTCTACAATTGTTCCAAATCGGTTGTCAAGCTTGATTTCATATTGAGTTTCAACCAAATCGCTAGACAACGGATAAGATGGGCTAGTTTCAAAATCATTATCGATTCCCTGATCAATTCTGATCAAAGTTCCGTTTCCGAGATTCTCCCCATACATTACACCAGCAGTGGTGCCAATCTCGTCTTCGGTGTCTTCATCAACCGCAACCAAATAGCCTCCAATCGAATGTCTTGCAACTTTTTCACTAAGAGCGTCAGACTCATTCAACTTGAGAACGGGTAGGAACAAAATATTTGTTCGTGAAATTGTCATTAATTTCGATTTCATAGAGGAGCCGTTATTTGTAAAAGCCTCCAAAACTGGAGTCTGTAAAATCTCCAAGTCGTAGTACGCAGACCCACTATCGTGACTGCTGTTGTATAGGGTGTAATCAATTTCGTCGTCACCTAGGGCAAACTTGGAAATCTTAAAGTTTCCATTTCCTTTAGCAAGTCTGAATCTTCCAGTGTCTGTCAGTACTGCGTCAAGGATAATATCCCCGGAATTATCCAAAAAAGCCATATTTTTTCCTCGTATTTAATTAGTGTTGTTGAATTATTAAATGACTATTCCATAATAAATAGTATCTAAAAATTAATTCGTCTCTGAAGTTGTAACAATATGCTTGAGATCAAACTGTAAATTTAAATCTATTTTTCTACCCGTTTTTCTGGATGTTAATCTGATTTTGAATTTATTGTCCCAAACTGGATTGTCGGCGTCTCCTATTTTAACTTTACTACCTAGCCCTATAGCTGTTGTGGCGCCCTCAAATCCAGACTCTTCCTCATTGATCAGCCTGTGACGGAGCTTTGGAACGATGTGCACAAACCTATCCGCTGGTTTGAACAGTCTTGTCGTTACCGGCTCCAAAATCTCATACTCCTCTACAACAGGGTAAACAGAAGTGCCATCATCAACCATTTCAAATTGATAAATTAATGTTGGATTTGATATATTTGCATGTAAATCGACACACTTAAATGTATAGTAGTATTTTTTATTCGTAGATATCGTGTCTTCAAATTCAACAGCCGATGCATATCTCGTACGATCTAAAACAGAGTATGCCGTATCCACTCTTGCGATCAAATAATCTCGGAAATCCGAATATCTTTGCGGTGGGGAACTCATTCTATAAATCTCGTATTGATAAGGATAATCATCGGACCTAAAGGTGATTGGTTCAATCGGCAACAAGCCTTGTTTTTCTCTAATAGCGTTGAATAATAGCCTTTCCTCTTCATCAAAATAGATTTCATCCACCTCTTCAGTGCCGATTCTACCACTTAAAAACATTCTTATCTTTTGTGACACGCCAAAATATGGAATAAAATCAACATCTGGTGTCAATGGTGGGTTGTCTATCAACACACCGGTTTTTGTATATATCGGAATTTCTACGATTTGTACCGATGGCCTATACGTTACATCAAATTCAGAAAAATAACGTAATCCAGTTCTAGAAAGATATGTGTTAGCAATCCCCTCTAGTTCGGGGGCTTGATATAGTCTTGGCGAGTCCGGAAATTCTGAAGCTATCATTTCTCCGGTGGCCACATCGACTAATTCTAAGCACACTTGTGGACTTTGATTAATTAACTTGCTTATTGCAATATTTGAATATTCATATTCTGTGCCAAACACTGCCCGGTATGCGTAAATTGTATAAGTGTATTCTTTGCCGTACTTTACCTGGGTGTCGATAAAATTCATTATTTCAATTTCACTAGAGTTTGGTAGCCAAAATGATTGTATCGGCTGAGTATCGTGATCGGAGGGGTCCACCTCTCCTTCGTATTTTGAAACTCTGTACATTAGAGTCTCAGAGTAGGCGCTTGTGCCAGACATCATATCAGAGAATGTCCTCATTCCTGCCCCCGACGATCCCCCGATTAAGTTTCTAATATATCCAGTTAACAATACATAAATGAAAGCTCTATAAAATGGAAATTCATCACTCATGGCCGCGGCAACTTCTTGAGTCGGCTCGCCGATAAACACCCCCTGTGGGCCGAGAGGATCAATGTTTTGGTTATAAGTGTCAGAAATCCAACTTTCAAGATTCACATATCTGAGCGGGGTTGATGTGATACTGCTCTCTTGTTCAAAATAATAGTTGCCCTCGTCGTCGGTTGCTAGCGTCGGAAAAGAATAGCCATTTACAAAGGTTGACTCTGATACGCTCATTCTGGTTGTATCTTCAATGTCGAACAAAGATTCAAACATATCTCTCATAAACACGCAACCAATTCCGGATTGCTGAATCGCATCCGCAAGAGACGTGTTGACATCTGTCTGAAACTCAATTTCAGTATACATTGGAAAAAAATCTTTAAAATCTTCATTTCTGTTTAATATACCAACTTTCTCATATGGAACAAACATGTGAGTAAATCTTTCAGATAACAATTCCAAAGCAGCAGCTTGGGATGGGATTGAGCTATCTGCGGCATACGACTGAAAATAACTGTCTCTAGCATCGTATGTGCTATCCATGTCTTCGTATCGATCGGTGGCCTGAGACAAGAGAGAATACACATATGTTTCGGGCAATGATTCATTTAAGGTTATTAAATCTAAAAATGCTCGATTTGTGGCAATTATATCTCTAGGAGTTGCTATCGAGAGAAAAGCATACATATTCGGCAACAATCTTTCAGAATAAATCTCATTTTGAATAACCCTTTCGTACTGTTGGTGGAAAAAATTATAAAACATTTCTATTTTTGCATATGCCGTGTGAGAGGAAACATTGATCGACTCAAGCTCTGCCTCTTTAAATGGAATGTCGATATCAAATGTGTGATCCATAAACGAGGTCGAAGCCACTACATTGTCAACAATATAGTTGTACCACGTATCATCATTCTCAATATAATTTTCGTCACCAACAACCCTGACTCTCGCCGAAAACTCATAAAAAAATGGGCCAGTGTCCATTTCAACCTCAGTATTCTCAATTGATCGTATAATTTGCTCATTTGTGTCGTTGGCAATACTGCCGCCGAATTTTAACTCATTTGTCTCAATCCCATCTGGATCTAAAAGATTGTGCCAATGAGCTTTAGCCAAGGAGCGAAAAGAATCTGTTGGTGCGCTTCCATAGATTGCATCGTCAACGATTTTGCTTTTTTTAAATATTCCCATTTTGCTCCCTATTAAGTTCCGCCAACAAACGTATATGTATTTTGATCAATAAAATGATAATCGGGCGAAATGTAGTAATACGCTGAATCTGAATGGCCGAGGCCGGCCTCGTCAACCAAAGAAAGATAGTTTGTGGACATGTTGACCTTTAATACATACATTTCTAATTTAGGATTAGTATAATAACTTGATGCTAGTGGTAAATCTACGATGTGGATTTGAGTATACATGCCGGGGCAACCGGTTGTGTCAGTAATATCTGCTGTAGCAGACACTACCGACATATAGGGACTCAAAAGCGAACCAACATCGATTTCTTCGTTTAGTGCTCCGGTGCTCACTGAACCCCCGTTAATCGTAGCGCTACCGTCCAAGATGCGATTGATGGCGTCTCCGAAAGCTGTGGCTGTGACCGGTACTCCATCGTCGTTAACATCGTCAGCGCACCCATATAATAGAACTCCTTCATAATCTAGATACAATCCTGAATTTTGCACGTATCCACAAAACTCGTCGGCTTCTGCTGTATTTGTCATATATTCAAGCACGGCATTCCTTAAAGCAAGACCATCACCACTGTTCCCGTAATCCGAGGAGTTTTTTGCAAGCATAAATATTGACATATTCTTGTAGCTGCCGGCCCGAATCGGTATATACAACTTGAACACAAGTGCGTTGGTGCCAGAGGCGGCGATGGTCCGCGGATGGGTCCAAATGTTGCCAGAGAATGAGGCAGTTCGGCCGAATCGGGAGTAGCCTCCACCGAAAAAATTGTGGGCTCCAGTGTTGACAGCAGCTGGCGCGGCATCTGATACCCGGGCCCGAACATTGGGATCCAAAAACTCTGAGGAGAACCCGGGACGAGTAGTTTCCAAGTCCATTATAAAATAGCTGTCATATGTTACAATATCGTATGCACCGCTATCAGATTCCTGCACTAATCTGCAAAGCACTTCAGATACAGATCCCATCGTACCTTCTTCCGCCTTATCAGCAATCCATGCAGCAATCTGCTCGGTGGAAGTCTCTACCTCAACACCGGGACGGCCGAATCGCTCCGGGGGCCACGTTAACCAATTTGGATCATTGTAGTTTTCGATTCCAAACTCATCTTTATTAAAGCCGGCCAGTATTTGCAACGTAGCATCTCCAATTCTTTGTGCCAAAGAACTAAAAGCACCTGTCTCTAAAATTCCTGCGGCGGTTGTCTCTTGCTCCACTGTCATATCGCTGGCGACCTCAGTTGTCGTTCCAGTTGCTGCCGGGCGGCCTCGGCGCATGAGGGTCTCGATGCCTGTTTGATCTAATATACCCCCGTAACCAACCCGGGTCTCGGGCGGCGGGGATCGAAGGGAGCCGGCTGTTGCGCGCTCAATTGCTGCAATTGCGTCTTCGGGCGTTGCGGTGTAAAGTGTTTCCATTGCGGAAGTCGCCGCGGTAGTATCTAACGTTTTTACACCAGAAACTCCTGAAGTTTTGGTGGTTGTTGCACCCACACTCGCTTTGCCAGTTTCTATTTTTTTTAGTGTCATTTATTATCTTCTCGCTTTCCCAAAAATCTCTATATCGCTGTCAGAGCTATAAAATACTTTATTAAAAATACTATCGATAATGCTTGTAGTTACGGCAGAAATATCAACAGTGTTTTCTATTTCTGTTGTCACAGAAGCTTTTTTATCTCTTGCGGAAATGTTTAATAGATCGTTAGTAGTAAATAGTGTATTCTCACCTAAATATTTGTCTGACGAAATCATTCCAGCATCTTCATCTTTGTTCATGTTGTCTAATAAGCTGGTTGGGGTTTCTACGAACGTTACGCCCAAGTCTGAAAGCAAAGTTACTGCCATAGTATTTCTGATTTGTTGATCGGCTCTCATTGGCGATTCTATATCGATATTTGGAGGTGCCCTGTTTATGCCAGGATGATTATGTTCATCGAATTTGCTTTTCGCCGTCATAATTTTAAAAAGCGATGCATCTGCAGATCGAGCATTTAAAGCCTCTGCATTAAAGTCTAGTCTAATTGGGTTTTTGGGCCCTCCAACAATAAACCTTCTTGGAGAAATTTTACTTTTTCCACTTCTAAACTTTCTTAAATTTCTTTGTACTCTTGAAGCTTTTACTTTTTTCATCGTGTTCTCCTGTTTTAAACTGCCGGTTCTTCTTCAGGCGCGTCATCTTCGTCATCGATAGGTTCACCTTCATCTCCAATGTCGCGACCTCCACCGCCGGTGCCAGACCACCCCGTGGCATGCCCGCCGCCGCCTCTACCTATAACGTCCCAAACGTTGTAGAGGTTAACAACCCATTGGCCGCCGCCAGTTTCTCCGTAGCCGCCCATACGCCCGAATGCGCCGCCGGCGCCGTGGCCGATACCACCGCCACCGGATGTTCCACCCGATGGATCATCAATTCTGTCCTCGGGACAATCAAAATAACGTGCAATGACGGCGGAACTTTGTGCGATATAAGGATCGTTCCATGAGATGCTCACCTTGTATGTAGCAGAAGCATCGCCACTATAAGTATATCTATAGCTACCGGCAATGGCGCCTTGAATGGCGTCGGGCTTTTCAAACCCAAGGAGATCTAATAATATGTATTCTAATTCAGTGTAGCTAGTAAGTGTTTGCGCTATCGATGATGGGCTAGCGTAATCTGGATGTAATTTTGACAAATATAGCGCATCCAAACTTGGCGCTTCTGTATACGTTATGCACTTCATCAATTTTGACGCGACAACAAACGCAGCTATGGCAGTGCTAAGTTGAGATTCAAAGTCTGTAAATGAGCCATATGCTTCTGACAAATAACTATTATAGCCTGTGAAAAAATCACTAAAACGATCGTTAACGCTATTGTAGTTGCATGGCAACAGTGCCAATCGCTCATAAGCTTGTATCCATTCTCTAGCATCGGCTAGGTTGTCCAAAACATCAAGAAAATAATCGACAAGCGTATCATGAATTGCAACTTGCAATTTATAATAAATGGGTGTGGTATTTTCTGTAATATAAGCTTCGCCGCCTTCGTTTTGAAACGTTGCAGCCTCTGTGCTTAAATCAAAAGCTTCTTGGTCGTCAAAGTACATAATCGCGGTCTCCACCGCCGGCGATTCAATAATGTTGAAAGATAACACTGAGCTTTCAGTGTCTTCATCAACCAATCCGGATGTTATGCCGGTGTTAAAGTCGTATACTCCAACAACCTCCCATTCGTTGTCCTCTTCTTCTCCTACACGACGATGTAAGACCGCTTCATCAAACATAATATAGCTTTTCATTAAATCTTGAAAAAAGCTTTCATCTTCAGAAGTCGACGGATAGAACACACTACCAAAAGGCGAATGCTTCATCACAAGCGTTCTTATATTCATATACCATAAACCAGAAACAGTTATACTAAATTCGTTTACGTCACATTCGTCGCCAAGAATTGATTCTGAATATTGAATTTTTGATATTGAGCTTGCAAGATCATTCGGATCAAAATCTGCCAACACATCATCACGCTCCGAACAAACAGAATATAGCGAATAATCGTTATTCAGGTCTCCATATGGAATATAGTTAACTGAATATGAGGGACCAGACATGGCGCCCCAATCAAAACCATCAATATCGATACCATAAGTTTGAGCGATTGTATCCATATCCCAAAAAACATATGCATAAAATTGCAAAAAACCAGTTTGTCCAGCATTTTCGTCGTCTTCGGGAAGATCAAGTTCTATTTCAAATTTAATTTGATACGTGTCTGGTGTGCCATTCGATAAAGCAGAATAATAATATTGCGTTATCGCATCTTGTTCGTCTTCGCTCAGATAATCGTTCAATGTTGTGTCTGCAACTGTCCATCCAAGTCTAGTCTCCAAATCTCCATACCCAGCGCCGCTAGAATGGAAAGAGGATTGAACGCTATTATTTTCTATGTAATTGTAGGCATCTTCGGTTGTAACGGCAACAACCCGGAGAGTTAAGAAACTAGCAATATTAAACTGGGCCTGTAGCTCTTCGAACAACGTGCCATAGGCGCCTTCAGTAGTAAGATAGTCAGCGAGCGAGATTCCGCCGAACCAGCTGGTTGTTTTAAACTCTTCGCCTATTGATTCTGATATCTCAATTTCTACCACTGCCGAATCATAAGAATAAATCTCACCTAAAGCTTCGGAGGTTGTAACCGCAACACTCGTAATTACTGGCTCCGGAGCAAGGCCAATAGTTCCTACTGGCATGTCTCTATGTCCTCATCAAGAATATTTGTCTTGTAAATATTGTGGAATGTGTTGTCTCTAATATCTTCGCAATGAAACGGAATCTCAACTCGGTGGCCAATTGCTTTAAGCTCAGAAACTGATCTGCAAATCGTGGCTCTATCAATTTCTGTATCGGCATATATGTCAAAATAATATTCTACATATGTTGGATCCAACTCGTCTTCGTAGTCTGGAATTTCCGAGTCGTCTAACAGGATATCGTTTACAACATTGTCTGGAGCTTTTTTAAATTTTAAAGGCGTAATTCTTTCTATATCGCCAATTCCAGTATCTGTCAATTCCTCAATCATGAAAATCTCGATATCAAAATTACCTTTTTGAAAATCAGTGTTGTTTTCAAAGATGTCTAATATTAGGTTTTCTTCATCCAACTGTATAAAAGTTCCATCTTCAAGAACAGTTGAGTTTTTTTCTGAATAGCCAGAGAATATTTCCGACAGATCAAATCTAGGATCACTTTCATCGATATCCCTAACGTTAACAACATATGTGTTGTAAGTGCATCTAACATCTATTTGTGGAATCTGTTGTGTTGGAACGTTTGAGCCAGTTAGCCTTATCATTTCAACGTTTCCAACTTCTCGTATTTCCCCCTGATAGAGCTTTAGATCCCAGGCTGGTATCTTGTCTGTTCCGATTTTTCCATTGCCGAGTTGTCCAGATAGCGATTGAATCTTGTCTTCTTTTAACTGTACAACATCGGCCTTTCTAATTCTCGTTTCAGCCCCGCTGAACACATGTTGGGTCTTTAAGGTTGGGGTTTCGTTTTTAATTCTTTGAATTATATTGTTCTGTTCTTCTTCGATATCTACATGCTGAGAATCGTAAAGTATTCCGTCATCAAAGAAGGCATAATACACCGGCGTAAATTCGCCTTGAGAGAGCAAATGCTTTCCGTACTGAGTTAGCTGAAAGTCTATGACTTCTTCTTTTTTATTAAAAAATTTCATAACTCTCCTTCACTATGAGATCTCAACTTCTGTTTCAAGTTTGACTAGTTCGACAAAAGAGAAGAAATCATAAGGCCAGTTGTAACTGTAATCGGGTTCTGCCTCTAACGTAATTAGGTTCGATCTATTTTTTGATCTTCCTGTCGCCTTCACTATTCCCTCTTGTTCTGGATTAGACGCAACAATTTTATCAAAGTAGTTTGTTTTTGCCCTTTGTTTAACTTTAAAAACCATCCACTGCAGCTTGTCTTTCATTGAAACATTTGCAAGATTATTTGCATATCCCATTGCCTCGTTTGCGAAAAGTTGGTGGGAGACTGTTGATTCAGCAGTATAAAATCTCTTATAAGATCTTGGCGCAAGATTCTGCCATATATAATTTAGATCATCTTGATCAAGTTCGTATTCAAACTCAAAAATATACATTGCAAATGGTGTAATGTCATCGTATAACAAGAAATTCATATTTGGAGGAAAGACATAATCTTGCATTTTTGTAACCATGTCTTGGATAGACGTGCCGGCGATAGCGCTACCAACCAAAGCGCCATCAATATAATCTCTTGGGATTTCAAAGAATTTTCTTTCGCCCCCTTCTTGCACAAAAGGAACAGCAACAATGGCTTCTTTTACAACTTTTTTATTAGCAATCTCTCCCAATCTTGCGGGTTCTGTAGAGAAGCCCACCAAATCGCTCAAAGATTTCATCTTATTGTTAATATAATACGCGTCTTCTGCAGAGAGGCCGGGAGCATAATGGCCATTTGCTATCGATGCACTATGGTGGTACTGCAGCCAATTACTAGGAATATCGCCAATTTCTAAAAACACTCCCTTATCTTGTACTTCTGGAATGTTTCCGAACTGATGCCACATTCCAATCGAAACAGTTCCGGAAAGTTTTGTTGAAGGTGTTGTCAGTGTACCCTCAGAGACATCAATCGGTCGGATCCCAAGGTGGCTAAAGTTAACCATAGGAGTCTCAAATTTGGGCTGCAGCACCCATGCGTCTGATAATGTTTGCTGCACTTCTTGAACTGTTGGCGAACTGCCTTGTCCTATGATCCTATCTGCGGTCAAGATTTTCTGAGTGCCGAATAGGTTAATTGATGCAGATAACTGCATAGCGTTTTGATTAATATTTCTTCCGGAATAAAGATTGTTCTTGTTGTCGCCATATGGAATAAACGATGTCTCGTATTCATAATAAGATGCGTCCCCCTCAGTGCCGCCGTCATCAGCGTCTTCCCACTCATATGGGCCCTTGACTTCACCAGGGTCAGCGCGCCAGTATTTCACTGTTGTGCCATTGATAATTTCTTGAATTGTATAAGTTTTAGTCGAGCCGGCTCTAAAAACCAAGTCTGCCCAAGCCTCGCCGTGATAATAAGGCGGGGTATATGACCAGTTAAACCCATTAAGACTATCCATAGTTCCAGAGGTTTCAGCCATTTCAGCAGAGGAAGGGCTTTTATCAGCAATAAAATGTCGACCAAGTATTGGCGGTCCAAATGCTGTAGTTCTAGAATACATCGTAAATGTTTCTCTAAGATTGGATTGATTGATTGGATCTTGCGGTAATTCATAGGGAAGACCCAACAACGCAGATGAGGTTCCAGCCGTTCTACCGATAAAATATTCGTCTTTCCATGTTCTAGCTTTATTCATACTTCTTCTTAGCTTGATTCTTGCCCCGTAAATCTCGCCTTCCGTTAGCGAAAGATTAAGTTTTGATTCTGGTGTTGATATAATTTTTGTAAATTGACCATCTGGCAAGAAGAAATCAGCAGTTTCTGCAAAGAAGTTGTTAGCCATTAATTTATATCTGCGGTCTCCCAAACCAGTCCAAGAGGCTGTAACATTAAGTGATGCGCTTGGATGTGGCTCCGTATCGAAAAACGATATGTTTTTAACATATTTTTCTGGTTCGATCATTGCTTCAAATGGAATTCTGTAATCCCACTCTGATGCTCTTTTTTCTGTATCAATTCCTGCAACTGTGGCTTTAAAGGTGCCCCCAAATGCGGAGCCGCGTGTAATTCCATATGCATGGTAATCAGTAGAAGCTGTTGAGGGGCTAACCCCGCCTACGTTTATCTTAAAGCTTGAAATTCTGTCAGGTGCTGTCATTATAGGATAATCAACAGCTAGACCAGACTTAATCGTGTTGTACATAATCCCGGGGGCAAAAAACGCTTGCATCATGGGGCGCGCACCCACACTATCAATTGCAACTTCCTCACCAGTAATATTAAGATTGCCAAAATAAGACGAAGAAAATTGACTAGCTAAATCAAGAGTTCTTTGAGCGGGATAAAATCCATCATATGGCACAAACTTGATTGCCGCCTTGCAAGTTAAAGATAAGGTGCTTGGGGATGCAAAATCATCGTTTTCGTGGTCCTCTTTAACAAGGTCAAAATATTTCATAAAATCAGAATTTGAATAAATTTTATAAAACTCATTTTGAGAACTATTTTGTGGATATTCATTATTTCTA
>CEOH01033136.1_pt1 | contig 12316 bp, 8 predicted proteins | sample 530311 | NCBI WGS metagenome assembly CEOH01 (sample SAMEA2619923, study PRJEB7988) | marine metagenome | biome: marine biome (ENVO:00000447); feature: deep chlorophyll maximum layer (ENVO:xxxxxxxx); material: "saline water (ENVO:00002010), including plankton (ENVO:xxxxxxxx)" | depth 60 m
ACACTTGTAGTAACCTTTGTCGATGTTAACAGAAAACTTACGCTTATGATGATTGCAATAAGGGCACTTAAATAAAAACTCATTATTGGACCGATAGGGGGTCCCCAAAACATTAGTTAATATTTTGAGTTTCTTCGTTTTCACGTATCCAGCCTGCCCTTGCAATCACATAGCTATCCGACCGGTCAGTATAACCAGCCTTAGGATTTCCATGTCTAGTGTATTGTATCTCAAAACCAGGGACGTTGTCAATAACAAACTGCAAAGAAACGGCTTTTGCTTTCTGGCCCTTGGGAACCTTGATACCGCAAAGTTTGCGCGCAGAAGTTGCCGCTACATACTCTGGCTCTCCAAAAAGATTGTAACACAACCACGAAACAATACCATTAATTTTTGATAAAAGCGAAAGCGTCTGGGCCGAGGAGAAACCAGAACGGAACGATTGGAGAGATTGCTCCACGTATACGCGCTCTATTTGATATAAGTCATTTATCATTTCAAGACGGGAGTTTACAATTTGTATTTTTTTAAAGAAATCTTTTTCTTTTCGCAGGTCGATATGATCACAGGCAAGAATATTGCCTTCATAATCTAATATTGTATAGCCCGTTATGCTGGTTGATATATCCAGTCCTAATATCATTTATTTCTCTTCTTGGTAGTATACTATAGATCAAGTTCTAATTTAAAGGTAAAGTCGCGAGAGGCTGTTTTCCTAACAGGGGTGCTAGGTTTTGCGATCGCAATGAGATTCATGTTCTCGTCATATATTCCTACTTTTGCAATGTAGGTAGTTCTATCAAAAGACCCTGTCGGAGTTGCATAAGAGGCGCTTACAATATTTTTGATAGACAACTCTTGATTCTGAACATACCCCATGCTGCTTGTTGACGGCGCCTGGGTTAGGCTGTGCGAAACAAACGTGGGATTACTAGACTGATTTAATTCACCCTTAGGGGCGGTAGCAAACATTGTAAGAGTCTGAATCTTTGAGGTTCCGCTCAACTCTATGGAATACGACGATGAGTTGGCAATAATGGTTCCGCCAGTACTAGGATCGGCGCCGAAATTCACCCAGCTAGGGTAATTGTTCGTTCCGCCATAGTCCTCAGTATGATCGCCATCTGATAGGTCCCAAGACCCAGTTAAAAGCAAAAACCCTTCACTATACAACGCAACGCCGGCGATGCTACCAGAACCAGGAGAATTCAAAGGCGCAGTCTGCCACAAAACTCCATTCTGGTATTTATCTTCAAGGCGTCCGCGAAGGGCGCCGGTAACATAAAACTCTAGCTTAACGCTTCCTGGTTTTATATTGGAGCCATAAAAAATAGTAGGGATGTTAATAAGCCCCACCTGGACGCTGTCAAGGTCGCGGCCAGAGGCAGAAGAAGAATAGGCATAGTGAGGGCTTATGTATTTATAGTGATTTAAAGTATTCTTAAGAGCACGAAGGTAAGATACAGACCCCGGATTAGACACATAGCTGCCGGTGGTGTCATTAGTAGCAACGGAGGCGTTAGTATATCTCGCCTGGGCAGCAGTGTAGTAATTGCGACGAATGGAGGAAGTATAGGGAAGAGTAGCCCTCATAATATCACCCGCAGTTCCAGCGGCATATGCCGTCGATGAAACCGAGCTGAACGAAAGGCGTGTGGAATCCTTCGTCATAAATTGATAAATGAGGCCCGTATCTCTAATGGATTGGTCTGCTATGATTACGCCAGCTTCATCTGTAACTGTAGTAATGTACTTATCATTTTGTGGATTGGCGCCGGCAGGAATAAATGCCCTGTCTACGTTTAATTCATAAAGACTGAGACTACCGGGCTCTGTGGCACGGATGGACCCTGTGAACTCACCTGGGATATTTGGAGTATTGTTGTAATACGACGACCCGCTGTAAATAAAATATTTTACTTCGGGGTATGTCCTGAGCGTATTAACATATACATCGTTTCTGTTGAACTTATAGACCGGCATATTAATTCCCTACTATTATACATAGTTTGGTATTATTTTTAACAAAAGCCGATATCAGTAGTCCAGCCTCACCCTAAGGGTTAATTCAGAGGATGGGTCCTTCTTAAGAGGCTCCGACAGCTTTGCCACCGCCAACAGCTCGTTATCAGCTGAATACAGCCCCACTGCTGTCGCATAACTAACAGGAGAGTCTGTTGAATTATTCTTTATCACCATCTTGCTAGCACTTAAGTAAGTTGGATTAGAGGAATAATTAAAATCATTATGGTTCGCGCGGCAGAAATAAATGGTTGAATTCAGCTCTGTCGTGTTGTTAAAACTTAAGTTATAAATACGGTGGCGCAATGCATCACACGCACCACTAATTGCTGAACCCGTGACAATGCCGTCCATGGTTTGAAGTGTCATGCCACCAACCCCGGTGCGCATCATGTTGCAATTGTTAGAGGTCAAATAACCGCCGTCCGATATAGGTTTAAAAACACCTCCAGTAACCACGCAAATACCCGCCTGATAATAAATCAGGCCACAGGGACTTGTATCGGTGAGCGGAGTTCCTTGGGTATTCTGAGCCCAGAGAAGGCCATATTCTCCGGCAGGAGAGTTTACCTTAAACCCGCTTGATCCACTAGCGTCTGTCAGCTTGATCCTTTCACCATAAGGGCTTACGCCTGTTGTTGTAATGTCGTAGTTGGCACCGACTCCAAGCTCTAGACTAAAGCTCCCCTTTTTAATCTCATCCTTCGTTAGCAGACGAGTAAAGTTGAGGAAAAAAGCTGAATCTACCTTAGCTCCCCCTGTAAGATCACCATCTTTATCAAATCGACGCACATTACCGTTCTGATCAAAGCCTGCTAATATCTGAGCCATCTCATTGTAGATGTTTACCTTTTTGGTATTCTGCGTGTTTGAGGTTGTACCTGCTGCTGCGCCGGCGGACGAATATCCATAGGAAATATCTAATATATGGTTGGCAGAAGAGCTTAGATAAGGATAATCATATACCGACTGGAACATGCCGTGGGCAAAGTTCTTGATGTTTTGTTCGACATATGCTCCGGTCGCAAAGTTAACGATTGTTCCCGTCAGAGGAATCGCTTCGTGCAACAGTGTTCTTGTAGAAACTACGTCTTTTGGATCAATTGTTTTAAATGAAGAAGCCATTATTTATTCCATTCCCTAACTTAATTTAACAAACCTAACAGGTATATCGATACTGTATCCAGTATTAACCCCCGAGACACGAATCGTAGAATCGATGAAACGATAGGGGTTTGTCGACGGATCTAATGCAGTTCCGGCCGCATTTGAAATCGTAGTCGTCCCAACTGTACCAAGCTGGTTGAAAAGGAAATCACTATTTCTCAACTCTAAGCTTGCGCCGACGCGGAAACTTAATTTGGTTCCACGGGGGCCGGCAATCGAAGAAGCCTCAGTCGCTCGAAGATTATTAACAAAGCCGCGGCCCTGATCCCCTCCTACAAAGTAATAGTTTGCAATCTGATCGTCATCTAAGAATGCGAAGTTCGCCGGAGAAAGCTGTATATTGGACGCGGCGTTCGCGCTGGCGATTGCTGTAACATTGTCAGCACTGGGGAAAATCTGTCCTAGTCTATTGTCTATCTGAACAATATACTGATTTTCTACAAGCTGATCACTAAGCGGATCTTCCTTAGCTAATTCCGTAGTATTCAGTCCCTGCTGGGTCTCGATGCGCGCTGGGTCATCAGCGGGCCTATACCCGTTTAGGATGCCTGCGCCCAGGTTTGTTCCGAATCCAGTCTCCACTGTGCTCTTGTCTACCGGAATGACGAAAGAACCCACATCGGACTGTTGTTCGGAGCCCAATCCAGACTGAGTGAAAAGTTCAATGACCGGAAGATAAAGAAGATCATTGTCGTTAATTGTCAAAAGTCGAGACTTCATGCTCGACATATTGTTTGTGAACGCCTCTAAAACGGGCGTTTGCAAAATAGTGATGTCGTAATAAGCAGAACCACTAGTGTTGTTCTTGTCGTAAAGTCCATAATCGATCTCATCGTCGCCTAAAGCAAACTTGTCGATTTTAAAACTACCATCTCCTTTTGCCAGTCGCATCCGGCCTGTATCTGTTAAAACAGCATCGAGGATGATATCACCCGAATTATCTAAGAAACCCATATCTATTAAACCTCTCTCTATAAATAGTGAATAAAATATTATTATTCCTATGGAATGACAACTCCATCGTTTTTAAATGTCACGTTCAAATCAATCTTTCGCCCTGTTTTTTTGCTGGTTACTCGGATTTTGAACCTCTTTCCCCACACCGAAGAGTTAGTTTTAACTTGTTCGGTCCCCAAAATATTAGGGTCCGGCTCTTCATTTATGCCCACTGTCCCGGGGCTTGAAACACTAGGATCATAAAATGTCTGCGTTGCGCGCGGGGCGATAGCCAAGAAACGGCGACCACTCTTGTTGTAGGCATACTTCTTGGGCTCAAAATTGAACACCCTTGTCTTCAAAAACATCTGACCCCGATTATCAACCATCTCTACCTCGAATATGTATGTAGGATTAGAAATATTATTATGTACATCCAAAGAACGAGCACAATACCAATATTTCTGGTTGGGAACTACTGTGTCAACGAAAGCCACAGCCGTCGAAAATTTGTCGGGACCAAGCTCCGCCTGGATCGGGGCAGCGGTCAAGTGGGATCCCTTAAAATCCGCATAGCTTGTGGGTTTCGTGTTAACGCGAAAAAGCTCATACTTTCTAATTGGGTCATCATTGCGATATTGCAGCTTTTCAACCTGCCCAGTTCCTAGCGACAAGCTAGCGATATCTTCGGCCGTTAGTGCCATTCTATGTTGTGAAAAATATTCTTCTACTACAAATGTTACATCATTATCTCTTAAAATTATAGGAGTTTCTGATTTCTCGCCAGCATTGGAGTTAAACATTATCATTACTTTGTTGTTCACCCCAACATATGGCACAAAAAGAATATCCGGCGGAATCGGAGGCTTGTCGGTAATGGTTGATGTCAGTTGACAATAAGGAGTCTCGATGGCCCTCACATTAGGATCATTTTCGACTGCGACTTCAGCAACGGGGGGCCCGTCTATAAGAATCTGGGATGCGGCGAGGCCGCCAGCAGATCCATGCTCTCCAGAACGAAAAAGTATGCTAAACCTGATATCATCATCGTTATAGATCTTGTATTCTATGGCTAATTCTTTAAGGGCTCGGGCTTGAGCAACTAGCGGATCATTTGAGACAATTGGTCTAACCCGAGCCACGATATGGTAAAGCCGCGGCGCGGTGCCTGATTCATAAGCACTATCAAAGGCATCTTGTATCCTCCTGATGAACGCCATAACATTGATATTCTCGTCCGGTGCAAACTCGATTGGCCCAATGGTAAATGATGCCGGCAGTGGAGTAGTAGTAAGTACTGGAGTTGTATCAGGATCAGCCTGACCAGTATCGAAGCTGTTTTCAGCCACATCCAAATACCAATAAAAATTCATTCTATGACCCCTCCAGCAGGTCAATTAACCAATCCGGTGCAATCATTTGGGGATCCGGAACATATGTGGGGCTGCCGGGGGTCCCACTACCAGTCTGCTGCTCGCTCATTGTCGTTCCGGCCGGCGCGAATTGACCACCGGTCGATAAGGGCTGCTCCAGATCTTCAGGAATTTCTGCGCCGTCTGGTGGGGCCATGGCCGAAGACGGGATATTAAGGTTTAAAGCAGCCGGCACGGCGCCACCAGTGGGGTTCCCATTAAAGCCGAAGCCCTCTTTAATAGTAATATTAATACTTTCAAGAATTTCTCTATCATCAGGAGTTGTTCCCTCGATCATTTCATTGGTGTGCACAAAGTTCGTGCCGGCGGCGAAAATTTGTTCATACGCTGTTTGAGATGCTCCGCCCACAAAGTCATTAAAGTTAGAAGGCTTAAATATATAATAACTGTTCAGTTCCGACAAGTTTTGTCCTGTGGTAGATGTGGTAGATACCACAATTTGAGATTCTCCTGAGTCACTATCGTTGGACACATATTCCTCCACATTTGCATTGATATAATCATCCAGAACAAAACTCGGTGATACGGGGCGATAGAAACCCAAAGCATTGGCTGCGGCACGACCATTGCCCGCAACGGATGAAAAGAACACCTTCAAGTCTTTATAGGAATATCTGTTTCCAAAAACCATTCGAATCTGTTTAATATCATACTGATATCTAACACCATATTTAACCTGAGAATCAATATAAGTTATATCTCGACCGAAAGGCCGGCCAATAAAGAATGTTTGAACCGGGGGCGAAATGTTCCCATCTGGTTTAATAACCCTCTTGTCGACCTTATACAATATTGGTTCACTATAGCAGGGCAAATTTTCCAAGATCTCGTCAAAATCTCTAATGGGATAGTTAATTCTGTCATCCTCATTCAGTAACACAAAATCATCGAGCGACTCTTGAGACGCTTCGACAAGGCCTGTTGGGGAATTGTAATTTCTTATCAAAATGAAGTTATCGTCGGTAGTTGTATTGGTGTTAATTCGATCTATAATTTTTTGAATTCTTGTACTATCATTAACAATGTCTTCCATAAAATTCTTTAAATCAAAGCAAAGCGGAGTGGACGCCTGATTGAGATCAGTGTCAAATACAAGGGGGTTTGTAGCACTCTTTTTGGTAATAGTTTTAGACTCAAAGGTGCCGACAGCAGAAGGGCCAGCTATAATGTTCTGAACAACATACAACTGGAGTATGTCCATAAAACTAGCTCTGCCTTCAAAATCTATATCTTCTATCAAAGCGTTAAAAAATGAGAGTCCGCCGAAAGCGTCACTGGGGTCGGAAACACTGTCGTGGTCATTTCCTATGGTGATTTTATTATAGAAGGGCATATTTCTGAGCCCAGACGTCTGATCGTCTCTTATCACAAGTTCATTCATCGCCTCAAGGTCAGAATTCAAGATCACTATGTTTTTATAGTTCTCCTCAAACTCACCCTTTATGACCCCAATAGTGCCCTCTCCCTCAAGGATTGCCACTCCTTTGCTGTATAGAGTATAGAACTGTGTTGTCTTAGACTCAGTGAATCCTCCAGCTGGGCCTGCGACTTCCTGAAACCATGGGTCTGGTTCTGCATCCCCATCAATATTGACTTCTTGCAGGCGTCGAGCCAACGTTATCTGATCAAAATAATCAGCCGAGTTTAACGTAGATCCTGTGTTACGAATTTCAGACTCTAGGCAATAGAAATTTGTTAGCATTGGCTCCGACACCTTCAGGGAAATCTCCTCATAAGGAGGTGTCGTATCAACATAAAAATTATAAACCGGATCTACTTTAACCGTGAGGCCGCTTCGTTCTCTGATTTCTTTGTCGGCTGATGCATAGTAATAAAAAGATGACAAATCTGTGTATGACTGATTGCCGGCTTGCGCAAAAACTGGTGGAATTGTAGGGGTTGCTCCGCCCGGAAGAAGCATTGTACCGGGGATACCGGTCTTTAAAAAGTGCTCCCACATAGGATCACCCTCAGCAACCCCCTCTTCTTCAATCGTCTGTCGCAGAAGGTCTTTACCTTCTTCCTCAAATGCCAACATATTCCAGGCAGTCTTATCTAGCTGTATCAGATACCTGGTCACTCGATCGTGTGTTGGAAGTTGCCTCACGGTGATAGGGATGTGGGCCACCTCGCTAGCTAGGCCTAGGCTGCCCAAATTAGAGGACCCTTTTCCTAAATTTATAAGATCAGGAGGACTATTGGGAGTAGATGTTTTGACATAATATGCACCCAACACTCCTCTAAGTCTATCTTGCGTGCCCCAGTTAACTCGAAGAGCATAATTTAAAACCGCGCCGTCGGGCTTTGTTCGACCCAAAATGCCCACCACACCAGAATCCACGAGAAGAACGGAATTTTTAAATTCGCTATTTTGAGACATTAGTAGTCTTCTCCTCTTCGGCGGGACATGCGGCGTTGGCGGCGCCCGGTTGTGGCTCGACCTGGGTTTTCACGAGCCTGTTTCGCAACCTGATTGCGTCTCCAATTCCAGCCAGACCCCTGCCATGCTGGCCTTCCCTCTCTACGGCCGCGGCGCACTGTTATTTGTTTTATTGATAATCTACCTGGCGTAGTTGTGTATGCGGGATTTATGGCCGCATTTACGTCTTCGATGTTCAGAGCAACTTTCTTAGATTCTTCCTTCAAAGTAGAATATATTTGGTCCAATGCATCAGCATATGTCCCCACGGCATAATTTACGGTTGTCTCTGGAGCTTCTGTTTGGGACAAAACAAACAGACTATCGTATTCGGGAAGATGATAGTAGCTTGGAACCTTGAACGCCTTGGTAACGCTCCTCATGCGACATAATACTACCTCATCCTCTCTCTTAAACTCATTGAATTTGACCTGATTAAGCGTACGCCAAATGGGAGCATTCAGGTTTAGCTTTCCATTAACCGACCGATATCCATCAAAATATTGGATCTCCATCAAAGAATTAAAATTAATAGAGTTTCCAAAATTACTATTATTTTCGGTGGCGCCCTCTTCCTGCTCTATGGATGCAATCGCTAACGATCCCAATCCTGCTGAACCATATATAGGCCTTGGAAGTTTTCTGAAGTTAAAGGCCCTAGCAGAAATAATTCTCCGAGTTATTTTGTTCTTTTTTATCGCTTTTTTCCGAGGTTTCATTAGTTTAATCTTTTGAATTTGGGAGCCGCTCACGCTAGTTTGTACAGTCGCAAGATCTTTCTCAATGACTGGGCTATTGATATACTGTCCAACCCCTGTGGTTTTTTCTTCTTTTACCTTTTCTGGAATAGCTAGCTGCTCTCTTAGTGATCGTCGCGACTTGTGCATTAAAACATCCGAGAGCCCCAACAAATTATTGACTTCTTCTTCGTATACGCCTTCATATGCATTGCTTTTAACCAAAGACATCACACTAGTATTTGGGCTTAAGCGAGAATTTAAAATACCGTTTCCAGCTTCTTCTGGTATCATTTTTTTCGAAACATCTACCACGCTTCCTTCCGTGTTCAGTCGCCATGGGCTCAAAAATCCATATTTATTAATACCCGGGGCGTTTGGGCGCGGGACCTCAAATTTGGTCATCTCGTCTGCTATTCTAAATTCGTATTCAGCAAAAGAAATATTGGTTAAGTTTCCTTCATTGTTCGTAGTTCTATCGTTATTTAAATAATCTGTTCCCTCTAGAGCACTCTTTGTCGGCTTATACTTAGAAGGAAAAACATGCTGTAATGCAATTTTCCTGCGTGCAGAGGAATCTCCTGCTATTTTCGAACGGACACTGAAGGCTGCATCACTGCTGCCCACCGCGGCCGCGGCGTATACCTTTTGAAGATTATTGTTAAAATTATTAACTATTTCATATACTTGTCTAACGTCCTTTATATCGGCGTTGATGGGGTTGGCCATGGCAATAAGATTTTTTCTCCACATTAGCGAGCTTGTATTTACAAATGCAGCGCCCCCATAAATAAACTCAATTGCTGTAAGATATGCGTTGATTAACTTTTTCCACGATTCGTGGCGAGCTGCGAGCATTGTACTCTCGCGGCGCATGCGAGCCTTAATATTAAATCCTTTCTGTCCCTTTCCATCAACAGACGCCAAGAACTTGTTGTAATCCGAAAGAAATCTTTTCAATTCTTGAGAAATACGTTGCGCGGCGGCCGAAGACATATCAACCATCTCTACTATGATTTTATACTCATACGCACCGATAGACACATCTGCTAGTGCATCATCATTTATCACAAATGTTCGAATGCCCGATGGTGAGGATCGAAACCCTAGGGGCTTAACATCGCCACTTGCTAACGATCCAACGAACTCTTCTGTACCTAAAGTGGAGTCCGACCCTTGAACGCCGGACTTGCCGCGAGTCAGCATATTAGATTGAGTGTCTATCGGATCGACACGTGTGCGAAAAACCCGAATGTTTTCTATTTGTAAACAACTCGCTAGTGACGCCTTGTTTTGTATAAAACCACTCAAGCGCGTATTCTCTCTTGCTAATCTATCATAATCTATAGAAAAAATCGCCTTTACAGAATTGTCTGAGGTGCGCGTATATGAAATGTCGGATATCTTCCCAGCTGGCTTTATGACCTTTCGTACCTTCTCCATATCCTTCCTCTGGCGAGAAGACAACAACTTTAGTCTGTCCTCTGTCACAGAAAAAGATAATCGACGAATGTCGTTCAAGAATCTCATATCCACAATTTTTTGGTTTGAGATCATCTTTTGATCAAGCTTGGGGTGTGGAGCGTTCCAGTTCCAACTGCCCACGTTAGTACTAGCATATAATTGTCTCTCTGGGGCATAATGGTATACGGGGCCGGCCCAGACTTGACCCTTCTTGCCGTATCTTGAGCTGTCTTCTTTCAGCGTATTAACGGCCGTTGTTAGGGGCGCAGAACCAAAGCTAAGAATCGTTTCGGTCACCGGGATTCCTATTTTCATTGCTTGAATCTTACGGTCAACGCCAGACTTAGAGGTGGTTTGGGTGTCTGTGCGATAGGGAACAGCGTAAACATACAAATCTTTTAGGCCCTTTGCCGGACACTTATAGTTGCAGACCAGCTCCTTAGTATACAGGGTCCGTCTTTTAGAGGAAACATCTAGTGGAAGACTAGACATATTTTTACTATTCTTGTCTGTCTTAAGATATTCTCTTTGAATTCCTGCTCCAATTCGTGGATTTCGGATCAACGCTTTTGTGAGACTCTCAGATGCACATAGGCGGTCGATTGAACCACGATTATGAGCAAACGCTACAAAAACCATATACTTGCCGCTTATAATGTCGCGGGCGCTCACTCTACTTTGCAAAGATAGAGTAAGTTGTACCTCTTGTTGGTCACTGTCATGATCTGTCGGAAGTATTTTTACTCTTTCGATGAAGACACTTGGAAGTCCCTCTCGGGTGGATATGGCACCAGGGGCAAGCTTTCTAGACGTGATGCTCATCTTAGCATGCCTCCTCGTCTTCTGTGCTTACATATAGGTCTCGATTGAATCGTGAACGCGTAGAGTTAGATGTAAGATCGTCCATTTCTATTCCAGCCTCCTGAAGCATGTTGGTGGGTATGTCCTCATCTAAATATAAATTAAAGTAATATTCTACATTGCCAATGTTGGTTTCAGGGTTGTTTAGATAATTAGGCGCGGACATCTGATCTTCAATATATGCCAACTGCTCTAGGGTCGTTGTAGGGGAGCCGCTAGAGCCGCTCATCTCCGACATAAAGTAAACTTCAACATCAAAGTTTTCTTTCTCAAAATTTGTGTTGCCCTCTAGAATTTCCAGTACAAGATAGTCCTCTCTTAGTGCCAAGTAAATATTGGTCTCCGGAGCACCAGGGAGATACTCACTAATTGCGTCGTTTCCAATGAGGCCTTGTCGATAGAAAGTCTGATAGTTAACATCGATATTAAGTTGAGGAACCCTGGTTATGACGCCGTTATTAATATCAGCAAAGCTGCTTGAAGGGTTGGTAATGATATACTCTTCTGTCGAATCGATCGTATTTTTAAGAGCACCGATAGACCATGCGGCAGTCTTATCAGTGGTCATAAGCGCTGTCCCGATAGGGTAAGAGGAGAAATTTACTTTTTCTATGAATGCCTGTTGCTGAAACGCTTCAAAATTTTGTGACGGATCAGAATTGTGTGTCGCCAAAGAATCGCTTACTTTATCCAAAAAACGTTCAACACGAGTTTCGGCGCCGGTGCGTGTGGGAATTACCTTAAGGTTTGGCGTTTCGTGGCGAATTCTGCGATCAGCATCATTTTGTTCCTCTGTGTGTCCCGCAAACTGCGTGTTATACAGAATCTCGTCGTCGTAAAAAGCATAATAGGCCGGGCGCAGCTTCCCCATCGACAGCAAGTATTTGCCATACTCGGTTAGTTGAACCTCTAAAAACTCTTCTTTCTTATCAAAAAATTCTGTCATATTCTTACACTATTTATCTGGCTACAGGATTTTATCGCCGTCTCCTAATGCGTCCTCCTAATCTTGGTAATGTTCTCCGACGTCGAACGTTAGCCCTCGGCCGCCGCGAGATCGGCGTATACCGAGCCTGGTTTGCCCTACTGCCCCTGGAGATACTCAACGATGTCCTTGGGCGCCTGGGTGGCCGTGATGGTCGTATACGCGGCCGGCGTGGTGGCCGAGAGGGGCCGCGGCGTGGAGGACGGGGTATTGGTCTGCGCGGCATCTCAATCCTTGTAAGGGCCGTTGGGGGACGAGGGGGGTTCGGACGTCTCGTTGGCACTGGAGGCTG
>CEOH01034984.1_pt1 | contig 12166 bp, 12 predicted proteins | sample 530311 | NCBI WGS metagenome assembly CEOH01 (sample SAMEA2619923, study PRJEB7988) | marine metagenome | biome: marine biome (ENVO:00000447); feature: deep chlorophyll maximum layer (ENVO:xxxxxxxx); material: "saline water (ENVO:00002010), including plankton (ENVO:xxxxxxxx)" | depth 60 m
CGTAAAATCTCGCAACAAAGAGCAATTATTCGCCTTAAACTTGTTAATGGATCCAAATATTCCGATTGTTTCTTTAGTTGGAAAAGCTGGGAGTGGTAAGACTCTTTTAGCCACCGCAGCCGGATTACAACAAATAATGGAAAAAGATGAAAATCAAGTATATAAAAGACTAATTATATCACGACCCGTTCAGCCTTTAGGAAATGACATTGGGTTCCTACCAGGCACAATGCAAGAAAAAATGGCACCTTGGTTGATGCCTATTCAAGATAATCTTCAATTTCTTATGGGTGATGATAAAGCTACTCTTGAGATGTATGTGGAGAAAGGTGTAATAGAGGTCGAGGCATTAACATATATTAGGGGTCGTTCAATATCTAATGCTTTTATTATTATTGATGAGGCACAAAATCTCACTACACACGAAATTAAAACAATTATTACAAGAGTCGGTGAAGGAACCAAAATAGTCTTCACTGGCGACATTGATCAAATTGATAATGTTTATGTTGACGCGACCACAAACGGATTGACATATACTATTGAAAAATTTAAAAAACACGATATTTGTGGTCATGTTACTTTACAAAAAGGTGAAAGGAGTAAAGTCGCTACTCTCGGAGCAAAAATACTTTAAAAGGAAAAAATGGAAAATTTAGACACAACAGAGATACTTAAAGAAGCTGTCGATAGCAACACTGCAATGAAAACATGGCTTGTTAATTATGTGGGAGAAAAACACGATCCACAAGATGATCAAGTCACTGTTGAAATGATCGTGGAAACCATGGCAAAAGAATTCCCAGAATTTTTGATGGCTGTGGCTGAAGAAAACTGGGTGAGAGGATATCACCAAGCCTTACATGATGTTGAGGTTGGCCAAAAAGCACACGAAGAAGAATTACAAAAAAATGGTGAAAAATAATTTACTTATTTACATTCAGGAAAATTCAAAAAAAACTGGAATATATTACCTGAATAATGATATACCTGTGTGGTCTGATGATCCACTTCCTGAACATATTAATTTGTCGGCTGTTTTAGAAAAAATAGAAAAAACAATTCCATCTGCATATTTTAGATATGTCCATGCTGTAAAAATTGGAACATATCCCGAAATGATTGACCGTGAAATAAATGCCATGTATAGGGATAATGTTTTATACATATCCAACTTTCAATCTGATGAAGAGGATATGTATGATGATATTATACATGAAATAGCGCATGCTGTCGAGGCACACAATACCGAATTGATTTATGGGGATGAGAAATTGATGGTGGAGTTTCTTGGAAAAAGAAAAAGATTATTTAATATCTTGAAAAACAAGGGATATGATGTTAAACTAGAAGAGTTCTTAAAAGTGGGATACGATTACAATTTTGATATGTTTCTGTTTCAAGAAATCGGATATTCATTATTAAATAATCTAGTCATGGGACTTTTTCCTGGGGCATATTCTGTTACAACGCTAAATGAATATTTTGCCACTGGTTTTGAGAACTTTTACATGGGAGAATCTAATTACATAAAAAAGATTTGTCCTCAATTGGCACAAAAATTACTTTATTTGGATAATATAGCAAATGAATATTAATGATTATATAGAAAAGCACTCAAAATTAGAACACACAAAGGAAAAAAACGTTTTCACATTTCACATATGTGTCCCTTTAAAGAAGGAAGGAGAAAAGCATTGGGTCATTAACACCCCTCATGTGCTTGAATATTTATCCTCTGTTAAAAAGATAAAGTCTTTGTCTATTTTGCAGATTGGATCGACCATTATAAATGACCATCCAGACGGATTGGTTAGTAATTGGGTTTTTGTAGATGTCAGCAAAAAGCCAACAAAAAATAAAAAAACCAACAAAGAGGTGTGAATTGCCACACATTTCCTATTCGGAATTAAAAAATTGGTGTCATTGTCCCTATTATCATAAGTTAGTTAATATTGATAAAATAAAACATTTTGAAGGGAATGAATATACTGCTTTTGGGACCGCTTTACACTCTTTCTGTGAACATCTTTTAACAAAACAGATTAGTGTAACTGACAAGGCTTTTTTTATAAAAGAGTTTAGACAAGAATTAAAAAGTCTTGATAAAGATTTAAATAAAAAACTTGTAGTTTCTATGTTTGAACAGGGTAAGAAAATTGTGCCTGAGTTAATACCAGCCTTAAGAAAGGTGTTTGGGGATTACGATGTTTTTACAACAGAAGAGAAGCTATACGAACCTCTTGGAGAAGTTGAAAACTATTTATTTAAAGGATATGTCGATTTAGTATTAAAAACTAAAGACGGAAAGTATCACATAATTGATTGGAAAACTTGTTCATGGGGATGGGATTCTAAAAAGCGCTCGGATAAAATGATCGCCTATCAGTTGGTGCTTTATAAACATTATTTTTGTAAAAAACACAATATTGACCCAAAGAATGTGGAAACTCACTTTGCACTTTTAAAAAGAACGGCGAAAAAAGATATAGTAGAGGTGTTTAGCGTGACAAGCGGCACGAAGCGAACAGAAAATGCTCTTGAATTACTACAAAGAGCGATTGAAACGATTAAGAGTGGAGTTCACATAAAAAATAAATTATCTTGTACTTCTGGATATGGTTGTGAATTTTACAAAACACAATATTGTAAATAGGAAATTGAAATGAGTGATACCTCAAGTGAAAAAAAGAAAATATTTGTATTAGCGGACCATCCGTTTACTCCATCTGGTGTTGGAACCCAGACCAGATATGTTATAGAAGCCCTATTGAGAACAGGGAGGTATAAGTTCGTATGTTTTGGCGGGGCAGTGAAACATCACGACTATAAACCCCAGAGAACTGAAGAGTGGGGTGATGATTTAATTATACACCCTGTTGATGGGTATGGAAATCAAGATATGGTTCGTTCTGTAATTAGGCATGAAAGACCCGATCTTTTATGGTTTATGACCGATCCGCGTTTTTGGGGGTGGCTCTGGACTATAGATAATGAAGTTCGCGCCCATATGCCAATGTTATACTATCATGTATGGGATAATAAACCATATCCTTATTTTAATAAATATGCTTATTCTTCAAATGACTTTATTGCCACAATTTCAAAACTAACAGATGATATTGTTAAAACTGTTGCACCAGACGTTGAGTCGCTTTATTTACCACATGCAGTTAACGCAGAAATATTTAAAAAATTACCAGCTAACGAAGTGCAGACTTTTAGAAAAAACACTTTTCCCTCTGAAGGTGATAATAAAAAATTTATATTTTTCTGGAACAATCGTAACGCCAGACGCAAGCAGAGTGGAACTTTAATTTTCTGGTATAAAGAATTTTTAGATAAAATCGGTCATGATAAGTCCACTCTCATCATGCATACCGATCCAAAAGATCCGCATGGTCAAGAATTAAATCACATTATAGAGAGCCTGGGATTAACTGACGGTCAAGTGCTATTTTCGACTCAAAAGATGGACCCCGCAGGTCTTTGTATGATGTATAATATGGCAGACTGTACTATTAATATTTCAGATGCTGAAGGTTTTGGTCTGGCCACACTAGAATCTTTGTCATGTGGCACTCCGATTATTGTCAATATGACAGGGGGGCTACAAGAGCAAGTAACGGATGGAAAGGACTGGTTTGGTTTTGGATTAGAGCCAGCCTCCAAAGCCATTATTGGGTCTCAAGAGGTGCCGTATATTTATGAAGATAGATTAAATAAAGATCAGTTTGTAGACGCCTTGGTCAAAATGTATAATATGAGCCAAGAAGAGCGAGATGAGCTTGGTAGAAAGGGGAGAGCCCATGTGGAAAAAAACTATAATTTTGATAATTTTTGTAGCACCTGGGTTGATGTAGTTGATACAGTAATAGAAAAACACGGCTCTTGGGAAAATAGAAAAATTTATAAACCATGGACATTTAGGGAGATTAAATAATGAAAACAATATTAGTAAGAGGTCCGGCACTCTCTCGTTCTGGATATGGCGAGCAAACAAGATTTGCTTTGAGGGCACTAAGAACCCATGAAGATAGGTTTAATATTCTCGTGCAAAATATTTCATGGGGTCAAACCGGCTGGATAACAGATGACACTGAAGAACGGCGCTGGATCGATAATATAATTGGCAAAACCCACCATCACCTAAATCAGCAATTGCCTATAGATATATCATTGCAAGTTACTATTCCAAATGAGTGGGAAAAGATTGCTCCTATAAATATTGGTTATACAGCAGGAATTGAGGCATCGAAAATAGCACCTGTATGGATAGAAAAATCATTTTTAATGGATAGGATTATAACAATTTCCAACCATTCAAAAAAAGTATTTGAATCAACAGTGTACGAGGCATTAAACGAACAAACACAAGAAAAATTTCTATTTAAAACTGAAACGCCAATACATGTTGTACACTACCCAGTTAAGGATTTAACTGTTGAAAAGCTCGACATAGAACTGGATTATGATTTCAACTTTTTAACAGTGGCTCAAATGGGTCCACGAAAAAATTTAGCCAACACGATTAAGTGGTTTATAGAAGAGTTTAAAGATGAAGAAGTGGGACTTGTGGTTAAAACAAATATTGCCAATTGTAGTACTTTTGATCAACATAGAACTGCTAATGACATTAGCCGACTAATAAATCAGGTTCCCGAACGTAAGTGCAAAGTATATTTGTTACATGGAGATCTAACATTACAACAAATGAATTCTTTATACACAAATCCAAAAATTAAATGTTATGTAACACACACACATGGAGAAGGATTTGGAATTCCTATATTTGAAGCAGCTTATTTTGGAGTCCCTGTGATAGCCCCTCAGTGGAGTGGGCAAAATGATTTCTTACATGCTCCAATTAAAGTAGGAAAGCAAAAGAAGGCAAAACTGCGACCATTGTTCTGTAGAACAGAATACACAATATCACAAATTCCACAAGAGGCTGTTTGGGATGGTGTTTTACAGGCAGATGCAATGTGGTGCATTCCGTCTGAAAAGGGAGCAAAAAACTCTTATAGAGAAATGTATAAAAATTATAAAAAATATGCTGCCATGGCTAAAAAACTAAAAAAATATATATTGCAAAACTTTACTGAACAAGAACAGCATGAAGAGTTTGTCAACTTTGTTCTGGGGGAAGAAGAACTAGAGTTAGAAAACTGGCTTTCTGAATTTTCAGAAGAATTGCAAGTTCATGAGTAAAATAATAATTATAGCTGATTTTTTTGTTAACGAAATCATGGGCGGTGGCGAAATAAACAATGATGAATTAATAAAAATATTGAGAAAGAAAAAATACGAGGTTGATGAAATTAAAAGCATCAACGTAACACCGAGGTATTTAAAAGAATTGCCTCTTGATACCAAGATTATCGTTTCTAATTTTATTCAACTATCGAAAGAAAGTAAACAAATAATACAAAATGAAAAATCATATTTAATTTATGAACACGACCACAAATATGTCAAAACAAGAAATCCGGCAGATTATAAAAACTTCCTCGCACCCAAAGAGCATATAATAAACTACAATTTTTATAAAAATGCAAAATCTGTATTATGCCAAAGCACTTTTCACTCAGATATTGTTAAATCAAATTTACATTTTGATAATATTCTAAGCTTAAGTGGGAATCTTTGGTCGCCATCTTCTTTAGAGTTGATGGAAAAAATTTGTAAGATAGATAAAGGGCAAAAATATTCAATTATTAATTCTAATACATGGCACAAAAATACAAAAGGAACAGTGTATTTGTGCGAAACAAAAAAATGGGAGTATGATTTGATAAATCCTGGTTCATATAGCAAGTTTCTGTCCGATTTAGGAAAAAATGATAAGTTTATATTTTTACCAAAAACTCCCGAAACTTTGTCACGAATTGTTGTAGAAGCTAGAATGATGGGTATGTCTGTGATCACCAATAATTTAGTTGGCGCAACAAAAGAAGCTTGGTTTTCTCAAAAAGGGCCAGAACTAATTGAAACTGTTCTCAAGATGAGAAAATCCATACCAGAAAAAGTATTACAATCTTTTTAAAGTATTATGAAAATTACAATTATCATCCCTTGCTATAATGCAGAAGCCTGGATAGCCGAAAGCATTAAGTCTGCTCTCTTACAAACATATGAAAATACTGAAGTGATTTTTGTTGATAATGAAAGTACAGATAATAGTCACGCAATTGCTTTAGAAATTCAAAAATTAAATCCAAAACTAAAAGTTTTTACAGCACCAAATTTATATAAATATTCTTGGGAAGAGCCTGTGGATAAAGCCCTGTCCGAAGCTACTGGTGAATATTTTACTATTTTGGGAGCAGACGATTATATTGACAAAGATTATATCAAGAACATAGTAAATGTAATTTCTGTCGCTCCAAACAAAATACAAATTATACAAACACCAATAAGGGGCGTTTTAAAAAATAAAGAAAAATACTTAGAAGAGATTAAGCACACTTATAAAAGTTTAGAGGAATTTAAAACACTTTTGTTTAAAAGGTGCCCCGTTAATACACCAACTGTAGTATATAAAAAACAACTATATGATTCGGGTATAATTCGTTGGAATTCCAAAAAATATCTTGGTGCGGCAGACTATGATTTATATTTTAACATAGCCCATCATGACATTTTTATATATCCATATCCAAAATGGTTAGGATATTTCTACAGATGGCATGACAAACAGGCTACTTGGGGAATGCACCAAGAAAATACTAACTATGATTCAATTATCCAAGCACACTGGAATGCTGTCTGGGACTGGGAATAAAAGAGGTTAATATGGGTACTATTAGAGTAGCAGATTATATTTTTGATAGAATATCTGAGCTTGGTGCTAAACACATCTTTATGTTGACAGGCGGCGGTGCAATGTTTTTAAACGATGCTGTCGCAAAGAATAAAAATTTATCTGCCATATGTGTTCATCACGAACAGGCCGCAGCCATGGGTGCTGTAGGTTACTCAAAATATGAAAACGATTATGGCGTAGTTTGTACGACTACTGGGTGTGGCTCTACAAACACAATAACCGGCTTATTGGAGGCGTGGCAGGATAATGTAAAGTGCATATTTATTTCGGGACAAGTAAACAAAGATCAGACTTCATATATGTCTGAAACACCCCTGCGTCAATTTGGTGTACAAGAAGCGGATATTGTAGAAATTGTAAAATCAATAACAAAATATGCAGTAATGATTACTGATCCTGAAATGGTTGCATATCATCTTGATAAAGCATTTCACCTATGTTCTACTGGGCGTCCTGGTCCGGTTTGGATTGATGTGCCGTTGGACGTACAAGGTGCTTATGTTGATCCTCAAAAGCTCAAAAGATACATGCCTGCTGTAGAAAATAGCAAAGTTGATCTAAAAGATTTTTATACCTTGCTGGAAAATTCTAAAAGACCGATATTATTAGCTGGAAATGGTATAAAACTATCAGGCGCTACCAGTGAATTTTTACAATTTGTTAAAAAACACAACATACCTGTTGTTTCAACCTATCTTGGAATAGATCTTTTATCACATCAAGACCCATTGATGATTGGGTGTGTGGGGGTAAAAGGAACAAGAGCGGGAAATTTTGCATTACAAAACTCCGATTTAGTAATAGCGATTGGTACCAGACTAAGTGTGCCAGTAATTGGATATAAATATCATTTTTTTGCAAGAGAGGCTAAAATTGTAGTTGTAGATATTGATCCTGCCGAACATCAAAAAAAGACAATTAATATTAATACATTTATACACGCTGATGCTAAAGACTTTTTTAATGCCTGTACGTTGGAAAATATAACAAAGCCTGTGCAGTCGCAAAAATGGGCTGATACTTGCTATAGTTGGAAAAACAATTGGACAGTGTATCAAAAAGAGTATGAAAAAGACGACACAGGAATTAACCTATATTACTTTATTGAAAAACTGTCAGATTGTATGCATAGTGATTCCGTTGTAGTCTCTGATGCGGGATCAGCATATTACGTGACATCGCAAGGATTAAAAATAAAAGACAAACAAAAATATGTGACCTCTGGAGCCCAAGCCGACATGGGATTCACCATTCCAGCATCCGTGGGCGTTAGTTTTGCCAATAATAAAAAAGATGTTATTGGTATTACTGGAGACGGATCATTTCAGACTAACATACAAGAATTGCAGACTATAGTGCATTATAATTTACCAATTAAATTATTTATATGGAACAATGATGGATATCTTTCAATTCAAAATACACAAAATAAATTTTTTGATGGAAGGCTTATAGGAGTCGATAAAGACTCGGGTGTATCGTTTCCCAAAATTGAAAAAATTGCAAAAGCCTATGGTATAAAATATTTTAAAGTAGAAAAAGCAAAAAATATTTCAAAAACAATATCAGAAGTGTTACAATGTACAGAACCAGTGATATGCGAAGTAATGTGTCAAAAACAACAACAAATACTTCCTACATTGGCAAGCATGAAAACTGACGATGGTAAAATAATTTCTAAGCCTTTGGAAGACATGTATCCGTACATGGATAGAGAAGAGTTTTATGATAATATGATTGTTAGTCCATTAGAAGAAAAATAAGGAGCTTACAATGGCCGCAGATGACAGAAACAAAGTAACAATACTTAAACTACGAAGACAAAAAAAATTAGGAAACAAGACAGTGCTTGTTACTGCTTATGATTATCCACAAGCAAGAATTGCTGATGGTGCAGACGTAGATTGCATTTTGGTTGGAGATTCATTGGGAATGACAACCTTGGGATATAAAACAACTATTCCAGTAACCATGGATGATATGATAAGACACTCAGAAGCTGTTGCAAGAGGGGCAAAAAAGGCGTTTCTTATAGGAGACATGCCATATATGTCTTATCAGGTATCGAACGAAGAGGCAGTGCATAATGCCGGTAGATTTGTTCGGGCGGGCATGGACTGCGTTAAAGTTGAGGGCGCAATGACAGAGAGAATTAGAGCAATTGCTGACTCTGGTATCATGGTGATGAGTCATTTGGGGCTAACTCCACATACTAGAGCCAAACTCGGCGGTTATCGCGTGCAGGGTAAAACAGCAAAGCAAGCCGAGATTATTTTAAAACAAGCACTCGACCTACAAGAAGCTGGCTGCACTTTTTTACTTTTAGAAGGTATGCCAAGAGAATCAGCAGAAATGATTGCTAACGAATTATCCATTCCAGTATATGGAATTGGAGCCGGTGATAAGGTGGACGGTCAATTGGTAATATTCCACGACCTTATGGGGTTGTTTTGGGAATTTAAATCCAAATTTGTTAAGCGATATTGCGAAGCGGGACAAATAATGCAAAATGCTCTTAGCAATTATACAGAAGAAGTTCGAAACGGACTGTTTCCTTCTGAAGAAAACTTTTATGCAATAAAAGAAGAAGAACTTGAAAGACTGCTGGGAGGAGGAAACTGGAAACATGATATAATTTATGAAAACGATCAAGGTTTTCCAACGAATCATTCCGCCACTCCTAATACTGTTTTAAAAAAAAAGTAAAATCTTCAAAGTCCAATAGTGATGTGGAATATTGGAAAGATATGTTTAAAAATCCATGGACAATACAGTGAACAATATATTGATTACTGGAGGAAATGGCTTTTTAGCAAAAGAATTGACACTATATTTTTCCAATAATAGTGAGATAAATTTAATTTCTACAAACCGCAGCACTCTTGATATTGCAAACGCACAACAGGTTAATGACTTCTTTAATTTGAACAACATCGATATTGTGATACATACCGCAGTAAAAGGCGGCAAAAGAAATCAACAAGAGAGCATAGATGATTTTTTTTCTAATATATCCATGTTTAATAATTTGTTAAACTGTTCAAACAAATATAAGATGTTGTTTAATTTTGGTTCGGGCGCTGAGTTTGATAGATTTTTTAATATATCTCTTGCCAAAGAAGAATCGATTTTTAATCACCGCCCAATTGACTATTATGGATTATCCAAAAATTTTATTAGTAGAAAAATTTCTGAACTAGATTCAAGATATTTTAATTTAAGGTTGTTTGGTTGTTTTGGTCATTTTGAAGAGCCTCAAAGACTCATAAGAGCTTCTTTTGATAATATACAAAATGGTAAACCAATTGCGATTAATCAAGATAAATTTATGGACTATTTTTATGCACAAGATGTTGGAAAAGTAATAGAACATATTATACAAAGCAATAAAGATGTCATACCTAGAGATATTAATTTATGTTACGAGAAAAAATATAAACTAACAGATATATCAAACATGATTCTTGACTTGACTGGAAATGAAGAATCGGTTATAATAAAAAAAGAAACTCTTGGTAAACCATATACTGGTTGCGGCAAAAAACTTAAGGGGCTAAACATTGATTTACTTGGGATACATAAGGGTATTGAGATATGTCTGAAAAATTGGAAAAAATCCTAGATTTAGTCAGCGAATACATTGTAGATAAAAAGAAAAACGATAAATGGGACGCGGGCATTGATTGGCTATCTTATTCTGGTCCACATTATGATGAAAACGAGTATGTAGCCGCCGTCAAGAGTCTTTTAGATGAATGGCTTGTATTTGGTAAAGATTGCAGAGATTTTGAGATTGAGTTTCCAAAATTACTGGGGCTTCAAAGAGGTGTATTAACTAACTCTGGTAGTTCGGCAAATCTATTGATGGTAAGTGCCCTCTCTTCGCCCACACCGGCTCTTAGAAAATACCACCTACCAAGAGGCAGTAAGTTTATAACGCCGGTTGTATGCTTTCCTACAACGTTAAATCCTCTTTTGCAAAACGGATACGAGCCAGTTTTTGTCGATGTTACATTACCAGACTTAAATTTAGACTTAGATCAGGTAGAAAAACAACTTGAACAAGATCCCGATATCAGAGGTATAATTTTTGCACATGTGCTTGGAAACCCTCCTGACATGGATCGCTTAATGTCCTTGGTAGAAAAATATAATTTAATATTTTTGGAAGATTGCTGTGATGCCCTGGGTTCAACATACAAGGGTAAAAAACTTGGTTCTTTTGGGGTGATGTCTACATGCTCTTTTTACCCAGCGCATCATATGACAATGGCTGAAGGCGGTTTTATAGCAACAAACAGCTATGCTCTTTATAAAACACTGGCTAGTCTTCGAGATTGGGGGCGCGGCTGTTATTGCAATGAAAAAAAGCCAGGCGATGTAACAACGGGTACCGCATGTGGAGACAGGTTTAAAAATTGGCTATGTGGCCGTAGTGACGTTATTTATGATCATAGGTATGTTTATAATGAAGTGGGGTATAACCTCAAACCCATAGAGTTGCAAGGTGCTCTCGGCAAACAACAAATTAAAAAATTGCCAGAAATGGAAAATGCACGAAGACTTAATTTTCAAAAACTATATAATATCTTTAAGCCATATGAAAAATATTTCTGGTTAAATTCTGCAACTCCAGGTTCAGATCCTTGTTGGTTTGGATTTTTGTTTACCGTTAAACCAGACGCCCCTTTTAACAGGGAGCAATTTGTTAATTTTTTAGAAACTAACAAAATTCAGACAAGACCATATTTTGCAGGCAACGTTTTATATCACCCGGCATACAAAAACTTGAGACAAGATGAAAATAACATAAGGGAAAAATATCCAATAGCAGATATAGTAACTTTGGGCTCTGCATTTTTAGGTACATATATCGGATACACAGACGAGAAGATGAACTATATTAAGAAAAATGTAGATAAGTTTTTTCAGGAGTTAAAATGAAAATTGTTTATATTACAGGCTGTCTTGGTTTTATAGGCTCCTATGTTACGAGAAAGTGTCTTCAAAAAGGCTGGATGGTCTATGGCGTAGATAAATGCACATACGTTGCAAACACAGACTTGCTGCAAGAATTTAACCAATATCAAAATTTTACTTTTGAAAAAAAAGACATTAAAAAGCTTGCACATTTGTATGATTGTGATTATATTATTAATATAGCCGCCGAGTCTCATGTTGGAAATAGCATTGTACAAAGCGATTCATTTATTGACAGCAATATTGTTGGGGTTAAAAACCTATTGGACCTTTTAAGACACAAACCAAATAATGTTTCTAAAAGACCAATATTTCTACACTTCAGTACAGACGAAGTATATGGCGATATTGAAACCGGAG
>CEOH01089277.1_pt1 | contig 12109 bp, 4 predicted proteins | sample 530311 | NCBI WGS metagenome assembly CEOH01 (sample SAMEA2619923, study PRJEB7988) | marine metagenome | biome: marine biome (ENVO:00000447); feature: deep chlorophyll maximum layer (ENVO:xxxxxxxx); material: "saline water (ENVO:00002010), including plankton (ENVO:xxxxxxxx)" | depth 60 m
GATTCCTGAATACGAAAGATCTATCAACAACTTCTTGGCCGAGTCGATGGAGTTTTTCTTAGATGACCAATCACCAGGCGTCAAAATGCCCGTCATTGCATCTAAGCCTCTTGAAAAGGTGCAAGGTCTTAAATCTGGAGATTCTTACTATTTCAACCTTAATTTAAAGATGGGCGAAGATCATGTGCAATGCGAGGGCCCCCGTCGTTCTGGATTTATAAAAAAACATGATGGCGCTTCTCGCGCTAGCGTAACAATCTTCTTTTCTACGGCTGCGGTATTAAACTCTACTATAACCCTTCAATCCACTGACGGAACACTTCGTAAATATGTTGCAGACGACGACGGCGGTACCGCTTACGTGGATGGAGATCCAGACTTCACCGGCGGTGGAACCGCGCCAGATCAATTTAGATTTCATAGGGGCAACAGCCACACCGGAGAAACTGATAAATCAAGGAATGCCGCATTGGCACTCGCTGCGGCAATTACTTCTTCGTTTGGGCATGGTGCCGCTTTCGAAGTCCGTGCCGGTCAAACTCCCGGCACGGCTGATGGTGAATTGAAGTGGGGCTTTGTTGAAATCACGCAAGCTGTTGCCGGTACAGCTGGAAATACTGCCATCACCACAGCTGACAATTTCACAAACGCTATGACAGGTACGGTCCCAGCGGCCTTCTCCGGCGGAGATGATTTCCCGATTCAGTCTACCAACACTATACGTGGATATCTGTATGGTCCCCCCATTGAGGTTGCACCCGTGTCAGGTACTGCAACCTTGCCCAAGAGGCCTGGAAAAATATATGATCATTTAGGAGCACGAGATCTAGAATCATACTTTGGTGCTAACTTACAGGACCCTGCCTATCAGGCCTATACTCCTCCATATTTCTACGGCGACAGCAGCTATGTTTTTAAATATACGAATACAGAATTTGCTGTCGGTGAAGAAATGACCGTTCAAATTCCAGAATTACTAGAGAGTATAAAAAAGACATCTTATCATCTTGAAGGATATAACACTACAGCGTCTTTGACGCCTGCTATTCCGGCCACCTCTTCTATCTCGCAGGGTACGTTTACTCGTATGAAGATTGATTCAAGCATTGACGTATTCAACTGGACATCGGTTCAGAGTGGTGAGAATTTCGAACATGAAGAACATATTTGGTATATGAATCCAAAGTGGGTCTGCCCAGTTTTAGATTTCTCTTCTTCCTATTCTGCGGTGCGTCGATTGACCCCGACAAGTTCAATATCTTTAGCTGGCGCCAGTGTCAAAGAAAAGCAACTTGCTTGGGTTACCAACTCCTATCATGATGACACAACTGGCCGCGGAATGTGGGGCGGATATGGCACTGACCCATACGATGTGGATGCTATGCAGCTAGTATATGAAGTTGATAATTTAAATTCTAGCGAGATGTCAAAAGGAATCATCTTCGATGTGACAGAGACGTTCCCGGAAATTGATTCCGAACTTCAAGAAAATCCCACCTTTGTTTCAGATGTAGTGCAGCCTGGTGAAGCTTTTATGATAGATTCAATTCTTCAAGCTGATAATACTGGCTCCCTCCTGGCGAAGATGGGCTTTGAAGGTCAAAGCTTTGAGATCGGCCGCATGGCAAGAAGTAAAGAAATAGCTGAAGCAATAGCCATAATACCTTATTTTGATAATCCTATTTCTGTTGGCTTGCAAGAAAATACTCCTACTTTAAATGAGGAAGATTTTGAAAAGGTATCAGATTTAGGCGATACAAAAGGCATTTTCTTGCCAGGAGATGAAATCTTTAAAACGAGAGAAATCATCCCAGGAAGACATTTCTTGCCTATACATAAAACTGTGTTTGAAAATATCTTGACAGCTAAGCTGGCAGACATGTTCTACGAAGAAGACAGTGAAACGCGAAAAAATCTACAATGTGGTGCAAAATCTGATGTCGCAGCGGCACTTAACACTGATGTTGGGACTTTGATTAATCAGCTTGTTGGAGATCGAACCGTTGGCCGCAAAGGATTCCAGCTGCCGCCAGAATTCGACTTCATTCATAATGCTGCAGTTGATCCATTTCAAATGATGATTATTCCGGTTGAACATACTTTAGATAGCCAAGACATGATTGATATTTATCAAGGCTTAATGCCAGATATAAGTCTTAACTTAGAAAAAGCGATACGAAGTGTTGTTGTCTCTCCAGCCGCAGATGTGACTAATGAGGAGATAGTGCCAAAAATTTATTTTGCTGACCAAAAAGAAGTTTCTTCAGCCTCTATGGCCTCATTAAGCTTGGCAAACTTTTTATCGCCCAACCCAATATTAAATGCTGAAACTTTGCTGGAAGAATCATTTGATAAAAAGGTCTATATTAAAAAAACAGGCCTTGTTGTCCCAAGTGATCCAACTAACGATACCTATAGTGCAAAGGATTTCTATAAAAATCTTCGATTCATGGTATTTAAGATAAAGCAGAGGGCGGAGAAGGATTATAAAGTTTACAAGGAGAGGCAGATCGCTATGGCATTAAAGAATCGTATTGTGGATCAAGACGAAGATAAAAAGAGAAGGCTAACTAATGAAAATGGAAGATTTAGAACTGTATTGTCTAACGTTATGTCTTCTGAGGTTTATGGCACAAATTGGCCATATGACTATTTCTCTCTAGTGGAGGCCATCAAACTAGATGTTCAGATAAAGGTCAAAGAATAAATGGAATTTTTTAATAAAAAACAAGATGTTATAGAGCTAAAATTAACCCAATTTGGACGTCATTTGCTTTCGAAAGGTCTTTTCAAGCCTGAGTTCTATGCTTTTTATGATGATAACGTTCTCTATAATGCTGATTCGGCAGGAATTACGATTGAGGAGCAAAACAGCTCTCAAGAAAGAATACGAGAGGCTCAAACTATGAAGCCACAAATATCTTTTTCGTCTTTAGAGAAGGAATTTAAAAGTAACTATAATTTAATTTTGTCTGGAGAAGAAACAGCCGGCGCTGTACCACTTCAGAAAACAGCTGAAAAATTTCATTCACTACCGCAGCCGTTAGGGACGAGTGATATAAATTCTGATTACTCTCCATCGTGGACGGTAAAATATTTAAATGGTAATATATCAGGCAGTGTAGACTATATGTCACTCACAGAACGCTCTGGTGGCAAAAATATATTAAAAATTCCCCAACTAGAGGCGGACGTGGAGATCAGATATATCGATGTCACGCCTTCGCCAAATGATGATGTAAATGACCTAGAAGAATATGAGGACGGGTCTGGTCCGCTTTCCAATCTAGCCCTCGCCTCAGAGGACGATGAGACATTTACACTAATAAAGATAGTTGAGCAAAATGCAGAATTTCAAAAGAAAAATTTTGATATAGAAGTTTTTGAAATCATAGAAAATACTGATGAAGTTACCGGAGAAACCACCGAAACACTAAGGCAACTACAGTTTTCTCATAGCGAATCGCATACTGATGAGATGGATATTGTTCAAGAGCCTATCCCTGATTACAATCATAAATATGCGGATTTTTATTTCGATATATTCGTTGATGATGAGATCTCAGATAAAACTTTATGCAAATATGATCCTGTAAACGAAAATGAAAGTGTTTTCGCAGACGAGAGAGATACTCTTTGTCGCGATATATTGAATGATGACGAGAAGAAAATATTTAATATCTATCTCGATGAATCAGATAACGCTGGTGAGGCTTGTTAAGTTATGTCATATGGCTCTAACGATACGTTTGACTTGGTAACCGGCGGAGGCTTGCTTCCGCATGTCTCCTGCAAGAGTGTCCTATTGGAAAGAAATGCTCAAAATCAGAGCTTAGTCGATATTACATTAAAATTAGAAATATATGAAGACGTAGAGAAAATAGCAAACTCACAATGGCTTAATGATATACACATTCCAGGCTCTGAATTTCCTAGCAGCTTGCTAGATTCTCTCTTTTTGCAGGTTATTCCCGTGCCAGGGACAGACGCGCAGTATCTTAAGCCAAGCTATAAGCCGGATTGGCCTGATGTGGAGGGCGTCACTCCTGCGGCTTTGTCTATTACATCAGAGACCCCTACCTCTATACACAACCAGCCATGGCTTGGGTCGATCTATAATGCATTTTATTGGCTGGGTGATGGATATTTACCACGTGGCTCGTGGGATGCCCAAGGGGTGGCATCTAGTGCCAAGACAGGGATGTACTTGGGGCCTCAATTTGAAGACCATGTTCTGAAAAACACCTCAGCAACAACTAGTGAGTGGTATGGGGACTCCCCTACTGGATTTCAAGGCTTTCAGACAACACCGATAAAGATATCGGACGGCTCCTTGGTCGGAGATCTTGGTGGCGCAAAATTACAACAAGCCATAAGCCAGGGTAAAATACCAGAGGTAACCAAAAATGGCAAACTTTACTATGCCATACCTTTTGAATACAAGATCGTTTATAATCCGGCAGGCTTTTATGGTACCGGCACCACGAAGGTGTGGGTTGATGGAGAGCTGCAAGAATGGGATGGTGAGCCAATTGATTTTGGCGAGAATCACGACTTAGGATTCATCTTTTACACATATTTGAGCCTGCCTCATTTTGTCAGGGAAAGTGATTTGGTTATCGAGGATGAATTTTGGGAAAGCATGATCATTGAAGGTCCTGTTAATACTGAGATAGTTATTGTCAACGGACAACCGGCGACCACTAGAGAGACTTTTATCCGTAACGATACCGGCGAAGAATGGCACGGTTCAGTGCATCATCATGGGAAAGATCGAGCAGTTCCTGGCCTGGCACTGCAGACTTCAGATTATGTGGGGTATATGGCCGGCGAGATTCACCGCCCGGGCCAGGACCAGCCCAAGTTGACAGTGATAGAAAATCTTAACAAGAAAATTGTGGATTTTCGAAGCAATGCGGATCAATCACCAGCCGATTTAAAAGTTGGATTATTTGAGTTTGACGACGATGGTAATGTTGTGTGGGGAACCTCAACCGGACATAGTGGACTAGATCCTAATTACGATAAAATTAATCTTCTCTTGAAGGGCGATGCGTCGACGGCAACTACGGCTACATACGGAGTTTTATCGCCTTTTCAAAAAGAGGTGAGCAAGGATTTGATTCCTGCAGATTTTGATGGCTATCCTTACTCAAAGCTACATGTTTGTCGAGATAGGCAGAATAATGCTCGCGGCTGGTTTTTTATAAATTTTCGAAACTTTATTGCAAGAAACTCGCTTTTATATAATTTTCTTGGACCGAATGGTCAAAAAGCAGCAGAGGTGTTTAAAAACACCAAACTCTTAGAATTAAAGCTATATCGCGACAGGGTTAAAAAGCCTGCTCATACAATTGGCACAGGCACTCAGAAATTTAAAAAAGGTGAAGCATTCGAAGAATCTTCTGAGCTTATAGCAACCTTAAGTGATGAGAATGACTGGGGCACTCCAACAAATAAGCCTGATCTTTTTGAATTAAAGCCAGGTGGTCCTGGATTTTCCAGTCCTCAAGTGAGATATTTTGTTTTTTCTGATCGTTCAATTAGTGCCCAGGACGCAGGTCACTATCGTTATCGTATAGAGATTGCCGTCAAAGATGGAACATACAGCCTCTTAAAAAGAAATCTCAATAAATTAATAAAACATCGGATTGGTCTTGAAAAATATTACACCTTAGCCACAACAGGGGGTACCATAGTAGACTTTAGAGACGCGTCATATAATTCTGCGCTCTTATCAGAGGATTATAAAAAATCCATTTTTAAGCCATATTATGATTCCAAGACTGGCGGCTTTACGGATGCTTTTAACAATCAAGTTGACAAGATCCCCGCGCGCGATGCTTGCATCTTTATAGGTATTTTTAACGAGCTTTTAACCACTGGAAAGATATTGAACGAAACAACAGAAGGCTTGAAGGCGGGCGAGGAATTTTGGCAGATAATCTCTGGTCCCGGCGCCTCTCCCAAAGGTATCAAGTTCGTACTCCAGATAGCGGATACAATAATAAATAAAATTTCCAAAGCTCTCGACCTTAGCAAGACGAAGAGATCTGGCAATGTCTTGAATAACACAAGCGTAGCTTCATTAGATTATTTTGAAAATAGCTCATGCCCCAGCAAGGATATGCTTGTAGATAGTTATAGTTGGGAATCTCCCGAGGAGATTTTCAAGGCTAGCTCTAATGAGAATGTCTATGTTGATTATCTATCTATAGGGCTGCCTCTAGAGACATCTTTTGACGGTTTGCGAAGTTTAAATCCTGAATATTATAGTGACAGATGTCAGTTGGACGCAGCAAAAGTTTATTTTCATAATAAAGATTTCAACTCATTTAATAAAGGGACAAACGAGAGCTATACCGCTGGCTCCTGGGCTGGCTATGGAAGCTTGACACCTTCTATTATAGAGATATCGAGCCCATCTTCAAAGAAGGCGACGGTCACGTCGGCCATCGGTGCACGGCGTGGGACATACTCGTTCTATCACTCAGTTTTTTATCCCAAGGCCAGAAGCACACTGAATACACAGACAAGTGCGTCGGATGAAGATCAACTAATGCTTTCAGATGATTTTCATGACTTTTTAAATTATGAAAAACTGTTGGCAGCCTTATCAGTTTACAATTTAAGAATTGATGCTGGAGATCATGCCGATTTATCTATAGCCGGCCTGAACGTTAATGAACTCGTAGGCGCCGGAGCCCCTGCTCACCTTAAGAACCAGGTTGCTGCCATTGTTGAGGATGTGGAAGCAAGAGACGCATATAAGAGATTGTTTGAGAATTCTAACTTAACCGTACACAAGGCTAGCCTGCATGACTTCTTTTTTCAAAAAGATCCCGGCGCCCAGCCAGTTATTGAGCCTGGCATTACTGATACCAAACAGGCAAATTGGCCGAATGATTATTCCGATTCTTTTATGCCAACTCATAAATATTTTCGTGAAATTTTAGACTACGCTCAGGCTTCGAGTTATTCTGGAGTAATTAAAGATATAAAATTTCCTGACGTTCCTGTAAGGTTGCTGGAAAATGAGCACTTAGGCCAATCCGTCCCTAAAGGGCAGGACTTGGGATATCCACTTAGCTTGAGAGCAGGCTATGGCGTTGGTGCATTTTCTGGTGAATCTGAAAACGCCTGGAATTCCGCCATCGCCCAAGATAGCGCCGGCACCACAGCATTCAGATTTTTTAATGCGAATATGACTGCTAAGATAGAAATGTTCGGCGGACACTCTGCCCTCAATAAAGAGCCAAGAAACAGTGAAAAATTTTGGAAAATGATTTCAGTTAATGACATTCAAAATCTAGACGAAGATCAGGTGTTGATTTGCAGAATTAAGCCATGGAGTGAAAAATTTATCAAAGGCGCTGTCATTCCGATAGTAGATAGATATTTTTTAATTTATAAAAATGCAAATCCGGGCGTCCCCCCTTATGTGCCCGGGCCACTATGGGACATAGGAGGGTCTTCTGGGTTTTTAGATGACCAAGGAGTTGATGAAGCGGTCTCCACGACTCCTGCAGGCGACAGCGGTGCAGAGGCTAACACTGAACCACAACAATCTTCAGAAGAAGGCGGTGCCTACGAATGATGTGCATTATAGTTGAGACTAGTTATATGGAGAGGCCATTCAGTGTCTAAGTTAATAGCAAAAAAGAAGGTTATTGTTGATTCTGATCAATATGGTGCTCCTGCAAGAAAGCAGGTGGCTTCCAACACTATTAGCCGTGTGAAAGATGAATTAAATAATTCACCCGAAGGCCTTGGTGTGACATTTTTAGCTTCCGCCGGTACAGGCTTCGAAGAGAAAGATGTTGTTAGAATGGCGCTGGGCAAGAACTGGAATTATCAAAGACATCACATTCCCCACCCGGACGCCGCTCCTGTTGAAAAAAAGTTTAACAACGAATGGGTACCCTGGGGCGTGTTTTGGGATCAGCCGCTTACTCTTAAATACTGTTCAGCAGACGGAGCGCCCACCGATGGCCCTTCGTACCCTGAAGATGTTGAAGCCGTCGATCCTGCTTTTAACGGGATATCTGTGGGGACGAAAGAAAAAATTATTTTGCGGTGCTCTTTGCCGCCACAAACGGGGGTGCATGCCCATACGTATGTTACCGCCGATATCCGACTATGGTCTTATTTGATGAAGTATGGTATAAATTCATTAAATCCAATTGTTCGATCTAACTACTGGTTTAATGACCATTATCACGAAGGGCCGGTGCCCTTCACCCCGGAGGAAATGCTTAATAAATCTCCAACCGCCAAGGCGTTTTTCGCAGATTACAAGACATTTTACAATGAAAGAAGTACGATTTCTAGAGCATATGAAAACATTCTTGGTTCCCGTACGGATGTTCACAACTCTATTCCGAGCATATACAGCCTTTTGAGGCTGATTAACGATTCCAAGCTGTCTGAAGACGGGGGCGTCTCCTTGAACCAAACTTTGACAATTCTTCGGGAAAGCTCTGTGAACTCGTCGAAGATTGATAACATGCCTCAATTGCTGGTCTTAAGATCGCCATGGTCCCTCATGGCCCAGCTTACCCTCTTCGGCATGATACAAGAAATTTGGGAAGGCTTGGATGATCAGTTTTTTGTAGAAACTACGAAATCCACAGGCGAAAAATTCGTTACTTTATCTCACACACACGCGCAAAAAGAAATTGAAAATATAGTAACTCTACTGTCCAGCATAGATACAGAAAATAAGAATATTGACGTCGCTTCGCTGTATCGTTTCTTTTTTGAAAGGTGGGCACGCCTGCTTAATTTCAAACTCGCACCGGGTAAAAATGTTGGCAATAACCACAATGCTACAGAAATTATAAATGCTCTAGAGAGATCGTGCACCAATATGATTTTTGATAACGATTTTATCTCTATTATGGATAAGGCTGAAAAATATAAAAAATATTTTCCATTTTATAATGAATTACAATTCACGGCGCAACTGCAGACCGATTTAGGCGACTATATGAAGAAGACGCTCATGACAAAGTTTGTATCAGACTCTATTGCAGCCGGCTTGTGGCAGAGAGGATACCGCGGCCCAGCGCCCCTAGATGTGCCGACTGGAGCAGACGCTCCTGCGCCAATGAGTTTTACTAACTACATGAGCAGTGAACCGTTTACAGAATTCTTTGAAGAAGTAGAATACGAGAACATAGGATCTAGCACCCCTAAATTTTCTGAAAATGCAGCGCAACTCGAAAGTAAAGAAAAGCATACAATAGATTTTGCAAATCTTTTTCACTCCTGGCTAACTGATAGCTCCGGAGAATTCTACCACCCCAAAGGAGAAGACAACGCTTCCTTTAGACCGACTGACATAAGAAACTATACGTCATTTATAAAGAAAGAGTATCAATTTTTATTGAAAAATACCAAGTCGCAAATAGATGTACCGATGGATGCAAGCGAGAACGCTGTTTGGAAGTTCTTGCTTGGCGGCGCATTTCACGGAAAAATTGTACAAACCTATAAAGAACATAAAAGAACTTATGAGGACATTATAAATGGCGTCCCTGCACATGCTGAAGATTTGTTTTACATCATCTTAAAAGAGAGGGCAAATCCAGGCCCAATAACTACGGACAATCCATGGCACCACGTGCAGACCACTATAATGCCCAACACTAGTGAGTTGGATATTGTAAAGCATATTGATACACAGTTGAAGTATGGAGACTATGTAAAATATAGATATACTGTCTCGGCTGCTCGTGTTGTTTACGGCGCAAAATATAGATATCTTTGGAATGATGCCACTGGAAATCCAGAATTTATTGATTCATATAGCGAAAGCGGTGGTGATTATAAACAGGATATCATAGGTCTGCTTAATGCCGGTAATAATAACTTCCCTCCAGTAAGCACTGCTGGCCTTATGAATACCGGAGATGCTTATACGCCCCCCTGGCTAGATCTGGCGGGCTACACAGTCCAGCCTGATTTTTCTGCAACATTAAAGGTGGAGGTTCAGCCCTCTATAAAAATAGTTGAAGATGTTCTTTTTACAACGCCCGAGATAACACTATATGACCGTCCGCCGATACCACCACAGATTGATATTATTCCTTATAGAGGTATTAGCAACAGAATAAAGATTATGCTAGATGGCAGCGTCGATCGATATCGCGCAAAGCCGATAAATATGTTAGATACAGACAATGCTGAATATCAGAAATTGATTGAATCACAACTATCTACAGATGGAAAGATAGAGTTTGGCTCTGATGATGCTGTGAGCACTTTTCAAGTTTTTAGAATAGGAAAGAGGCCAAAATCTTATAGTGATTTTGAGCTTCATCCTGATCACGACACAGTAGGTAGCGTTTTAGAAGAGAGAGTGCTTCCTAATACTAAATACTATTATACTTTTAGAGCCATCGATGGCCATGGTCATATATCGCTTCCCTCGCCAGTATATGAAGTTGAACTAATAGATGACAATGGAGCTGTAAAGCCGGTTATAAGAACAATATCGATGGACCCGACTGACGATAAAAAGACTTTTAAGGATTGTCAGAAGTATATCTATATTAAACCGACACCACGCCAATTGATGTTGTCTGAAGATCCTAGTGTTGATAGCATTTTCTCTTCTCAAGAGACCAAAAGAAAATTTAAAATTAGAGTAACATCGAAAAATACAGGTAGAAAAATAGACATGAATTTTTCATTCCGAAAGAAATTCAATTCGGATTAAACATTAATAAAATAATTAACTACTTATAGAAGAAGGAGCACGTAAATGGCATTTTTGGACAACTCAGGAGACATCATTCTTGATGCGGTCCTGACAGACACAGGAAGAAAAAGACTAGCACAAGGCGATGGAAGCTTCAAAATCTCAAAATTTGCTCTAGGAGATGATGAGGTTAACTACACGCTTTATAACAAGACACACGCGAGTGGTAGTGCTTACTATGACTTAGACGTCTTACAGACGCCAGTCTTGGAGGCCTTCACGAACAACACTTCAAATATGAATTCGAGATTGATGTCTCTTAGTAGGACTAATGTTCTATATATGCCCGTATTGAAGCTAAATAGCAATGCAAAAGCTGCTAATGGCACCAATCCGCAGGCACATAATTCAAGAGAGTTCTCTCGAACTGGCGACTCTTTGGGTACTAATGTCGGAGATGCTAAATACTATATTGCTGTTGACGCGGATACCTACACTATACTTAGCGAAGAGCGCGCATCAGGCACATCCAACAAGCTTGCTGCTAGTAATGTAGACCTTGGTGGCGTAATAAAGGGACATGCAGTTGGTGGAACAGATCCAGTCGCATTGATTCGAGTTGACCAGGGTATAGACAACAACGCTCTATCGCCAGAGACGGGGGTACCTGCTGATTTGGTGGAGACTGCCTTCATCATTGAGCTTGATTATCGTTTCGGGCGCATCAAGGAGCCCAACTCAAATACACAATTAGCTGTTAACTTTATTGACGATGACAACGTCGCCTCATATTATGTGACATCTGATAAGTATGTCAACCCGGATGGTGATTTAAAGAATATCAAGAATGTAACAAAGAACAACTCAATGAAGAAGGATGATTTGTCTGACATCGCTCCGCAAGTATTTGAGGGTCCGAGATCAACAACGCTTCAGTTTAGGGTCCATGCCTCTGCAGATCTTCAGTCCTCTACTTACTTGTTCACACAGGTCGGAGCCTCACAGGCAGTTAGTACCGCTAGTAATATTTTAGGACTAGACAATACAAACGATGGCCTGGCAAGCGGTAAGACAATTTATTATATTGATTCAACAATACGCGTCACCGGCGCTAATACTGGTTACAGGCTTGACATACCAGTAAGATATGTTAAGGTAGAATAAGGTAAAAATCATGGCTAGTACTTTTAAAACACTCCTATCTGATGATGTGGTTACTTCAAGAACATTGCTTCATGAAGCTATTCCAATTACAGGTAGTATTCTTTCTGGTACATATACAGACACAGCTGGCACAGAAGACAACATAAAGACATATTCCCATGGAATGTTTACATCAGTTTATGATTATCCATATTTAAGCTCCTCGGCAAATCATATTTTTGATTTAACTTATGGCCATAG
>CEOH01032311.1_pt1 | contig 12049 bp, 6 predicted proteins | sample 530311 | NCBI WGS metagenome assembly CEOH01 (sample SAMEA2619923, study PRJEB7988) | marine metagenome | biome: marine biome (ENVO:00000447); feature: deep chlorophyll maximum layer (ENVO:xxxxxxxx); material: "saline water (ENVO:00002010), including plankton (ENVO:xxxxxxxx)" | depth 60 m
CCTAATCAATTTATTGATATTGGAATTAATGATGGAGAAGATTTTACAGCATTAGAATCATTTGGAACTAAGTTATTAGCATTTAAACAAGGAACATTATATATTATTGATGTAACATCTCCTAACGATATGGAGTGGGCTTTGGAATCAACTCACAATGGATTAGGCGTTGATAAACCATCTGCAGTTGTTAAAACTGAATTTGGTATTTGTTGGGCTAGAAAAACAGGTATTTATGCATGGTCTCCTAGTCAGGGAATAGTAGAATTATCTTCAAAATTAGATAAAAATACTGCTCCTATGACAGGATTAGCCTCTCCTGTTGTTGGATATTATCCACCTGACTCACAATTACTTATTGTTCAAGACTGTACACAGTCGTCAGATGCATTGGTTTATGACTTTGCAACTAAATCTTTTACAGAACTTGGTACATATACAGACGCTGCAATTACTAATATGCAAAACAACCAAGATAATTGTATATGGCTTGAGGGTAATAATGTAAAGAAGTATTCTTCAGCTCAAGGTTCGACATCTTGGATTTTAGAGACAAAAGATTTTGATTTTGGTAATCCTGCTTTATTAAAACGACCATTAAAGCTTGTTGTTAGTTATTCAACATCTTCAGGGGTTACTGTAACAACAAATATATATAAGGATGGAGATGGAACTCCAGACGGATTAGACTCATCAACGTGGGCAACAGCTGCAAATAGTGGGATAAAAGTTATAAGCTTAACTGGAATAGGGACTGTATCAAGTTTAAAATTTAAGTTTTCAGCTAATGGCAATTATCAAATTAATGATATGACAATAGTCTATAGAACAACTAGAAAAAATCCTTCTACAGGTGTGAATTAGTATGTCAATATTAAATACAAATCGTGAAGCCGCTAGAAGAAGGAGTGAAGATAAAAATACTTCGTATAATAGAACTCAAAAACGAGTAGGTGGATGGGAAACTACTCCTTCAGGATTAAAAACTAGAGGTATTGAAATATCAAGCTCTGAGTCTAATATTAAAGTTAGCAGCTCTGCAAATAAATTTAGTAAATTATCATCTGATAAATTGACATTTTCAATAGATGGAGGAGCAACAGAACATAATTATGCTAGACAAGTACAATTAATACCTTCTAATAAAGTAAATTTTGGAACATCTCTTGATTTTACTGATTCTGGGTTTGCTGATTATGAAAATACTGAATATGATGTTTTGTTTATCCCTAAAAATATTCAAGTCTTTGATGCTGGTAATAGTGGTTCTGACCAAAACCTACAATTATCGGCTGAGAATAAAACAACTACAGGATTTTTACCAACCGCTAAATTATATGTAGGAAGTCTTGGAACTACGGCTGTTACATCATCATTTACTGAAGATGAGATATCTGAAAGAAGTTCAGCTTTAGGGTCAACACCTGCCAATAGTGTTAATTATGATTCTAACGATGCTCGTCATGACAAAACTATATCTAATGTAGTTAGGTTATCAGTTACATTTACTATAACATTCTCATCTTTCGCTGGGGAAGGATTGTTAAGCGCTAATGGGTATGTAAGGGTTGGTACACAAAATAGTAATGCTTTTGATAGCTCTAATTATTTAGCTTCAGATTGGTCAACTGGCAGAGAGTCGAATGGAACAGAGACTATAACATTAGATTTCTTTTACGCATCTGCAATAGCAAATGATACTAGAGTTAATGTAATTTTAGATGATTTTACTCAAGAATTTGGGGCTACAGGTAGTGTATCTGGAGCTTTAACAAGTATAGTATATACCACAGAAAGTGGTACTACAGTAGACATAACAGGAACAGACAAGGCAGATGCTCTTGTAATGGCTCGATAAGGAGAATATTATGGCAAACGGAGGATATAACCCATTTACATTCGCTACAGGATTGACTCAATTAGCAGGTCAACGTGGTTTACAAGGAATGGTAAGTGGAGTACAAGATAAATATCAAGATTTAGAATCTATAAAAGACTATATACGTCAATCAGGAGCTAAAATTGGAGATGTATTAGCATATGGAGGGAGAACTGATGTACAAGCTAAACTTGGTGGAATAGCGGGAACAGCTATTTTACAAAAGCTTGGTATGAAAGGAGCGACTTCTCCATTACTTGGATTTGCAGTTCCTCACGCTGCTTTATTGGCTGGATTAGGAGCTGGATTGTATAGTTACTTTAGAAAAAAAGGTAAACAAAAAGATATTAGTAATCTAGCTGCCTTAGCACCTAAAGTAAAATATGGGATGTCTAATTTAAAAGAAGCTGTTTCAGATATTGATGAAAGCGTCTCTTCTATAAGAGAAGGAATACTTCCATCAGCTTTAAGTACAGGAATAAATGTTCCAATAGATGTATTAAAAATGCAGTTTCTTAAAGACCAATTTGGTAAATTATCAACTGGAGTAGGAGATGAAACTGGAGCGGATTTATTATCTCAAACTTCACCGGTGACTGGAGCGTACTCAGATGTTGTTAATCCTATGCAAACTTCCCCAGAGTTAATCGTATCAGAAGCGAGAAGACTGGCGGGTGGTAGATTAGCTGCTCAATCTGTGCAAGCTGCCCCTTCTTTGGGAGCTAGAGCTCGTGATTATTTAACTGGAGCTCCTCAGAATCGAAATTTAATTACAGCTCAACCAACATTAAGAGGTCAAGCTTCAAGTTTAATGGAATATTTAGGATTAAATAATCCATATTCAAGATAGAGAAGGTATTATATGGCTATATATGATGATTTTTTAAGTAACGATTTATATTCAAGACCATCTTCAATGGTATCTAATGTAAATAATTATCTTGGGGTAGACGCTAAATTACCACAGTCAGCTGATACTCTTGGAGGAATGGCTGGACTTACAAGTCAAAAAGCAACCACCGATTATACTAGGAGAACAATAGGGGGGCCAGCTCCTCCCGGCCCAGACATAGAAGGAATATCTGGAGATTCTGTTGGTAATTTTGTTAAGGATATATCTGTATTAAATGAAAAACAAAGAAATTTATTACTTAAGTTTATTAATAGTCCAGGTGGAGTAGAGCCATCTGAATATGCTGAACTATTTAATGTTCCGAGTGAATATTCTAATAGATTCCAAGGTCTTCCTAATTTACTTAATTTATCAGACCAAATAGCTAATATAGAAGCTTATGGAGGTCAGCAAAGAGCATATGAAATGGATGCTGCTCAACAGGCTAATATTGCAGCTCAGACTTCAGGTAGAGGACAATTAGTTGGAAGAAGGGATGATACTAGAAGAAGAAGTATGGTTAATACATTAACTCAAAGGATTGCTGGAATAGAGCAAGCAGAGGCTAATAAGTATAATCAATTATTACAAACCATTCAAAATGCGTTAAGTGGAGGATTTCAAACTCAAGCTGATATTTATGCTGGTGGAGCTCCTGAAAGAGACCCAACTGAACAGAGATTTAGACAGGGTGAAACTCAAGTGATAGGTGGAAAAACTTACTATTGGTATGATGGAGAATGGATAACTGAAGAAGCATGGGATGCTCTAGAAGAAACTATTGAAGGATAAAATATGGCTAGTATAACAAATGATTTAAAATACTTATCAAGATATGGATATAGAGACCCTTGGGCTGAAGCTGTAAAGAGTGTAAGCGATAACTTATTTTCTTTAGCTGATAGTAAGATGCGTAGAGATATGCTTATTGCTGACTTTCAAGATAAAAAACAGGCAAGAGCGGATTCTTTGGCTAATCAAGGAGTTAGAAATATGATAGATGTTTATCAGGCTACGCCAGATGAAGATAAACATTTTGTATTACCAAAATTAGAAAAGGTTTTCTCTGGAGTAGATGGAGGAGCTGAACTTTTTGATGGATTATCAAAAGCGTCAAAGTCTCGTCAAGAATATAGAACTGAATTTGACCAACTAAGTGAGGCTACAGGAGATATTCAAAAGGATTATGAGAACGCTAAGAGATTAGCTGAAATGGCTGAAAATCCTACAGATGTTGCTTTTGCTAATAATAAATTAAGACTGAGAGGAGCATCTTGGGCAGAGGAGGTTCAAAAAACAAATACAACCAATCTTATTAATGAACTTTCTACAGCTGGATGGATAAGTAAAGATAATGCGAACGAGTATCAAAAAAGAGTTGATGAAGGCGATTGGGAGGGAGCTAGAAATTGGGCAAATGCAGCTGCTACAAGAAGTGCAAATAAACAGAAGACAATACAAGCAAGGCACGAGCAACTAGTTAAAAATTATAATTCTATGTTAAAAGAATTTGGGCCTAACGGAGCTTCAGCTATTATTGCGAATAATGAACTTAAGGCGTTTGAAAATTTATCAAGACCTCATTTTCCTACGAAGTATCAATCTCCTAATATGACATATGATGATGCTTTATATAGATGGTCTGTTGGTGAACCTCCGTCTACAACTCCTCCATCAGCATCAACTACTACAAAGAAAGCAACTGACGCTAAAGATAAGACTCCTCCACCACCTAAATATGTTCCTATTAATGAAATATCTGATGAAAATATATCTCTACCAAAAACAGCTTTCGTATCTTTGATTAATCCAAAGACAAATAAAGTATATCCTCAAAAATTTACAGGAGACATAGCTCAAAGAATGATTGAGTCTGGTCAAGGTACATTAGCTAAAGATTCAGCTATACTGAAATTTAGTTGGGGAACTTTAGACGATAATCTACTTGATAGAGGAATGTCGTATGAATCTCCTGAGAAACCTGGATTCTTTAGTGTGGCTAACCGTGAGAATAGGCATTCAAAAATTACTTTAAATTCTGGAGATGAGGTGACAGAAATAAAAACAGGTAAAAAATATAATGTTATTATTGATTCTCCAAGTATGACTAAAACTGTAGACCAAATAAGATATATTGTTAATGGAAAGTCATATAATTGGAAAGAATTTATTTCTAAATTTGGTAAATCTCTTTATGATGTAAAGCCAGGAGATGATGCTATTGTTGATGAGTTTAATAGGAGGATTAGCAATATAATGAAAGTACATAGCGTTACAAAAGTAGTAGAATAATATGCCTCAACAACAATTATATCGTTATGACATAGAATATAATGGATATCGATTCTCAGTCGATGCCTATAATCAACCTTCACAAGAAGAAGTACACGGTCTGTGGGTAGATGCTGTTGCTAATAAAATAGATACAACTCAAGGATTACCTGGTATTGATGTTGGATTTGCAGAAACTGATTATGATAGAGCTGAAAGAAATTCTAATGAGATAGGTAGTATGGAGCCAGATAGAGCATATAGAGATGCTACATTTTGGCAGAGATTTTGGGATAGTGCTAAATTATCAGCAGTTCCTCACTTTGGAACAATGGAGTCCCAATATACCCCCGCTGATGAATCTTCTGAATTATGGGCTGAGGCTCTTGGGGGATTAGGTGGAGCTGTAGCTGGTATGTTACCATTCTCTTTCTTAACTGGTGGAGTTGGAGTTGCTGCTGGTGGAGCTAATGTTGTAAGAAAATATAATCAATTTTCAAAATTAATTAAACTTGCTAAAGCAGCTAAGAAGCGTGGAAGAACTGATTTAGCTGATAAAATCATGGATAGGGCGGGCCATTTTGCAAGAAAAAATGATGAGATATTTGCAAGTGCTATAGTGTCTAAACAACTTCCTCAAGTAAGTGGTATACTGGGTAAAACAGCTCCATACCGTGAAAGAATATTAAAACTCGCTGAAAAGAATCCAAAACACGCAAGAGCCTTAAATCTTTTTGCCAACAACGTTGGTACATTTGCCTTGTACGGACAAACCAAACTTCCATATGATAAATTAGAAGGTAGACTTGAGCAATTAGGAATGGATACAGCTTCGAGTGTTGTATTCTCTGTAGCTGGTCTTCCAACTATGTTAGGATATGCGTCTAAGGGTGTTAAATATGGAGTAGAGCCTTTCTCTCTACTTGGAGCTGGTATGTATTCAGACCTTGGTCAAACTGATATGTCTTTTGAAGAAAGACTAATTCATGGAGCCGCTTTAGTAGGATTCCATTACGGGAGACAACAGCTTGGAAGATTACATTTAAAAGAAAAGATTGGAACTGCTCTTAGACTTGCTAACCCAAAACTTTCAGAAGCTAGGCTTAATTCTGTTATGGATACTAAAGGTATGGATAATATCATCACTGCTTCATTAAAAGAAGCTTTGAAATATCCTACTTATTCAGATAGAAGAAATCCAGATAGAAAGGTTCAGCTGATACGAGTTGAAGCTCCTGTTGAAGGAAAAACAGAAAAACATAGAGGTTTGGTTCAAGAATTAGATACTGGTGAGGTATTTGCTGTGACAGGGGATTCTAGACCAGATGTTATGAGAAATATAAATAAGAAGTTTAGTAAAAATATATCTCCACTAAGAGAACGTATTACTGGGAAAAATCTGACTCCAGAAGAAAAAGTTGAATTAACTAGATTAAAAGCTCAAGAAAATATTATGAGAGACGCTATGGTCTCTTCAAGAGATAAAGAGGTTTACGAACTTCCTCAATCTTCTGTAACCGAAACTATCAAAACTCCATTTGAAAGAACTACTGGACTTGCAGATGTTAATCATTGGAGTGGAAGAGTTTCTAGGTTGCAAAATGATATTGTAAATTTAAAAGAAACCTACAAACAGCAACTCTCAGAAGGTAAAATTAATCCAAATTATTTAAAAAATAAATATAATAAAGATATAACATCAGCTGAAGGAAGATTGCGTGATGCTGAATTAAAGTTAGAGCAGGCTCGTCAAGAGGTTTCAGTTGATAAGGGCGATTTTGTAGTTCAACCTGCTGGAAATTTTGAAGTTGGAGAGATTGTAAAAATACCTAAATATGATTCTACTCTTGGTAAATTAGACTATACTAAAGCTGGTGTAGGTAAATATATTGGACAATTAGGCCAATTTAGAAATAAAAAAGACATTATTATGCCAGAATGGATGAAAAGAGAACCTAAAAAATATGGTAACTATTTTAGAGATATACCTGTATTTGAAATTAAGACTCACGGAGGCTCAAGAACTGCTAGGGTTGCTATAGGTGGAAAGATACCTAAAAAAGTATACGAAGCGATTGTAAAAGCTAATGAGGCTGATAGACCATTACTTGAATATGCTGAAAATAATCCTAGATTTAAAGAGTTATCAGAAAATCCTATTATTAGAACAGAGTATATAGGAAGAGAACCAGTAAGTCGGTATAATCCAAAGAATCCAATATTTAAAGAATTATTCACAGATACCCCAAGGGGAGGAGCTAAGGAATTAAAAAGTGTAATTGTAGAAGAAACATCTACAAGAGGCCCAAGTTCATCTGAACTATCTCAATCTGTAAAAGAAACAGGATTTAAGGATACAAGAAAATATACATATATTAAAGGTAAGGGTAAATTTGCAATCCAATCAAAGGATGTAATGGGTAATACAGCTGCGGAGAATTTTAGAAATACAGCTAGAGACGTTTCTTTTTATCAAAGAAGTTGGGAAGAAAATGTAGCTAGTTTTTATGGAGCTAAAACAAAAGACCCTTGGATGACTGCTAATTTTAAAAGAATACATGAAGATGCTGTTAAATCTGGATATAAAGGCTCAGTTAAAGAATTGTGGGATGGATTTAAGAGTGGAGGTAGGTATAATCGAATTGTTTTTGATAAAATTCCTGTTACAAAAGAAAAAGAATATTTTTTCTATGCTCCATCTAGATTAAAAAAGATAGAATTACCTGCAAGATATTCAGAAACAGAAGGAAAGATGGTTAAGTCAGGTGAAAAAGCTTTTCCTGAAGGAGAAGCTACTCCTGAATTAATTCAAAGATATCAGCGTGAAAAGATGGAGTCAATAGCAGAATCTTTGCAGGTTAAAAGAGAAAAAGAAAGACAAGAATTTAGTCAATTTCAAGGAGCTAGAGTTGAGAATTGGCCTGATATGAATAAAATGGATAGAAAAGCTCTTATTGATAAAGAGATATATGATTCATATCCTGAACTTAACCCTCAAAATGACGCTCCTTGGGCGGTTAATTTTAAGTGGGATTCTAGAAAAGGAAGTAAGATAACAACCATAACTCGAAGAGGAATGAAAGATGGTAAAGTTGCTACGTTTAAAACAAGAGAAGAAGCTGAAAGATTTGCAAATGATTATTGGATAAATTCCGAATCTGTTGAAAGTATTATTACAAATTTATCTCGTAAAATATCTAATCTAGAAGGCCCAGAAAAAAGATTATTTGAACAACAAAGAGGTGCATTAAAGAAAGCACAGAGAGAACAGGGTATACCTGATGAAGAATATAAATATTTATTAAGTGAATGGTTTCCTGAAAGTCGTGGCTCGTCAAAAAATATGACCTTTGAAGAAGCTCAAGTTGCAACTGCTTTATTGAGTAACGAAGGTAATACGAAAGTATATCAAGATAAAATGTCATCTATGGTGCCCCCAGTAAGTATGGCGAGTAACACAAAATCTAAGTGGCAAAGGTTTAAGATGGGAGCTGCTAAAGCTGCTCTACCTGTGTATACAACTTTACAAATGGCAAGGTCACGTATTGCTAGTATGTGGGGAAGAAATATGATAAACCATGAATTAACACGTCAGTTAATTACTGGTGATTTTTCCCAATTTAAGATAAGTCTAAAGGAAGGATTTAATCTTACTACAAAACAATTTGATAATATTTCTACTATTATAGATAAAAAGTATAGTGATTGGTATAATCCTAAACTAATGGATAAGCTTCCTACTGAGGAAATTATTAAGACATACACAGCTTTTCGAAATAAAGTTCTTGCAGAATATCTTATACCGAGTGGTGTTGAAGTTCGTAATGCGGCTACAAGAAATGCTAAATATGAGCCATTGTTTGAAGCGTATGATAGAAATGGAAAACGTATAGAACTTGCAAATGCATATGATGCAATTAGATTGGTTGAGGGAATAGAGTTTTTAGATAGTAATGGAAATTTAACTCGTCCTAAAAACGCTGAAACAGCAAAGATGGTAGATGGTAAAGTTGTTAATGTAGAAACTGATGCATTTCCTTTTGAATATGTTAAAAGTTTAAGGAAGTTAGATAAAGATACTGGAAAATTTGACGGAGGATGGTACATAGAAGGTAATAATAGATATGTATTTGAATGGAAAGATAGAAATACTGTTAAAACAATTATGTTGGGCAAGGGTACAGTAGAGAATAAAAACTTTAAATCAGCGTCCGATAAGTATGTTAAGGTTCACAATAAAGATGGAGAGTCTGGTAAATTTAATCACCATATAGAGAAAAATTTTCTTTCTCGTATTATTACAGATGAGTTTAGAGAGATGATGGCTTTTAATAAGCAGTTCAGAGAAGGAATGGCTTGGGTTGTTGCTTCAACAGACCCTCAGTTTAAGAATTTGAAAGCAACTCCATTGGAGAAATTAGAAGCTGCGAAAAGATATTTAAATAATGTTGATAAGTTTTGGAGAGACCAGGCTGGTGTTTTTGGAACTCAGTATACTAGGATTGCCAATCTTCCTCCTATTATTGCTTTAGAAGCAAATACAAATAAAATTATAAGCTTAAAAGGATTTAAAGATATCAATGGTAATCCTGTATCAAAGAAATCTACTGTTATAGACGCTAAGGGAGAGCGTAAATCTGTTGGTAAAGTGATTAATGTATATGAAAGAAGTTTTGATAAGATTATTTCAAGATATGGTCAAAAGGTTGCTCATATTGCTCCAACATTTCAGTTCTTTGGTAAGGGAGGAGCTGAGAGCGAAAAGATTTTAAAAGAAAGGGACAGGTTAGCTCTTGAAACTGATGAGTCATTTGCTGGATGGGCTCATGAGTCATTGGCCTTACAACTTAATGCTGTCCAAAAGAATAAATGGTATGATAGCGCTATAAGAAACTTAACTATGACCACCGCCCAAATAGGATTATCTTCTCCATTTTCAGGATATAAGAACTTCCTATTAGGACAACAAAGTAATGCTACAGTATTTGGATTTAGACTCGCTGCTAATGGAATGTATAATGCCTTAGCTGATAGAAAAGCGATGTCTACTTTAACAGGTAGAATCGGTGGTAAAGAAGCAGGTGTCCATGAACTTATGACTGGTCGTATTGTTTATTCTAAATACAATCCAGGTATGATGAGAATTACAGAGGTTATGAACCGTATTATTAGTACATCAATAGGAGAACCTGCATTAAGAACTCATATTGACAATCTTAATGGAATCAAAAATATTATGAATCGTGGTGTATCAGAAAATACATCTATGCGTACTTTAACAGATGTGTTTAAGTTTACTGACGCTGAGATAGCTTCTATGAAAAAACTAGGTAGTCACAGATTAGCTGAAAGACCTGATTATATTCAAAGAGCTCAACAAATGGCTCATTTAATAACTCAAGGTGGCCCAAGTTTACCATTTGTTCCTCAATGGATGGGTAAGAATTGGTCAAAACCACTTACATTGTTTTATAGGGTTGCTTATAGAATGACAGAAAATGTAGCTAACTCTGTTATTAAACCATTGGTAGCCGATGGAAATCCTGTTCCTCTTGTTAGATATGCTAGTTTATTACCTATAAGTGGGGCTGCTATATTTCATGCTCACTACGCAGCGTTTAATGAAGAACAAAGAAATCAATTCAAAGCAAGTGGTGATAAATATTTTGAGTTAGCTTTAAAAGCTGAAGGACTTGCGTCTTTTAGTAATGCTTTTGATGACTATGGTAACGTAGTTGAATCATATAAACCAGCTGTTTACAGAACGGTTGAGTCGTTGGTTAAAAATTTATTCGCAACTCTTACTGGAAAGAAATTTATAGACCAATCATTAAAAGATTTAGCTTCTGAGAATGTTGTATTATTTAATAGGTTGATAAAGCTATGGGAAAAATCAAATAGACCATTGAAAAAATCGTTGAATGATTCAAGACGTAGACAAAGACAGTTTACTGATGTATACTTTAGAGATAAGCCTTTTCTTGGAGGTGAGTTATCTACCTTAACAACTAAGAGCCCATATTACAGAGCGGTTAAAGAGGTATTTTGGTCAGATAATGAAGAAGAAAAAGCTCGTGTGTATTACGCTGCTAGAAATTATATTGCTCAGCATGAGATTAATAAAGACCCATCTTTAAAGAAAATTCCACATAAGGCAAAGAAACTTGCAAGAACAAATTTAAAGACTGTTGTTTCAGCTCAAAGACCTATACCAAGTTCATGGAGAAAAAGAACAACAGGAGCTAAAACAAGATATGAAATATATATGTCTAAACTTGACCCTAAATCAAGAAAAGATGAGATGTATATTGAAAATGAATATACCAAACAACTAAGAGCTTGGAATGCTGCAATTAGCAAGTATGGCTCAAAATACGACTTAGACCCATTTCCTGGGCCATCAAGATAGGATTTAATTATGAATGAAAATACATTATTATCATTAATCACAGGTGGCAGATATCAAACATCTGCTGATTTGCCAACCTTTCGTGAAACAGCTCATAGTTTTATGGATGATTTAATGATGAAACAAGAAGCTGAAATGTCAGAAGTTCTTTATCCTGCTGGTAAGAATATCTTCGGTCAACCTACAGAGCCAGTTACTCAAGAAGATTTATTAAGTTTAGTAATGGGAACATTAGGCCCTGGACAGGGAGCGAGAGGAGCTTTATTTGGTAAGGCTGGTAGAGCCGAAATGAAACCTTTAATTGATAAGCTGACTAAAGATATTGAGAAAATGGAAAATGTAACAAAAGCAACTGAGAAAGCTGATGAATTTTATGAGGCAATGAATAATAAATTTATCTATCGTAGCTTGTTAAATTATCTCAATAGGTATGGTGAAGGACTACCAAATCTCTCCCGCCCATCTGCAATACCTCACTATATTGATTCTATTTATAATCAGGGGAATTTAGTTGCAAGGAAGCTTAAAAAGCTAAAGTAATGAAATTTTCTACAACAGCAACAGGTTCACAGAAAAGAGGCCCAAAAAAGACTTCTAT
>CEOH01007969.1_pt1 | contig 11982 bp, 15 predicted proteins | sample 530311 | NCBI WGS metagenome assembly CEOH01 (sample SAMEA2619923, study PRJEB7988) | marine metagenome | biome: marine biome (ENVO:00000447); feature: deep chlorophyll maximum layer (ENVO:xxxxxxxx); material: "saline water (ENVO:00002010), including plankton (ENVO:xxxxxxxx)" | depth 60 m
TATAGCGTTAATTTTACGTCCAGATGGATGTCTGTCAGCAGCTAATTCTACAAGCATTCTCTTTGGTATTTGTAGATACTCTAAAGCTGTTTCGAACGGCACTATTCTATCGTCTGGTAAGTGCTCTATCATGGGGATTCTCCTATACAGTGTCAACCAGTTTCGTTTTAATTTCTCTGATGTGTTTGCATTCAAAATTTGCATTCTTGCGATGTCTAAATAACCAGCCCTTACATGTGCAGCTCCATCGTTGGGTGATTTTTGGGTCGCGTACTATTTTATACATATCGCCATGCGTTCCTATACGAATCCAGTGTTGGCGCACATTTAGATCAGGTACTACTGAGGTATCCATACGATCACTGGTGTGCCATCACCCATATATGACCCCATCGCATTTATTTGCACCCATTCCTCCGCTTCTTCTAAATTCATTCCTAGTTTTTTGTGATGTATCTCGACTAGTTTGGCGTAGTCATACGCTGCTACGCGCAGTCCAATTCGCGCTGCAATGCCTATCAACGCATCGTCTAGTTCACGAGGTTCGAATAGTATTATTGTTTCGCCCCATTCTTCTGCATACTTTTCTATGGTATCGCGCATTCGTCAGTTCCGTGATGGCCTCCATATGATTACGGGCGTACCGTCTCCAGTTGATTCGCCAGCGGTTCTTTTTTCAATCCATTCCTCTGCTTGTTTGTTTGACATACCCATAGACTTGTGGATGGCTACTATCGTATCGTAGTCATACGCGGTCACGCTGAGATTATCAAATACTGCAATGCCTATCAGTGCATCGTCCAGCTCACTTGGTTCAAAAAATATTACGTTCCGTTCATGGCTCTTGGTGCTTTTAACTTTTGTGCGCATGGTAGTGATAATTGAAAGGGGGGAGTTTACGTAAGGACGTGGCTGGGAGTAGATAGCGACCGCGCCATTTACCGTTTAATATTTTGTCAGGAAAGTCATTGGTTAGTGCGTATCCAGGCACATATATAGTTGGCCGTTTATAGCTCCACTTCATTGGATCATCTACGCCTTTGATGAGCACAAGTATGTAGATCCATTCTTTCGTTTTTTTACTCACGTACAAACTGTATTTCATTGGATCATCTGATCCACGCATATAAGAACCCTTGACATCTACATTAAGTGCTCCGAGGTCGTATCCGTGGTCGTGGTCATCGGGGGTTTGGTTGCGGTAGAACCGCGTGGTAACATAGTGCTGTATATCACCGTATAGATATTTGCACGCTGCTGCAGTGGTGACCTGTCCTACTGCCTGGTCCATCACTAAGTGTTTTTTTCTGTCCGCGTCTGAACGGAAAGCACTTTTGTATTTCCCGATGCCGCGATCTACGTTATCAAGAGCGTGAGTTATAGCTGTTGTCATCTCTGATGTTGTTAGGTTTACGGTTATCATATTTTTTTTTAATTGAGAGGTAGCCACACTCCCCAGGCGTGGCTACCTCCACGGTGGCGTATGGTCTTACTCGACTCCCCGTTCGATTAGACCGCGACACGCTGCACCGCGTAAGTTTCTGATGCCACGTAGGTAGTCCATGTTTACTGCTTGGCGTGATTTTTTCATCACGCGGCCAAGAGATTCGAAGGTCCATCTTATTTGGCCAATGAGTCCGAGGTTAAACTGTATGATCCTCCTATCGTTGAAACGCTGTACATGATGTAGCAGCATATCGCTGCCATTGTATTCGTGTTCTGGGACAGCCAAAGAAACCTTATCCAGCGCGACCGGATGTTCCGCGCCAATACGCTGCCCTTCGGGCTGTTCGGAGTATGCTATTTGGGCTGCGCGGACAGCCGTATGGCCACTAGCATATAGTTCATTTTCTCTTCTTTTGCGTTTATTGTTCGCGTTAATTTGGGCTGCACGTGCGTTACCTCGGTGCGATTCTACGTACGTCTCGTGTATGGCGCGTATGATCCAGTGGCGTGCATACGTGCCAAAAGCGTAGTCCGAATCTGTGTCAAATTTGTCGACCGATTCTGTGACGCGGATAAGACAATTTTGTATCGCATCATCCGTTGGAATGTTTGCAAAACCATTCACGAATTTTATGATTAAACGTGTCATGGATCGCACTAGTCGGTCTCGCGCATTGTAGTCTTTATTATTTTGCCAAAGCTGGACGCACAGTCTTTGTTCTTCTGGGCGCAGTGGATCGGTAGCAATTTTATCATATTCTTTCATCAAATTTTACCCAATCTGGTTGCCATTTTAACGGGACCGTACCTAAGGCACCTTGCCTATTTTTACGGATTAAAAGTTCAACTTCGCCATGATTAAAGTCCGGTAGATGTTCGAATCCCCACCACAACATACCCACCACATCCGCGTCCTGTTCGATTTGGCCAGAGTCGCGCAAATCTGATAGTGTAGGTCTAGACATCTCACCAGCACGCCCTTCTATTGTTCTGTTTAATTGTGCGCACGCCAGCACTGGTACCTGTAGGTCCATAGCCAATGCTTTGAGGCCTCGACTGATATGTGACACCTCCTGCTCACGATTGGTCCCGTGTCCAGACATTAGCTGTAAATAATCCACGACCACCAAACTGAGTCCATGCAGTCTAGCCATTTGTTTCGCTCTACTGCGTAGGGTAGCCACAGTAATAGTGCCACGCTGATCTACATGTATCTGGCGTGTACGGAGTTCGCGCAATGCGTAGGCGTAGGTATCGGCAGCTTGTTGGGGTATTCGATGACGCTGCAGGTCGTTAATAGTTAATCCGGTGTTTTGTGCTAGTGAGCGCAACACTAGAGACCTGGCATCCATTTCCAAACTAAAGTACGCGACGGGATGGTCGAGGCCTACGTGGTATGCTATCTGCCAGGCAAGTGCGCTTTTGCCTTTGCTCGGTCTGGCTGCGAGTATTATCAGTTGCCCTGGCTGCAGTCCATACGTCAGCTCATCCAGTTTTCGGTAACCGGATGACAGTCCTATTATTTCGGCTCCGTGATTTTTTTTGGCCCAGGCGTGGGTTTGGCCTACTGCGGCCTCCATAGATATTAAGCCGCTATCTGCTGAGTCAGACAGAAGTTGCTGCTCTATTTGGCTGATAGCATTTTGGGCGTCCACTGCTAAGTCAGCAGCTTGTTTTGTTAACTGTTGGCCAAGTAGTTCTAGTTTGCGTCGGGTTTGAAGGTCTAGTAGTGTCTGAGCATGGTGTTGGATGTTGTAGGAGCTAGCAGTATATCCAAATAATTTCGTTATGTCCGTTAGCGACATCTCTGGCATGGATAGCTGTACAGACCGGTGGAGCATCAGCGGATCTACTACATCTACGTTTTGTTTAGTGTTCAGCTCGACTATTGCGGCGTACAGCCTCTCGTTACGCTCGGTGGAAAAGGTAGCACCTGATACACCCATGTCGGTCAGCTCAGCGATAGTATTGGTGCGTTGCATCATTGCGGACAGTACGCATAGTTCTATTTCAGCGTCAGCGATCAATTTTTTCCATAAGCTCCGAATACGTTGTCCACGGCAAAACCACCAACGGTTGAGTCCTGTCTTGTTTGAGTATTAACATATCATTGTCTTTAAGCCATTTATTAAGCAAGACAAACCCGACACCTTCTTTCCGCGCCTTTACTTCAGCTCTGTATTTTTTATCAACTATTACGTCACCTGTGTAGCTGCCACCTGCGCCACCACTTAGTGGTACGCGTTCGGCATCCACTCCAATAGCTTGGTGCATTGCGACTATTTCACGTTCGACACGTGAACCTTTGTTTCGTCTGCCTTTTGCTGAAAGATTTTTAGAACGGGGCATTGGCTTGACCTTCCTCAGATGCCAGCTGTACGCGATGCGCCTTCACTACGCTTTTGTATTTTTTTTCGCCATCGCTCTCCCAAGTTTCGGTACCTAACTCTCCAAAGACTGTTAGCATGTCTCCTTCGGAAAGGTCTTTGACCATCTCTGCGCCACGGCCCCACACGACAATGTTGTGCCATGAGCTGTATGCCTTACCGTTAATGCTAAGTGCATCGGTTTTCAGTGAAAAATTACTAACCTGGCTCTTGTCGGTTTGTGTGTGTCGCACCTCACTAGCTACTGTACCCAGCAGGGTGACACTGTTTACGCTTGCCATAGTGCATTCTCCTCGTTGGTCTTAAAGTAAGTTTCGATAACTTTTCCTATTTTTTTGTTTGACGCTAAATAATTCATGAGCATTTGCAGCTGGTCCTCTGCGCTACTATATCCTGATACACGTATCTGTTCACCGTTTTTTGTAAGCAGCAAATACGAATCGGAAGAATCCAAAAATCCTGTAGAGTCTGCCAAAGCACATTCTTTTTCTTGATTAAAAATTGTTGTGTCAATCATGTTGGCCTCCCCGTACCACCTTTACCAGCGTAGGAGCTTCTGTTTCTGTCGCAATTTTACCTGCTATCACTTTGTTGCCCACACGAGCTACAAACCAAGACTGTCCTTCTATGTCGCGTATCTGCCAGTCCCATCCATGCTGATCGTCACGCAACAAATTGTCAATTTCGGCTGGTATGCTATCTGTCCAAGTACCGCTATCTACCATCACGGGTTACTCCTTTGAAATTCGGTTAACTGAGCGTAATATGTTTTGAGGTTTTCTAGGGTAGCAGCTTCTAGCTTGACTACCTTTGCGTGTTTGCGTCGTACCGCAGTGCGTGCAGTGCTTGTCAACCGGTCGGTTTCGACCAATATTGATTCTAGGTCGAGGATGGCATTTATTAAGTCTGCTTGTTCTTGGGTTATTTCTTTTTCGTTGATCGTTTTGTGATCTTTTTCGACCTGATCGAACGGGATGTCCGGACTATTTACATCATCAGCTGGTAATGCCCATGCTGGCATTTCGGGCGGTTTTATAATTCGTTTTTTTCCATCCAGTGCTACCCATTCGGATTCCAGGCGGTACAGGTACCGCCCTACGCCCCACTTAACCGCACAGCGTTTGTAAGCGTCGGACAGTCCACCCTTTTCTGCTTCCACCACTGTATCACCAGCACCATCAGAGCGCGTGATTCCATTGATAGTGATACTGCACACTACGCGCCCAGCTACTTCAAAGTATGTATCAGACCAACTGCTGCCACATACTTGGTCCATCCGATCCATTACGTCCCTGGCATCCAGGTACGCCAAAGCTAGTCCGCGTTTTGCATCTTTTGTAGTGCTGCCTACGCGCCAATGTATCCGATCAAACGGAAACGGCTTACTGAGAGCCTGTATAACATTTTCCATTATTTTCGCCCCCAAATTAATACGGGTATGGTTTTGACGAATAGATACACCGCGCACAATACGAGCCACACATATGCGATGTACCAGTATTTGTCTTGCCTGTTCTTTGGGGGGCTATTATCTTTGGCCATACGCAATTATCCTTTCATACCGATGGGGTTTTTGTTTAGTTGAGGTTAATCAGGTTGCAGCCTGATTAACCTCTTTTTTTTGTTTAATTGAGCTGGGTAACGATAGTCATCTTGGTTTGGTTGTAATTTACATTCAGCGTTTTCATGAATCGCTTTTGGAGCTGGAACGTCCCTGATTTTTCAATGTCGCGCCAAGGCTTGTCTACTACCCAAGTATCAATAGTTTCGTGGCGTTTTATCGTGTTATTTTTCTTGTATGCTGTCGCTTCGTGCGCGTCCTCCGGAGAGATTGGGCGCATAACCGTTAGGTGTATTGTGGGCTGATGGTTGACGATTGTCGCACTGTGGATCGTAGTCTCAATTTGGCCCTGATCCTTGTTAAGGCTTTTAAAGTAGTTAAAGTTTTCAGACATTTCCGCCTTAAATGTCATTTTTTCACGGTTTCCCAGCGGACAATCGCAGTTATGGAACCGGTACGAAGGACTTATAATGTGTCCCACTGCTTGTTGCGCAGAGTGCCTACCTTTCCAAATCGATTTGTAAAAAAGTTCGATCGCGTCATCGATCGCTTTTACGCCTGTCAAGGCGCGTATGTTGCGTTCCGGATCGACGTCAGCCAGTTCTGATATTGTGCATTCCAAGTGATCTGATATTTTTTGCATGTGTTCGATTTTTAAACTCATCTCACCGCGCATTGCACGTGATAGGGTAGACTGTTGGATTTTCGACAACTTGGATAGTTCGTAGGCTGTCATGTTTAGTTTAGACAGTTTATCAGCGATATTCTTACCAATTTCTATATCAGTATTATCTGGCATTTTGTTTTCTCCTGAGCTGGGATTCTATAATAAGAGCCTTTTGGCGCATGTCAAAACGAAAAATATTCTAAAAATATCGTTTTTGGCAAGTATTTTCTGTATAATTTAGTAAAATTTGCTTATTTTATGTTGCCAAAAAGCTACAATCATGTAAAGATAAGGGCGATTTATTTCTAAAAATCTGATAGGGTAGTTGTAAAACCTTTATTATCATATATTTATATTTTGTCAAAATGCGCAACGAAGATACTTGCGACAAGACATAATTTAAAAAAAATAAAATAAAAAAAATATTGCAATTTGTTTAAACGCAACAATTGACTTGTTTACACCACTAAGATATATTATATCACATGTAATGAATTTAAATATTCCGAGTGATGTAAACTCTGTTTACTAATAAGGACAGGCAATGTTAAAATTAAGAAAGTACAGAATTTTAGAACTTTTGGATCAAAGAGAAATTGCTGGGTTAAAGGGTTTGGCTGAACACCTGGACCTCCATCCTAGTAATGTATCGCACCTCGTGAACAACAAATCAAACTTTACGAAAAAACAACTAGAGCGGTTGCTGTCTGTACTGGAGTGTGATCTTAATGAAATCCTTGAATTTGTTAACGAGGTTGACGAAAACAAAAATAGTGATTAATCTTAGGTCAAGGTTTAGGTTGGCTCCTGTTGTCCTTCGGGATGACAGGAGCCTTTTTGTTTTTTGAATTGCAATCAACTCATCCCAATTTAAATTTCTGCATCTAATCAACTCAGTTTAAATTTCTGCGCCTAATCAACCAAAATTAAATTTCGAATTGCAATCAACTCAACACTAAAGAAATTTTCGCAAAAATTTACGAAAATTTTGACCATAGTGTGCATTTGAGCACCTACATACAGCATAGCGTACTAAAGCAAAAAATTAGCTATATACGATATAAATTAAATTATAAACCATTTGCATATTGTATAAAATATTCTTATTATTGAGGTAAAGGGGTCAATTCTGACTGCCTAAACCTTGGAGTTAACATGATAGCTACACAAAGCAAAAACATAGTATCTGCAATGTCGCAATGGTCGTCGCGGCCAGCTGAAGAGCGATACAGGAGCATCCCAGAAATGCAGGTCGCACTAAGCGCAAGGAAAGAAGCAAGCGCGGAGACCATCCCGTTAGAGATCACCGAAATGGAGGCGATCCCCGTAGATGGTGAGCTTGTGCTCGCCAGTGATCTAAATGCGGCAATCCTTAGCCATTATGCCACTGGCCAGATTGCCAGTAGCATCAAGGCACCTGCGGACTATCTCAGGCGTTTACCTGTTGATTTGGCCGCGGCATGTGTCACGGATGGCCTGAGAAAAAATGTTGACAAACAACGTAGTATGCTAATTCAGGGTAGCGATAAAGGCACTATTTGCAGGGCTGTAACTTCGGAGCAATACAGCCGATACTGGGATGCGGATGTCTGCACGGATTTACTAGACGCGCTTACGGTAGATGGTTGGCGCGTGCCCCCTGCGCGACCATACCCACATTGTCCCGATTCGGATACTTGGGTAGCTACAGAATCGGATGTTTTGCCTAATTCGTCGCATCATTTGGCGGTAAAAGTTGGGGACGTTTGCGGTCCTGCAGGTTTATACGCCAGTGACAAGGATATGTTTGTCTTGATGGTCAATCAGGATAGGGCAATAAATACTCCGAGCGGTCCTATGTATCGGGCCTTGATTGTCAAAAATTCTGAAGTTGGAGCCGCAAGCTACAACGTCGAATGTATCCTGTATAACGAAATTTGTGGCAATCATATCCTATGGAGTGCCCAGTCAATAGCTAACGTTCGGGTTGTTCATCGTGGGTCAAATAACTCAACGCGCATAACTGGACGCGCCTATCTTGCGGCGGCAATAGAGGCGGCTGAATCTGTCGGGGCCATCGAGGAGGAAAACAGGATTGCAGAGGCCGCAGAAACTGAGATCACCGAGGAGCAAGTTGTCAAAAAAACGGGCCTACCTGCTCAACGTGTGAGACAGGGGAAAATTTGTGCAGAGCTAAACCCACAAGATCATGGCGGACGCGATGGTACGGTCTGGGGATATGTGCAAGGTCTCACTCGGGCAAGCCAAGAAACGGGTTACATGGCCGACAGGTCGGACATAGACCGTGCGGCGGCCAAATTAATGCAAGCGGTCGGCTAGTCAATCACACACACACAAAGCGGCTACTAGTTTGACCTAGTAGCCGCTTTTTTCTGTTGGGGGGCTCAAGTGGATTTAATAGCCGTACTAATAATATTATGGATTCTGCATCGAAAAAAAATAACCGAAGGAAATAAAAAAAAATGAGAAAAAATATAAGCGAACACGATAAATTTATTAGCCAAAAACAAGAAGGAACTAACATTGAGTTTGTTGCTCATTCGCATGGTTTTTGGCACCTCGAAGGCCAAATCGAGGATGAGTATATAGATGATACGGGCAAGTTCTGTTTTGAATGGGTTGAGTTTATTGCCTTCGAAATCGAGTGGAATAAATTGACTGATAAAATTTATGCAATATCGCACAATGATTCTTCTGAGAAAATATTTATAGACGAGTGTATTGAGGAGCATCGTGCGCATGAAATCAGAAACAGTGTTAAGGGTTTAGACTACGACACGCAACCTATATTGTGTCGTATTATTAATTGTGGTGGCAAAATTAAGCAAATAATGATCTGTGATTTCCATCGCTTCAACGGGGCGGATATAGACGTCACTCATTGCATAGATGAGGCTACGTATGCGGCATTAGAATCATTGACCTACCATGACGTCCTCAAGCTGACTCCGTGGGTTTTAGACGATTATGACAACTCTGCTCTTTAAAACTTTAAACGGAGGAAATAAAAACAATGTGCAAAACTAATTATACGGATTTTGACACTAACAAGTTACATGAGCGCGGACGGGCATTTAACGTGTTAACGATTGAGGAATTTGAGATTGTCCACAATAAGGCTAAAACCGACCATCATTATGAATATATAATTTCTACTGAGATCGGGACTATATACGTGGATGTCATGTCGCACGGAGCCTATCAAATGGACGTTTTCCTCTATGACGAATTACGCGAAAAATTGGCGCATCTGATTGGTCATATGTGGACTGGATACGTCGATCACACGTTGTGCAAATTTAAAGAAGTATTTAGTGGCAGTGGTGGAGCCGAGGAATATTTAATCTCGGAGGAATACCTACTAGGCGAGGCAATCTTAGACGTTGTCGAGGATGAGCTATCGCGCGTTACGGAGGAATTGCAACAATGTGTTTAATGAAACCTTTGAAAGAAAAAAGCGAGGAATAGAAATGCAAAATATTAGAAATTATCTTAACACCCGAGGCTACAAAAAAATTGAGGGCAAGATACAGGCCGACAAATTGGAATGGTCAAACGATTTTCCGATTAAAGTACCTATAGAGGCGTTTGTTGATATAGAGTGCTCCACATTTTTGCCGACCTCAGCGAACGTGTCATTACGCGATACAGGCGACCAAGAAATAATTTTGGATTGTCTCAAGGACATGCAGGACCATTTAGAATTCCGTTTTAAGGAAGAAAAGGCGCAGGTAGAAAATTGGGCCACAATGGGCATAGACTTCTTCAGGAGCGACCACTTGGTTGATGGTAGTTGGTGGGTCGATTGCGATGGTGCGTATGGAATGGATATTGGCCAGATATGCTATGTATCCGACTACATGTGGTCCATTAACGCGTCAGGCTTTAATAAGGCTGGTGAAGATATCGAAAAATTTGATTTTGATGATATGGATAAATATGTCGGATGTTGGGTAAACGAACACGAAAGCCGTTTCGTGGATAATCCGCACTATTCTTATTATGATGATTGTCACGATTGCACCGAACGAAAAATGAAAATTGCGCTTACTATGGGGGTTCCTGAGAAGGTACTACCGAGCGTATCAGAGATCTACGATAGGGAGGATTATGACGGTTTGGACTATGACCTGCTTTGGGAGCGGATAGACGCAGGTTTAAACGATAAAATGGTTGGAGTTGCGGATCATTTATTTTGGGGTCATGCATTTGAAAGTCGGCAGGATGCTCTCGGGGGTCCGCTGTGGGGCTTGTGGCCTAAAGGCACTAGATACTATCCCGATTGGCGCAAAAGGATGTGGGAGTATTCTGTCAGTGACAAGGCTTTTGATGCGTGGCTGGATCAAGCCGAAAAAATAACCGAAAAGGCGGAGGTGTAATCATGGTAAAATTGACTAAAAATGATATCCAATGAATCGGGGATAATTTGGAAGTAGCATAGCAAATAAAGCAGCGTTAGAAAGCACTACGGTTTATCCGTAGTGCTTTTTTTATTGTCAAAAACACCTGGGTACTTCGGTCGTTTTAAGGGGTTAAATTTTCCAGGAAGTACCCGGAGATTCTGGCAGGAGTTACCGGAGATTCTGGGTAGTATTGTTCGCAGTCGAACCGGAGACTTCGGCATGGATAGGGAGATACTACGGGTGGGGATTGTGCAATAAGTAGATGGTGCGTATGGTTATGGTTAGGGGGATATACAGGCGTGGAAGCGGAGTATGCACTTTTATACATTGGAAATAATGCAATCAAATCTATGATATAGTGTTTTTCTCGTGCGTGTTTATTATATATGGTAATTTGACGTATATGGATCTATAAGGGCTATATAAGGGCCGATCGCTATTTACGGCTATTTATAGGCCTAAACGGCATTAAAACGATCCTGAACCCACTACAGGCACGATTTACCCATTTATACTATCGATAATGTTTATTAACGATAGTATAAGTATGCTGTTTATAGATAATTTTCATAAACTGTATAAAAACAATAGTTTGCAATTCTATAGTGAACAGGTGAGCAGGTGAACCAACCAAGGGGGGGTCAACCCCAGAGTATCGTAATAATATCCCGTATATATTTTTCTATTTTCCATCGAATTTACTATTTTTCACACGATTGCTGCTATATAATTTTGTGGTATTATAGAGGTAGTATATATATACATTATAGTACTATATATATATATATATATAATTACTAGTAATATAAGTACTATTACTAGTAAGGTACTATATACGTTATATATAAGGTATTATAGTAAGTAATAATAATATAATTTTGAGATTATATTATTATTACCCAGGTAATGTATATAAGTACTAGTGTATTTATAGTTTATTTGTACTTGTATTTATATCTACCTAGTTATGGGTATTATTTTTTCTTTACAAATTGGCTGGCAATGCTATAGTAGCGTTAGCATTTGTACTCTTTAAGAGCGTCATTGTGGTGCTCTATTTCCTCCAAGTGCTGTACATCCCTCAATAAGCCCTTGATCGTTTAAACGCGGTCAGGGGTTTTTTTGTGGTATGAGCATACATGTAGATATTCCCAATTTTTCGTGGGACGAGCTTTGTCCGGATCATTGTGATATGGAGAAGCTCTTGGTCCATTGCTGTATACGGCACAGTGACCGTTTCTGGACTCATATGAAACATTTGCAAGCAGTGCGCACGCATTGGGATGGTCCGTTGCGGATTACTTCAACGTGGCGTGATGAAGCGTATAACCGGAGTGTGGGAGGTGCGCCTAATTCGCAGCACCTGGTATGGGCTACTGATGTGGTGCCTAATGATCCTACGCCCGAACGTGTGGACGAACTGGCCATCTTAGCGGATCAGTTCAATTTTCACGGTATCGGGGTGTATCCGGAAAAGGGGTTTGTGCATTTGGATATGCGTGGCGAAAAGGCGAGGTG
>CEOH01000449.1_pt1 | contig 11973 bp, 17 predicted proteins | sample 530311 | NCBI WGS metagenome assembly CEOH01 (sample SAMEA2619923, study PRJEB7988) | marine metagenome | biome: marine biome (ENVO:00000447); feature: deep chlorophyll maximum layer (ENVO:xxxxxxxx); material: "saline water (ENVO:00002010), including plankton (ENVO:xxxxxxxx)" | depth 60 m
CGACCCTAATAACTCAAATCTCCCTAGCACCTTCAAAATTGCTCGTGAGACTTTGATGACTGCTCAGCGTTTACTGCTGGATACTGGGAACCTAAATATGTTCCACCAGTCCATCGGTTCGCTGACTCTGCTCGATGATTATCGCAGATGGCGCGATCGGGTGTTCTTGGACGAACTGTTCAAATCAGAATCCCGTGGTCAGTCCTCTGACTCACAAGGTGGTTACTACTATCCTAACGGAAAGTCTAAGCCAACTTCAACAACTCTTACTGCTTATACCGCTACAGAATATGCTTCTGAGCGCTTTAAGTTCAACGTAAAAACTGACCTTCTCGAAGTAGTTAAAGCTCTTCGTAAGCGTCACGTACCAGTCTTCGCTGACGGCTACTATCGTTGCATAGCAGATCCTTCACTTATGAAAGATCTACGTGCTGATCAAGGCTTCCGTGAAGTTGCACGTTACCCAGGTTTAGGACAAGGCAGCCCATTAATGCCTGCTACTGCTCCTAACCAAGCCATCTATGGTGGCGGTCAGTACGGCCAAGCTCAGTTTGTCGCTGGTGAACCAGTGATGCCTTCAGGCTTTGTTTTTGAAGGTGTAAGATTCTTCGAATCTACAAACTTCCCAGCTAAAACTATCACGGTCGACATTGGTGATGGTGCCGGTGCAGTCTCTAAATCCACTCCTCCTGCCCTATTCTTCGGGCCGCAGGCTATTGGTGTTGGTATTGGTGGTCCTAACGCTCAAGTCCTTATTAACAATAATGATGACTTCAGCCGCTTCATTATTCTCATTTGGCAGCTATACGCTGGCTTTGCGAACTTGAACAAGGACTTCGTTACTACCGCTTTCACCATTACTGAGTAAGGAGGTATTTAACAATGGCAGCTTACAAAGAAAACGCTGGGGCCATTCTTAACCCCGGTAACCAGATAAACCGTCTGTCCTCCTACAACACTGAAGGTGTTTATGGTTGGCCAGGAGTTGAAGCTTTTGAACTTATTGGTTACGCCAAAGTAAGTAATAAGGCAGCTGATAAAGCTAGCTACAAGAGCTTCTCCGTAACGATTCCTTCACCTGATCGTAGGGTTGGAGATCGTGTACGCAATGACCGTACTAGCTGTGTCGTTCAGGCTTCTGCCGATCGTCCAGCTTATATTTACGGTGCTTCTATTGCTATCGCTCAGGATATTCCTTCTGCAGCTCAGGATCGCGCAGGCTTCCCTGCTGACCCTGTAACAGCTGATATTTATGGAACCAACACTGAAATTATTCAGTTTGGCCCTGATAACGGTGGCTCACCTTATGGTGTTCCTGCAACTCAGCTTAATGGTTTAGCTGCAGCAACTTCATACTTGACAATTGGTGCTACAACCAAGATTGTTCAAGGTACCCGCGACACTACAGTTGGAAACCTTCCATTCTGGACATCCGTTAGTAGCTCAATTGCTGCTGCTGACGCTGCTGACTCCATGATGTACAAGGTTGTAGCTGATACAACTTTCAAGATCTATAACACCAACGGCATTACACAAACTGCTGTTAACGGTGACGGACTTTACATCAGCGATGCTGATGCTGACGCAAGTAGGGCTGCTTACATCCTTACTCGTGTTAACTATCTCCGTCCTGCATTCGGTGTTAACTGGAATGATATCCAGGGATTCATTGATTTTGCTTCTCAAGTAGGCGGTAACGACGAATAGAACGCTCTATAATTTAAGAATATAGGTGAATTAGCGGGTCCTAGTGATCCGCTTTTTCATATTTACGGTTAAGATTTGGTAGGGTTATTCTCATAGACGAACTTAATTTGTACTGTTCATGTTGTATCAATACAAGCAAACTGGCGGACTAGTAGAGGTCATAGCAAAGCATGGTGATGGCATCATGATGTGTATTGATGCTCAAGAAGATGTACTTTATGTAGATGAATCAGAATTAGTTCCTCAATTAGAGGCTACTAACGAGAAGATAAAAGCTGAAGAACGTTTAAGTGCAGATTTAGCAGCTGATGGGGTTAAACCAGCTAAACCAACAAAACGCGAGACGTTCCCAGTAGATGTACGAGTGAATATCAATACAGCAAGTGCTCGTCAAATCGCCGATGCTTTACCCGGTGTAGGTTTGAAAACTGCTAGAGATATAAAAGATTTACAAACAGCTCAGTCTGGTGAAAGATTTGTAAAACTTGAACAACTACGTGGAATAAAGCGTGTTGATTGGGATCAAATTTTTGAGGAGAACTTAGTTCGCGTAGACTAGATGTTAGGTCAGTTTTGTATTGTAGTTAATGAAGCTTGATACCTATTTAAAATCGAAGATACGTTGGCACCTTGGGTATAATTTAACTTCAGTACCTGCTGGTGACATTGCACGTCTTGAAGAGGCATTAGATAATGTTCAAGACACTTTCTGGTATGACAAAATTGTCGAACAGATTGGTCGTTGTGATGAAGCAGAGAAACGAACTGATATGACTGGCACCATTAATAATGGAACAGTTCCTAGAAGTCGAGTTGAAAGTATAGCTGGTGACGTTGACCGTACTGTTGCAACTTCTGATTTTAAAGAGACACTGAAAACATGGACAGAGATTTACATGTTTGAATGTGATCGCTTAGCTTTACATTTATATGTTCCAAATTATCGGAATCCTATGCAGGCTAGGTATCGTTTTGAAAGAGAAGGTGCTGAGTTTATCCAGGCTTTACCAGGGCCAGCAGACATTGCAGTTGGTACGAGATTGATGCTTGCTGAAAGCTGGCGGTAGTAGCATTTCCCCCTGTTATTCTAAGTAGTAGACTAGTTTCAATTTCATGGCGATAACATACTTTCAAGACACAATATTCACACAGGACACAACCTTAAGTGCGCCAGGTGATGGAACTGCGTTGCAAGTTGCTCAGAATAACTTTTTTGCCACGAAAGATTATACTTTGATTGCGGTAGTTGCTTCTATTGGTACGAATGTAAAAGTTAGGTTAGATGGAAGTATTGATGGAACAAATTACGCACCTATTATTGCTGAAAAGACTATTAGTGCAGATGGCTCACACGCTTATTCTGTTTCAGGTATACCAGTGAAATGGATTAAACCTGTATTTACAAGTGAGAATGGTGGTTCTCCTACTGTTACTTTCCATTTAGCAGCTATTTAAGATGTCTGTTAAGCCACGTACTAGGCTTGGTTATCATTTTGGGGTTAATAGAAAATCTACACCAAATGAGAGAAGCGATGGTGTAGGAGGATCTCGAGAATCTAATTTTATTGAAGGGCGTAGTCGGCCTAGAATGGCAGGAGAGATTAATATTTTCACTGCGGAACCTGATTATTTAAGACCTCCTATTAAAGGACTTTGGTTAAAACAACCTTCTCTTAGAACATCTACTATTCTGCGTGGTTCTCCAATACCTGACGAAACTGATTCTTTTTAATTACCATGGGACAAAAGAGAGACGGAAAATTTCTTGTTAGAGAACCTCAAGGGGGTGGATTCTCTGCAACTACATCTCCGATGGTTGCTGATATTTTTGAAAAGGCACCTCAAGAACAAGCTGTAGGACAGGCAACTCCTCAAGTTGGAAGTGATTTGGTTAGGAGTGTCGTTAGTGATAAGTCAGGATTACAGCAAGAGAACGCAGACCCCGAATTAAGAATGGCTGCTGATATTTTTGATTCTGAGTTAGCGAAGAGCTTGGCATTAGAAAGTAGTAAAACAAAATACGGTCCAGGGCAAATATCTAAATCCCCAGGTGTTGGTTCTTACCTAGGGGAAGCTTCTTACCCAGCTGGGCCGACAAGCTAATGACTAAGAAACGTTCAATGCCACCGGAAATATTGGATTATTTTAAGAAGAAGAATGGAAAAAACTCAGAGAAAAAAGATGATAATGAGCGCCGTAAAGAGGCAGTTACGAAATCTAGAGTTAGGTTAGAAAAAAAAGGCAAGGAGAAGAAAGAGGATCAATAAAAAATCCTTCAGTTAGAATAACTTTTAAGCCTATCTGTAGATAAACGTGTCAAGCACTAGTTCAAATAAACAACCGTTAATGGTCGATCGTCCAGCGACGAATTCCACGTTGGTAACTGTGGCATCTGGACAATCCTTTTTAACAAGTCTTACCCCTACGGCTGTTGGTAATGCAACTAAAGTTTTTGACTGTGACTCAGCTTTAACGGATACTTCAATTAGTGGTGCTTATATAGATGAGATCTGGCTTCGTTATAGCAAAAGAGTTGTTGAATATATGGACGCGAAGGCAGCGACCACAGGCACTTATTCTGCAAACAGTACGACAGCCACAATAACTATTGCTGGTGGGCACGATTTAGAGGTAGGTCAAGAAGTTTGGCTAAACTTTACAAGTTATAGTTCCGGAGCTGTCCCAATTGATGGTAAATTTACTGTTGTAACAATAACTCCAACAATATTTACTGTTACAATTCCATCATTAGGCGGTACCATCACAGGAAATGTAAGTGTACAAACTCCTATTGATTTTTGTTTCTACCTTGTTGGTACTGGCACCATTACCAACATTAATCAGTTTTTCCCACTATTTGTTGCAAGTTTGCCCGCTACAACAACGTATCAAACATGTAGTTTGACGTTAAAAGGAGTTTTACCTTATATCAATCACCCGGTAGCACAGTCTGGTAATAATGTTTCTTCATCGAATAGCAATATTCTTCCTAAGCAAAGAGGATTAATGTTGCAGAGAGGACAGGCTTTGTATTGTGCGACTAGTGGAGCCACTGCATTGACTAATGGTTTCTACTGTAACGTTCAAGGTGGATATTACTAAATTAAAGTAATGGCATTTGATGTCGGTGGTTTTAATTCTCCATCGAAGACGAATTTTAATGCTGATTTTTCAAAAGGTTTTGATGATAGGAATCAATTTAGTAAACCTGATGATTGGAAAGTAGATAATTCAAATCCCTATACTGCTGCAAAAGGTTATAGGGTTAAATTTGCGAGTGAAGTTAAGTTTTACAATCAAGATGGTTTATGGCCACGATGGAGGCGTGGTTACGAAATATATACCATGACTCAGAGCATTTTAGGGTCAACGGCAAATGAAAGAAGTAAGAGAGGAGATTATCGACTTTATTTTACGTTTCAGCAATATCCAGGTATTTTTATTCCTGCTCGTATATTTACTTTTCCTTCAACAAATCAGGAGTTAGGTGAACATATTGTTGGTATGCGGGATACTGATGGTTTTAATTTTTACGATTTTGGTTTGCCTATTTTAGATGTACGTTATTTAGGGAATGCTGTAACCGCAACGTATAGTCAAAGTGGGACGACAATTGTTGTAACAAAGAATGAACATGGTTTATATCCAGGAGATAATGTTTATTTAGATTTTTCTAGTGGTAGTGGTGTTGATGCGACATTAAGTATTGTTAGTAAAACACAGAATACTTTTACTCTTACTGCAGCAGCGCCAGCAACAACTTCTGGAAACGTTACGTATTACGTTTCTACAGCATTTACCGATCCACGATGGACAGTTAGCCGAGTTAAATTACGTTATTTACCAACTGAAGTTTCTTTCTTTGCCGGTGAAAGATTAGCGGATCGGATCATTGAAAAAGATCCTGGTATCTCTTCTACTTATTCTCGAACTGCTTCGACAGTTACTGTTACATGCTCTGCAGCGCATGGACTCTCAAGTGGTAATACAGTGTTCCTAGATGTTAGTACAGGCGATGTTTCTTCTGGTAGATATGTTGTTACTGTCACTGGTGCTAATTCATTTACTGTCACTACAATTACCAGTGGAAGTACTTCTGGAAATGTTACTCTTAATCGCTTATTAAGGGGGTATCGTTATGACGATTATGTAGGGTATACCGTAACAGGTTCGGATGCTACTACTAATGAATTAATATTTCAGCGAGACGATAGTTATGGTGCAAGTACTACTGATAATGTTGCAAAAACAACCGTACCAGCTCATCGAGGTTTTGCGATTGGTAGATATTTAACTACAGAACTGAGATGGCAATGTTCTTGTCAAGATTTCTCAAGACGTGATTCCTATGATCTATTTAGTGAATTAACTCATGAGAGATTTCCTGTTACTAATATCCACAGTACAAAACCTGGTAATGTTTTACAACCTGATGGAACTTTAAGTGACTCAAGGGATATTCCAGGTACGTTCAGCGATTTAGGCTATCTCACAATAAATAATTTCTATCAGCTTCCAAGTTATAAAGATACAAAAACCAAATCGTTTCAAAACTTAATGTACTATCAATTGAGATGGTGTAAGCATATTTATGCTGCCATGTTCTCTTTAGTCCATGATGAAGGTAATGAGCCTTTAAAGTTATCTGCTAAATATACTCAGTCAGGTCCAAACATAACAGTTGAATTCGATAATCATGGTTTAGATACTAATACTAAGATTGATCTGACATTTACGAGTGGCGATGCTGTTTCTGGTGAATACACTATTACTTCAGTCCCTGATGTTAATAGCTTTGTTGTTATTTATCCTTTTAGCAATATTTCTAGTGGTTATTGCACTGTAAGTAACTTAAAGAAGCACGAGTATGTAGGAGCTTGGTTAAACGAGCCGAATGATGAGCCTATTGGTGCCGGACGAGAGGTTTTTGAACAAAGATTTGCAAAAGAGAAGGCAAAGTTAAAGGAGTCAATTGAAATATTGAAGCTATTCCAAAGACATACAAAATGGAGTGGAAACAAAGAAGTCACTGGGGATTTCAACTTACCTCAAAATGTTGCAGACTTTGACCCATCGATGATCGGAATGACTTTGACTGATGGTATAAAACGTGATTCTGAAGGGAATTTAAGTCGAAGTGGTGCAACTACTAATACTACAAATCGAATGATTGCTTTAGTTAATAAATTATTTAATAAATCTCCTACTTTGATTGAAGATATAAAATTTGGATTGATTAGTCAGCCTTTAAGTCAATATGTTGAATCTTTTGAGTCAGGTTTAGTTAAAGGAGGAGAGTTTTTTAACGGTGATCCTGTAGAAACTGCTTCATCAGTTAGTACTATTGACGGAAGTACTTATGCTCCAGATACTGATCAAGATACAGTAGTAGATGCTGGTTTATACAGAAATACAGCTCTTCCTTAGTTATGGCAGTACAGATTTTATCTAGGCGTTCGAGTGTTCTTTATGATCGGCCTTTTCCTATTCGTCTTGGTGTTGGTGAGTTGGCTATTAATAATAATGCCGGGGATCCGGGATTATTTTTTATTGATAATACCGCCTCTCCTTCAACAGCTCTAATAAAGGCAGGTCCTACGCATGTTGGTAATACGGCTCCAAATGTTTCTCCAGCTGGTTATACAAGCCCCAGCAAGGGTGAATCTTGGTTAGACACAGCTAGTACTCATATTCTTAAATTTAATGACGGTACTGCATGGAAAACTGCAAAAGCCGTGGCTTCAGTAGATGCGGGGTTTCCTGCGAATCCAGTAGATGGGCAATTACATTTCAATACTTCTACAAGTAAATTGAATATGTATCGTCTGTCTACTACATCTTGGGTTGTAATTGGACCTTAACGGTGAGTAAGGAGATGATCAAGAATTCGATCCAATTTATTATGGACCGCTTGCATTTCCCGTAAAAAATCTTCTTTTAACACGTAATCACAAACAACGCGGTTTTGTAGGTTATCTAGATCACGTTCGATATTTTCGAATCGTTTGTCTAGTTTTTTATTGAAGTTTGAAAGTGCCCGAGATAATCCAGCAAAAGCACCGATGCTTCCTGATAAAACGGCAGCAATAAGTTCCGGCGACACTTTTTTTCTCCTTTCTTATATTCTAAAGGATTTTACAAATTAAAATATAAAATAGTACGCAGATTGACATGGCAACAGGATATGAACCAAATATAGAGGGAGCTATAACGGTTCTCGTAGATCTAATGACTGCAAATGGGTTTACGATGAGTCGTCAGCCTTATGAGCCGAATTATCGCGGTTTAGTAGATGCACTCATTGATTTAAAAGAAGGTTTTCCAACTTTCTCTCCAATTCGAGTTGGTTTTGACGCTACTACTTTTGAGGCCGTCGCTGATAAAGACGCTTTATATATGCGTACTTCTGATGGGAAAGTAGGTAAAGCCACTGCTACAAGTGGTAGTTCAGAAGCTGCAAATGTTGTCGGTTTTGCTGATTCTGCAAAAGGTGCAGATGAAACAGTAAAAATTGTAGTTGTTGGGATAAAAACAATGAGTGGATTAGACGCAGGTGATTTATATTACTTATCGCCTACAACTGCAGGTGCAATAACAACAACAGCCCCTAGTGGTTCAGGACAAGCAGTGACTCGTTTAGGAGAAGCAGCTACAGCCACTGATTTTAGTATCCAACTTGAACCTCCGATCCTCTTAGTATAATGCCAAATCCCGGAGTTATTGATAATGAACCGTATGCACCTAATTCTGAGGGTCTAACAGGCGTACTGATAGATCTAAAAGAAACAATGGCTGATAAACAGACTTATTCTGTTATTGGTTATCAGTGCATAACATTTGAAAATGTTACACAGGGGGAAGCACTTTATTGTCGAAGTAGTGATGGGAAAGTAGGTAAAGCTATTGCTGATGATACTTTTGATAAAGCTCTTGTTGCTGGGTTTGCTCAAACAACTAAGTCAACAGGTCAATCAGTAAATGTAATTGTCAGAGGATTAATGGCTACCTCTGGATTAGATGCGGGAGATGACTATTATCTTTCTGCTGCATCAGCGGGTGCAATAACAAAAACACCTCCATCTGGATCTGGTGAGTATTTAACACGTATTGGTGAGGCTGGTACTTCTACTCAATTAATTATTAAATTAGAGCCACCTATTCTTATAAGTTGAAGATTTAAGTCATCGTAAGATAGAGGTAAGTAGAAACTTTCTATTCATAAGGACTCCAAGGGCTTGGGTTAAAGTATGGCAGTTAGAGATCCACTAATAATTGTTTCTGGATTATTTCAGGAATTAAATACTTCTTCTGATAAGTTAAATCTTGATGGAAATACGACTGCTGATTTAGCTGAGAATACTAATCTTTATTACACCAATGCCAGAGCACGTGGCGCTGTTTCTGCAACTGATTCAGGTGGTTTAGGCAGTTTTACATATACATCTGGAACAGGGGTATTTGAATATACAGGACCTTCTGATGCAGATGTGCGAGGAAAGGTTAGTGTTGCTTCAGGTGAAGGATTAACTTATAACTCTTCTACTGGAGTATTGGGAACGAGTGCAATCCCTAATACGCAATTAGCTAATAGTTCTGTAACAATAGGATCAACAGCTGTAGCTCTAGGAGCAACTGTAACAAATTTCACTGGAATTGGATCTTTAACTTCTACAGTTAAAGTTTCATCAGATGTTCTAGAAGCAAGTAGTTACGTAAGAGTTGGAACTGACGGAGAAGTAGGCGGTGTTCGTTTAGAAAAATTATTTAGTACCACTAAATCTGCAGTAACTTTTGAAGGTGCTACAGCAGATGATTTTGAAACATCTCTAACAGTAACTGATCCGACAGCTGATAGAACTATCACACTACCTGATGCAAGTGGAACTGTTGCCTTAACAAGCGATCTTGTTGTTACTGCCAGTAGTACAACTACTTTTTCAAATAAAAGTATTGCTCTAGGAAGTAATACAGTTACGGGTACGACTGCTCAATTTAATACAGCGTTAACAGATGGAGATTTTGCAACTTTAGCAGGTACTGAAAGTCTTACAAATAAAAGTCTTACTGCTCCAGTTCTGAATGCTACTTCGGCTACTGTCGCAGGCAAGATTTTATTTAAAGAAGGTACAGATAATGGAACAAATACAGTAACTTTGTTAGGAGCTGCTTCAACTGCAGATGTAACTATTACTCTCCCAGCGGAAACAGGCACGGTATTAACAAGTGCATCTTCTATTGCAAATGGAAATTTAGCTAATAGTACTGTAACTATAGGATCTTCAGCTGTTTCTCTAGGTGCGACTTTATCTTCTATTGCTGGTTTAACTTCTTTAACGTCTGCAGCAGTGGTTACAGATGATGATGGATTTAGAGTTCGAGATAATACAGATAATACTAAACAATTAGCTTTTGAATGTTCATCAATTGCGACAGGAACTACTAGAACATTAACTATACCGGATCAAAGTGGAACTATTGCATTAGTTGGCGGTGGTGCAACTGAATTCTTAGATAATGTATTTAGAGTCCAAGACAATGCAGATAATTCAAAAGAATTAGCTTTTGAATGTTCAGGAATTTCTAGTAGTACTACTCGTACAATGACAGTGCCGAACGAAAATGGAACCATTTCCACTGAAAGTTTTGCAACTGCAATCGCAGTGGCATTAGGATAGACTTATGGCTACCCAAGTACAATTTAGAAGAGGCACTACAGCTGAGCACAGTAGTTTCAAAGGTGCTGATGGTGAAGTTACTGTAGATACTTCGAAAAAGACAGTTGTTATTCATGATGCTATTCAAGCAGGTGGTTATCCAGTTTTAAGACAGGATGGTTCCAATTCAGCTTTATCGCCCGGTGGACTTAGCAATTGTGCTTTAAAGTTTGATGGAGATTCGAATACTGGAATTATTAGCCCGTCTGCAGACAACATATCTTTAGTTACTGGAGGAGTTGCAAGGCTTACAATAGACGGAAGTGGTGCTGTGACTATTCCTGGTAATCTTATTGTTTCTGGTACTTTAACTGCAACATCCACTAGTTTCTCAGATCAAATTGCACTCATTCTCGCATTAAGCTGATATGGCAAATACTTTCAAAGTCGATACTAAAGCAAGTGTTGTTACTGCAGCTATAACGGATGCAACTGCAGTAGTTGTTACAGCAGGGGGTTCGGCGACATGTATTCTTCTGAGTGTTTTGTTATCAAATAAGACCGGGACAAGTGCTGATGTTGATGTTTATTTAGAAACTACTGGTGATGATGTTTATTTATTAAGAAATGCTCCAGTACCTACTGGTTCTTCACTTGAGGTGATTAGTGGATCAAAAGTAATAATGGAATCCAATGATAAGTTACGAATACGGTGCGGAACGGCATCAGCTATTGACGCCTCAGTCAGTTACTTAGAGCAGACTTAAGGGGGTAAAAAAATGACATTAAAGTTAAATGGCAGTTCCTCTGGTTTTGTAGCAATCGACGCACCAGCAGCAGCTGGAGGTAATACTTTAGTTCTCCCACCAGATAATGGAAGTAATGGAGAGTTTTTACAGACGAATGGATCGGGGACTTTAGATTGGGCAGCAGTTTCGTCTGGTTTTGAAACTGAAGAATATGATGAGTGGAGGTTGACTACTAGTTTTACTGGTGCAGTAAACCCACTTACAAATAATTTAGAGCGACCAGATACTAATAGTTTTGAAAAGATAGGAACCGGAGTTTCACAATCTTCTGGTGTTTGGACTTTCCCTAATACAGGTAAATGGTTGATAACTACAAACTCAGCACATTATAAGCAATCAACTGTCGCTCGTTGGCCTGGTAGCATACATTACACGACCGTAGATAATGGATCAAACTGGGTGGAAGCCGCAACAGGTTGGGCCTGGATGTACTATGCTAGTAACTCTGCAGGTAACACTGTAACTTTACGTACTCTATTTGATTGTACAGATACCAGCACTCATAAATTCAAGTGGGCTATTAATGATTCTGATGGCGAAACTACCACAACTGTTGGTGATACAGGAGCTAATAAAACATACATCTCCTTCTGGAAAATAGGGAGTACATAAAATGGATACTAATACAGGAAGACCAAATCACATTGAAGACTATTTAATTACTGTAAGGAAGGGTCAGTGGTTTGGATGGACTAATCCTAAAAATAAAATCTATTTAAATCTTGTTGTTAATGATGGAGGTAGTAAACCTTCTGAAGCAGATTGTACTAATGGACTTAAAGCACTACAAGATTCTTGGGATT
>CEOH01005220.1_pt1 | contig 11936 bp, 3 predicted proteins | sample 530311 | NCBI WGS metagenome assembly CEOH01 (sample SAMEA2619923, study PRJEB7988) | marine metagenome | biome: marine biome (ENVO:00000447); feature: deep chlorophyll maximum layer (ENVO:xxxxxxxx); material: "saline water (ENVO:00002010), including plankton (ENVO:xxxxxxxx)" | depth 60 m
TTAAGAGAAGGTTTAGAAGATGAAGAGTTAATTATACATCGTCAAATAAGCGCTTTAGATACTCTTGGTAAAAAATCTACAAGAAGTAGAAACGCAACAACAAATCTAGTCACAGTTACTCAACCTGGAAATGTTGTTTTTAGTGCACAACAAGCTTTAGCTTTAGGCGGCGATACTATAAAGTTTTATGGGTATGGTACCGCTAGTGCTCAAATAGCTGGTGGCTGGGAAGTTGAGTTTACTGACTTAAAAGTAGAATTAACTGATTCTACTTTTATTAGTGGTACAAAACCAACAACAACAACAACCGGTACAGTTAGCAATAGCACAACTATAGGTGTTGCGGATAGAGAAGGTATAATGCAAAACGTATCTACAATTAGTGGTATAGGTATAAATCCAGCCGTAGTAAATCCAACAATAACTAGTACGCAAGCTGATGGTGCTGGTAATTGGACTTCTGACGTAGCTCAAACGTTAGAGAATGGTATAACACTAACTATTGATAACACAAGTAGATTTGCATTAATCACTGGTAATGTGGAAATAAAAAAGGCTGGAACAGGGTCTATTGAATTGGTTTTTGATTTAGAAAAGTTCTTAACAGCTAGCTAAAAAGGTAAAAAAAGTGTAAAAACTGTAATTATAAACACACAAGAAATATGAATAATAAAAATACAAAAATATGTCTGTAGGTTTAATTAAAAAATCATGGGTGCATTCTAGCAAAAAAAGCCCTAGTAAAATGGGTGTTAGTCCACTAAAAGCTTGGTGGAATAAAACTAGAAAGAAAAACGAACAAGCTATTGAAGATGCTCAAAAAAATTATGATGCACAAATGCAGGCTTTTAAAGATCAAGAATTTACAAATATATATAAAGATGTAAAAAATCCATATGAAAATTTACAAACTGAGTTTGAAAATGTATATGAAGACATGACTGTTAACCAACAGCAAGCACAGTTTGAAAAAGATATGGCTCAACAACAACAGGCTAATATAATGCAAGGTTTACAAGGTGCGGCTGGTGGAAGCGGTATAGCGGCGTTAGCACAACAAATGGCACAATCAGGTCAACAACAAGCACAACAAGCTTCAGCATCTATAGGTCAACAAGAAGCTCAAAACCAAGCGTTAGCAGCACAAGGAGCCGCTAATGTACAAGCGATGGAAGCTGGTGCTCAAAAAGATGTTTTAAGTGGCGCGGCACAAGCTGAAGCAATGAGATTACAAGGTGAAGCTGATAAACAGCAATTTGGTCTTGATAAACAAGCAACGTTACTCGGTATGTCACAACAACAACTTGGTACAGCTATTGACACTGAAAAAGAAAGAAAAGCTAACAAAGCGCAAATGTGGAGTAATCTTCTTTCTGATGTACGTCTTAAAGAAAAAATAAAAAGAACAGGTACTTCACCTTCTGGAATACCTATATATGAATTTAACTATATAGGTAGTAATAATAGATATAGTGGTGCTATGGCTCAAGATCTAATATCAATGGGTATAGATGCTGTATCGGTTGAAGACTCTGGTTATTATAGTGTAAACTATAATAATATTGATGTAGATATGAATCAAATAAACTAATACTATGGTATATGATACAATGACCGCATTATCTATGTTTAATGAACGCGGTAAAAAATTTAGACTAAAAGAAGGTTTATCTCAACAATTGAGAAACGAGCAATCTGGTATTGACGTAGAAGAATTTGGTCCAAACATGCGTACTGAAAACAACATGGGTGTATTTATAGAGGGCTCTGCCTTGTATAAACAAGCTTCAATGATAGAAGCTAAAAAAGAAATAGAAACCATGGAGTACAAAGAAAGCGTTAATATAATGAATAGTATTAGAGGTGGTTTTGAAGGTTTAAAAAATGATTTGTATTATTTAGCTGATTATAAAGCAAAAAACTGGGATAACATAGGTGGTGTTTCTAAACAAGAGCCAATAGAAGAGGTTGAGTTTTTACATGATTTAATTTTGCTTCCAGATCAGTTAGATCAAAGTATAGTTTTAAGTTTTGATGGTAGCACAATACAGGGTCCAAATGGAGATCAGATTCCTATAAGTAGTTTACCAAAGCTAATGCCAGCTGAAATAGGTGAGTCTGTTAAAGAACCTTTAAACGAGTTAATTCAACAAGCTTCAGAAAATAAACTAAATGGAAGACAGTTTAACCAGCATCAAGTAAAAACAGAAATTAAAGTTATACTTGATAGTTTGAAAAAACAAGGTGGTATTAAAGCCGTTAAGTCTTTAGCTTACGATGTTCCATTTAGTGTTGGTGAAACTTATGGTACTTTTATGGACGATTACTTTGATCAAGAAGATATAACTGGAGATGTAAAAGAGTGGGAAAGTTTAAATCCTACTGAAAATATTGAAGATGTAAAAAGAGGTGTACTACCTACCTTATGGCATGAAAAAAATAGTGACGAAATGGAAAGGTTATTAGAGAATTGGTTATTCTTTAAAGTTAAAGATAATTATGATTTAACAGAAAATAAATCAAAAATAAAAACACCAACAGCTAACATGTCTGCTGAAGAAAAATTAAATTACTACAGAAATTTATCTAAATAATATGTCTAAAGAATCTATATTACTTATTGATCAAATGGAGGCTAATGGCGAATCACAAGAAGACATAGCTAATGTTTTAAAGATACATGAAAAAGTCTTTGATCCAGTAGGTGATTTAATGGAAAAAATATCACAACCACCGCTAGAAACAGAACAGTATGAATCCTTAAAATTAAAAAACAAATATAGAAACGAAGGGGAAACTGATCAAGATTTTTACAATAGAATAACACCAATTGATGGTACTCAAGGTCAAATGACTTATGATTTTAACACAAACAAATATGTACGTGTAGATATAGATTCACCTTATCCGGTAACATCTTCTGTTGTAACTATAGATGGTATTACAAAAAATAAATCAGGTGTTTATATTAATAGCAATAATGAACCAGCTACTGAAGAGGAAATACTTAAATTTGAAGAGCTAAACATATTAAACAATATTCATAACGAAGCCTCTAAGTTAAGATCTAATTTAGCTGGAAATTATAAAAAAAGTGATAGTGAATTATTAGAAACTTTTGATAAAAATAATTTTGATTTAAAAAAGAAAGATGACATTGAAAAAGGTCTAGTAAATGATAATTTAAGTTTTGATTTTGAAGGTTATTTAAATTATAGAAATAAAAAACTACAAGATGGTTTTGCTAATTTCGTGGCTAAAACAAACGCGCCTTTAACGTATCAGCATCAAAGCGAGTATAACGCTTTAACTGAAACAAAAATACCAAACCTTCAAGAGCAAGCTATTTCTAATTATCAAACAGAAATAGATAAAATTCAACAAGATGTATTAGCTGGTTATCAATCAACAATTGATAATACTCAGAAACAAATAATAGCTAAATACCAACAAAGAGCTAATGCTGGAGAAAATGTAGATTTATTAAATATTGAATTAAATAAAGAGCTAGAAGAAGCTGTAAATTCTATTTATGAAAACGTTAAAACAGACACTGAAAAAGCTCTTCAACCTATTTATGATAAAATTAATAAAGACACTATAAGCGCTTTAAACAATGATCCTGAGGTAATAGCTTTGGACGAAAAGTATGAAGTTAAATATAATGATTTTCAAACAAAACAATGGGATATTTATGTTGAAAATTGGAAACCTAAATCAACACATTTTTCAGAAGAAGAGTTGAACGCTATAGGTATAGAGTTAGATAGAAATGGTTTTGCATTCCTTCCCGGTCCTGAAAAAAAAGCTATGCTACATAAAGTATTATCTAACTTAGATAAGGTACAGGGTGGTCTAGAAGAAGAAATTTTACAAGAAATTAAAAATGAATATTGGACACATTTTTACGACAAACTAGCTTTTACACCAACTGAAGATGGTTTGGTTTATTCTCAATTTGTATTAAAAGATATAGCAACTGGAGCTTTAAAATCAGCTCAAGATAAATTAAAAGAAGAAGCGGCAAAATATAAAGATATTATAATTCCTACTGAACTTGGATATGAAACTACAACAGCAGAAGAGCAAGCATTAAGCAATAATAAACATCTTGGTTTGACTATTGATTATGCTCAACAGGTTTTAGATAATCCAGAAGCCGCTAGTGACGTTGGTATAATTAATTTTTTTAAAGGACTAACTTCATTACAAGGCCACGAGTATATACCTGTAATTGGAGGTTTAGTTGATATGAATAAATCTTACGATCTTTATAAATTATCACAAAAACAAAATAGAACAAAAGAAGAAGAACAAGCATTATCGTTATATGCTATAAAAAATGCTTCTGATAAACAAGTAAGAGAATTATCTACTGGATACAATGCTGGAAGAATGACTGGAGAATCATTAGGTTTTATGGGTGAAGTTATTCTTACTAGTGGTATTTATTCAGGTGTTAAAAAAACAGTACGAACAGCAATTAAAAATACTATCGACAAAAAAGTAAAAAGAAAAGTAGCGGGGCAACTAGACGATATAATGATAAAATCTGCTGGGAGAAGAATTAAAACAAGTGCTGATGATTTAATGGCTAAAAATATTGCTTATAAAATCTCAGATAAAACCGCAAGTGTGATTGCTTTTATAGCTTCAACTGGCGCACAAACATCTACAATGCCACAAAGATATTTAGCCACTACTTTTGAAAATATGACACCTGAAATAGCATTTGTTTACACAGATCAAGCAGATGATTTATTAGATCATATAGAGCTAACAGCTTTAGTTGGAAGCAAAGATGATCCGAAACTTAAAGATGGTGATGACTGGGATAAAGCATTTTTAAAAGCATTTGGAACAACTTGGGCTGAATACGCTACAGAACGTATGGGTGAATTATTACCTGGTTTAGGCAAATCTGCTTTAGCTAAAGTTGGTATAACACAAAGTCCTGATTGGTTAAAAAGAATGAGTCTGGGTCTTTACTTACGAAAAATGGGATTAAATAAAGCAGAAGCTTTTGAACATTTTGCTAAAAATCAAGCTGGTTGGAATGGTATACTTGGGGAAATGTCAGAGGAATTTATAAATATACCTTTGTCAAACCTTATAAATGGTAATGATTTATCAGAAGGATTTGAGTGGCAAAACATAAAAGAAATGGGTATAAGTATAGGCGCCTCGTCATTAGGTTTTAGAGGTGGTAGTGTATTATATAATCACATGTTTGGTAAAACAAACCCAACATATTTTGTAGACGGACAAAGACATGCTGATGAAAAATCTGCTATGGCTCATTTAAAGAAGCTTCAAAAAGAAGGTAGACTAAATGAAAATACAGATATAGAAATTAAAAACGATTTTATTGCTTTTGATAATGCTTCTAAATTTTTAGAAGATAATGGATTATCTAACGAAATAATAAAAACTGGAGGCGCTGATATATCTGAGGGAAATATTGTGGCTTCAGAAGTAGAAATATTAGATGAAATAAATGACCCTAAAGAAAGAGAAAGATTAGAGAATATTGATAAAAAAATAAATCAATTAGAGCAGGAAAAAACAGAGGTTAAAGAAAATGAAATAGAGCAAGAAGATAAAATAAAAAAAATAGACGAACTTAATAATCAAATAGAATCTTTAACATCAGAAAGAGATGTTATAATAAATCCTATTAAAAATAAAATTATTAAAAGAAAAAAAACTATAGCTTATCAAGAAGGTTTAGCTAATCTAAAGTCTATAATGGAGCAAGAAGGCATAGACCCATCAGTTTTACAAGAAGGTAAAAACGAGCAGGAAGTTAGAAAATTACTTAGAGATGGTATATTAAAACAACTTGGTTGGAAACAAGTTGGTGATAATATTGTTGAAATATCAACAGGTGATCAAATAGAACTAACTCCTGGTGAAAGCAAAGAATTAGAAAGATTAATAGAAGAAGGCATGACATCTCATGGTGCTTTTACCGTTGACCCTAACACAGGTGAAAAAACAATAATAATAAATAAAGAAGCAGCCTTAGAAGGTGGTGGTGCTAACGTTGCGGGACATGAGTTTTTACATTATTTTTTATCTGAGACATTGAACAAACACCCTGAATTAAAGTTAGCTTTAGGAAAAGCTCTTTCTAACCATATATACAATATGGACCCTAGGCAAATAAGAGATACTGATTTTAGAGCAAGAGTTCAAACATACCAAAGAGAACAGGGTAGTGTTGTAGCAATGGATGAAACTCTAAATATTTTGTCAGATGCAATAGCTAATGGTACTTACCAGTACAACGAAACAGCTATGACTAAACTAGGTGATATTATTAGAAGAGTACTAAGTAGTTTTGGGGTAGTAGTAGAGTTTAATGAAGGAAGAGATGTTTTTAATTTTATAAGAGATTATAATAGAGCTTTTGCTAAAGGAGAGTTGTCTGCAGGTTTAAGAAAAACAATGACAGAAGGCGCTAAAATTACTGGTCAAATAAAAGCTTTTGCTACAGATTACAAATCTAAACTTGATAGTTTTAATGAAAAAATGGGATCAGATCTTACCATGAGAGACTTAGATGCAATGGGAATGCTGTTCTCTAAAGATCAAAGAGAAAATTTTTCTGATCAAGCTGAAAAAGCTAAAGAGGTATTAATTCCTTATGGTAAGGATATGACTAACTTTAACCCTAATTCAGATATAATATCAAAGCAATTGCCTGGAATGATAAAAGCTCAAGCTGCTAAATTTATAGCTGCTGGAGTTAAAATAGATTTACAAGAGTTAGTACAAGATGTAGAAGCTAATATGTTAATAAAAGGTGATAGAAATTTTGATGGTAGAGGTGATCTTTATGGACATTTAAACGGTAGGATTCGTTTCAGAATATTAGACGCTTTTGAAAACAACCCTTTAGTTGTTCAAGATTTTAACAAAGTTCAACTAGATGAAGCAAGAGCTAAATTAAAAGAAGGCGATCTTAATACTATTGACGGTATAGCTAAAGTAGAGTCAGAGACACCTAGAACAAAAACAAACGTATTAAAGTTTAATAGAGTAGCTGAAAAAGCCGACGAAATACGAGGTATAGTAAAAGTTAAAAAAGGAGATACATTTAAAGAGGTTACAGATAAACACGCTGGACCAGTGGCATCAAAAATATTTGATGTGCCAGAGCAAAAAATTACAGATCCAAAGAAAAATTTAACATACGCTAAAAAAATAAAAGATGGTATACCAGAGCCATCAGAAGCTGGTAATATACAGAGTTTTTACGCAGTTGGAAATAGCATGGAAAAACTAATAAAAATATTACCAGAATATAATGTTACTAGTGATGACGCTGATATAAATGAGTTAGGTGAAAATATAGATGTTTCAAGAGAAACCTTAGGTAGAGGATTAGGTTTAAAAAATAGAATTTTAAAATACTTCTACACACCAGTTTTAAAGTCAGACGGAAAACAACAAAGATCAAGAGGTAAAACAAGTCAAGTACCTCTTTATAGAATAAAACCAGAGTTTGTAAACCCTACACCAGAAACTATACAAAAAGCTAAGGAAGAAGCAGGTATAACTCCTGTTGGTGAATTAAATAATTACAACAGGGCTATAGGTCAATTCTTAAAAGGATTAGCCTTTTTTCAAGGACAACAAACAGCTCTTGCTGCTGCTCAAAGAAACTTAACAGAATTAGATGCTCCTAAACAAAGAATAGCTGATATTACAGCGGCAATGGGTAGGTTTTCTTTTAGTAATGATGTAAATAGAATAATAAGTATACGATCTACTTTTGATTTAGAAACTAAAGGTATTGATAGATTACTTGGTCTTTATGGTAATAAACTAACACATGATATAAAAACAAAAAAAGGTAGAAAAGATTTTATAGAAGCTGTAAAAAAAGATTTACTTCCAATGTTTCCAAAAGAGTTCTTCTTTTCCTACAATAAAAAAGGTGATGTTACAAGCTCTATATTTACCGCTAGCAATAAGAATTACAAATTAAGTATGTCTAAAGCTGAAGAAGCTACTATTTACAATGAGTTTAAGGAAGAAATATTTAAACTTGGAAAGTTAGAAGATACTAATTTTGGAAAACCAATAGATGGTGCTAATTGGAATTTAACAAAAAACTATAATACTATATTTGGAAATAAAAATTCTTATCTTGAAAAAATGAAAGATAAGAAAAGAATAGAGGAGTGGAATAACAACGTGGCCTTGATACATAAGGAAATGTGGAACCGTTTTAATAAAACTATATCAAAAGATAAAACAGGTAACAAGGCTCAAGTTATAGGTACTTATTTAAAGTTAGTAGCTAATGATACTGGGCACTGGCATAAACTTGGTGCACAAATAGCTGGTTATTCAAAAAAATTAACCAAAAGACAAAATGGCAAAGCTGCTAACGTAGAATTTGAACATGCTATGCCCGCAACAGCCGCATACCTTTATTTAATAGATTCAGCTTTATCTAAATCAAACTTTGATACTGCTTACGATTTAGTCGTAGATAATTACAAATTAATAATTTTAGACAAAGCAATGGATGATAAACTAAGAAGCGCGAAAACAAAAAGCGGTTATAGTTTACAAAGAAGAATGCCTGATAATTGGAGTGTAATTGAAAACATGTGGTGGGAAAGATATTTCAATGAGTTAGTTACTGGTGTTGATGGCGTTGGTATAAACCCAAACTCAATAGTTGATTTAGACGGTAAACCATTTAGTAAAAAGTTTGATATAAATGAAGACGGAAGACTGTCTATAGTTGAAACCTCGTATAGTAAAAGTCAAAACATGAGTAAAGCTATAATGGGCTCTAGAATTACTAGACCATCTAAAGGTATTACTGTTTTAGATTTTGATGATACTTTAGCTACAACTAAATCTAAAGTTCTTTGGACGGCGCCAGACGGAAGCACTGGATCTTTAAACGCTGAAGAGTATGCTAGAGATTATCAAGACTTAGCTGCCAAAGGTTATAAGTTTGACTTTTCAGAGTTTAGCAAAGTGATTGGTGGTAAGACAGCACCTTTATTTCAAAAAGCACTAAAGTTACAAAAAAAGTTTGGTCCTAAAAATATGTTTGTGTTAACCGCAAGGCCAGCGGATTCAGCTACGGCTATATTTAAATTTTTAAGAGCAAATGGTTTAAACATACCGTTAAAAAATATAACTGGTTTAGCGAACTCTACTTCTGAAGCTAAAGCATTGTGGATGGCGGATAAAGTGGCTGAGGGTTATAATGATTTTTATTTTGCTGATGATGCTTTACAAAACGTGCAGGCTGTTAAAAACATGTTAGATCAATTTGATGTTAAGTCTAAGATCCAACAAGCTAAACTTAACTTTAGTAATAGTTTAGATGCTGAGTTTAACAATATACTAGAGGAAACAACTGGTATGCAATCGCAAAAAGAATTTTCAGCTGCTAAAGCCAAGTTAAGAGGTAAAGGTAAAGGTAGATTTGATTTCTTTATTCCACCATCTGCAGAAGACTTTAAAGGTTTATTATATAAGTTTTTAGCTAAAGGTAAAAAGGGTGACCAACAAATAGCTTGGTTTAAAAAAGCTTTATTAGATCCTTTTGCTAGAGGATATAGAGAACTTAACGAGGCTAAACAAGCTATGTGGAACGATTATAATGTTTTACGAAAAGCAATGCCTGATGTTCGTAAAAAGTTAACAAAAATAATAGAAGGACAAAAAGACTTTCGTTATTCAGACGCTGTAAGAGTTTATTTGTGGAATAATGCTGGGTTTGAAATACCTGGTTTATCTCAAACTGATTTAACAAAACTAACAGATATAGTTAATAATGATTTAGAACTAAAAAAGTATGCTGATACTTTAGGTTTAATATCTAAACGAGCAGAAGGATATGTTGAGCCAAGTAAAGAGTGGTTAGTTGGTAATATAATGTCAGATTTAGAAAGAGCTAATAAAATTAATAGAGCAGATTTTTTAGCTGAATGGATAGAAAATAAAGATATAATATTTTCTCAAAAGAATTTAAATAAAATAGAAGCTATATATGGAGCTAATTTTGTAGAGGCTTTAAAAGATATGTTGTACCGTATGGAAAACGGTACAAATAGAACTACAGGTGATAATAGACTTGTTAATGCTTTTCAAAACTGGATAAACAATTCAGTTGGTGCTATCATGTTCTTTAACGCTAGATCAGCTGTACTACAAACTCTATCTACTGTTAATTTCATAAATTGGGGTGACAATAATATAGCTAAAGCCGCTATAGCTTTTGCTAATCAACCACAGTTTTGGAAAGACTTTGCATTTTTATTTAACTCAGATATGTTAAAACAAAGACGTAAAGGATTAAAAACAGATGTTAATACTGCTGAATTAACAGAGGCTGTTGGTAGATCAAAAAACCCAGTTATGGCCGCGTTAAACTATTTGTTACAAAAAGGATTTTTACCTACACAAATAGCAGATAGTTTCGCTATATCATCTGGTGGTGCTAGTTTCTATAGAAATAGAGTTAATACATATTTAAAAGAAGGTTTAAGTCAAAAAGAAGCTGAAACAAAAGCTTTTGAAGATTTCCAAGAGATTGCAGAAGAAACACAACAATCTTCTAGGCCTGATTTAATATCACAACAGCAAGCGTCTACTCTTGGTAGGTTAATATTAGCATTTCAAAATACTCCTATGCAGTATATGAGATTAACTAAGAAGGCAATATCAGATTTAGTTAATGGTAGAGGTGATGCTAAAACAAATATATCAAGAATATTATATTATGGAGCTGTACAAAATGTAATTTTCTATAGTTTACAATCAGCATTATTTGCACTAGCATTTGATGATGATGAAGACGATGAGAAAAGAGCTAAAACAGAAGAAAAGAAAATGCAAAGACTGTATAATGGTATGCTTGACAGTATATTAAGAGGTACAGGTGTTGGTGGTGCTGTGGTTTCAACTATCAAAAACATGATAATAAAATTTGCTGAAGAAGAAGGTAAAGGTTGGAATAAAGACTTTGACAATGTTGTTATTGAAGGACTTCAATTATCTCCACCAATAGGATCTAAAGTTAGAAAGCTTAGAAGTGCTGGAAAATCTTGGAGTTATAATAGAGATGTTATTAAGAAAATGAATACGTTTGATCTTGACAATCCGGTTTGGGATGCTATAGGTAACGTTGTATCTGCTTCAACAAACGTTCCTATGGATAGATTAGTAAATAAAACTAAAAATATTAGAGAAGCTTTAAACGAAGATAATGCCACTTGGCAGAGAATAGCTTTAATGTTAGGTTGGAATCGTTGGGATTTAAATATTAAAAGCGATAAAATAGAATTAGTAAAGACGATTGTCAAAGAAGAAAAGAAACAAAAAGCTAAAGAAAAAAGAGAGGCTAAGAAAAAAGAAGAAGAAGCTATTAAGCAGTTAGAAATAGATAATACTATAAAAAAAGAAATAGAAGAAGAAAAAGAAGCTGAGAAAAAAGGTGAAAAAAAGAAAGAGTATACTTGTGTTAACATAAACTCTAAAGGTAAAAGATGCAATATAGTTGTGCCTAAGGCTGGAATGAGATGTACAATACATGAAAAAGTAGAACAAAGAACTGATGGAAAAAAGTCTCAATGTAAAAAAATAAAGGGTGATGGTAAAAGATGTAGAATGCAAACAAGTAATAAAAGCGGGTTATGTTATTATCATGACTAAATAATTTAAAAAATAAGTGACTATATAACAATGGTGAAAAAACTAATAATATTACTACTATTTATATCTAATATAACAGTAGCACAAACATATGGAATAGAAGATGTTAAGAAGCTTTTAAAGTTTTCTACATTTTATGCCGCTGTAAATGGTGGTACATCATTGTCAGATGTTGAAGTATTTTCTGTAGATAACGGTTTATCTACACAAACTATTTCAACTCCTTATGATTATAATTTTAC
>CEOH01004134.1_pt1 | contig 11917 bp, 3 predicted proteins | sample 530311 | NCBI WGS metagenome assembly CEOH01 (sample SAMEA2619923, study PRJEB7988) | marine metagenome | biome: marine biome (ENVO:00000447); feature: deep chlorophyll maximum layer (ENVO:xxxxxxxx); material: "saline water (ENVO:00002010), including plankton (ENVO:xxxxxxxx)" | depth 60 m
AGCCTATAGAGCAAGAGTTTTTCTTGAGAAAGTATGGGCATTCCCTACAGATGGAAGGGCTGGGTCATTCTCATTTGGAGAAAACTTTGGACAATGGCAGGGAATACTAGCAGCAAATGAACTTGAGCCAAAACTTGTTACTCCTAAAGAATGGCAATCACATTTTGAAATAAAAAAAGGTTTACCAAAACCTGTAAGGAAAAAAATATTAAAAAAATTAGCTGTGGATAGATGTCCAAGTACAAAAGGAATTACATTAAAAACATGTGATGCACTATTAATAGCTATATATGGGATAGAAGCCCATTTAAGCTACGAAAATTCTCCAGCGTGGGTACACCCCACCTTGATGGAAAAAGCTTAATAATGCTTAGTATAGAGGCTATAAAACGAATAATAGGAGATGTTGAGGTGATAGAAGAGTATACAATGGAAATAGATGACAAAACTGCAGGAAAAAACTTTAAAGAATCTTTAGGAGTAGGTAAAAGCTCTGAAGATGCTGTATGTGCTAAGATAAAAAAGAAATATCCTAGAGCACATGTCATAGAAGGTTATTGTAAAGGTTATGATATTTTTGTTCCAGAGAATGGGATGAAGATAGAGGTTAAACAGGATAAGAAATCAAACTTTACAGGGAATATTGTTGTTGAGATTGAGTTTAATGGTAAACCTTCAGCACTATCAACTACTACTGCTGATTATTGGGTCTTTGATGATGGTGAGATTTATATATGGATTACACCGGATATATTGAGACAAGTAGTTCAACCAATGAAGCCTGCAAGCTTTATAGGTAATGGAGACAACAAGTGGAAGAAAGCATATTTAGTTAAAAAAGATGTAATTATTAAAAATGCTATAAAGATTGATAATACAGATAGAGACTAAATTTTATGTAGCCATTTAAACTCTTTTGCTAAATCTGTTAGATTGTTCTTTCTAATATAATATGGTAATAATGCTTTAAATTCATTCATTCTTCTCTCATACTCATTACCAAGAATAGCAAGTTCATTTAGGTATCCTTTATCTTTATCTTTTCCAAGCCAATTTAACCAAGCGATATATTTAGCTTTTGTAGATCTTTCAGAATCCTTTGATGGCTTATGTGTTGGGTTAAGAAGAGTCATATATCTTTTCATCTGGGAATCTGCTTTTTTAAATGCTTCATCTAAAGTATTATGTCTGATTCCACTTTTCTTAAATCCTTTATTGTAGTATTCACTTGCTGTAACATAGTATGTAAGAATAAAAGCTTTGGCAAATTCTTTTGCACTACCTTTAGAAAATGCATTTTTTAAATCTTTAACATACTTAGTTTTTATGTTAGGATCAGAAATTATGCTCTTATTTTTATCAAATATTTCTTTTTCAAAGTCAGTATAGAGATTGTCAAATTTTATACTTTTTCTAGCATATGGATTGTTACGCCTATGAATAACTTTTTGAGCAGCATTATATATACCTAATGTTTGCTTTAAATAAGAATCAACAGCTTGATCTTTACCCCAGACAAACTTACTGTCATTCCATGCTACATCATAAAGATTACGAGCAAGTACCCCAGCATTGCTAAACATGGCTGGATAGATGCTTGTAGTTACAGAAGCCCCAAATGGATTTAAAAACTCAGACATAATTCCCAAAAACTCACCTCTCCACATATTTGTCCAAAATTGTTTCCACCATGAAGAATTTTCTTTTGGCATATCAGTTCCTAAAAGTTGAGAATATAGTCCAAATAATGCTTGACCTGTAAAATAAGTAGCCATAGTACCGGTAGCAAGTTTCATATAATTGCCAGACTGCTTTGCCTCTTTTGCATTTTTAATTGTATTGGTACTTGCAGCATATGCCATTCTTTTAAAGAGAGTCATAGGCTTGATAAACTTTCCTTCAGCCCCTTTAGGCATAAACAATGATATTGAAGTTCCTTGTGTTTTTATGTGAGCCATATGGTTCATATTCTGATGTGCAACTTCGAGCCTTCTTTCTAACTTTGATCTTTCATATTTATTCTGAGGTGCAAGCTTGTGACCCTCAAGTTTTTTACCATGACCATATCCAAACTTGTATAGCAAATCTATATCAGCAGCATCTAATTCATAAAATCTTTCCAACCTATTTTTACCCTTGTTATACAGCTTACTACCTTTAGGATTATTTCTCATTAAGTCTATATGTTTTCTTTGGTCGATCCTACCAGTAAGAACTGAAAAATTTCTAGCCCAATTCTCAGTTGGCTTCATAAGTCCCCATCTAAAAAATGTGGCATCTAAGGCTTTTGAAAGTTTACCACCCTCGTAATGAGCTGTTCCCATATGCTTTGCACCTGTCCTCGTTACATATATTCTACTCTCCTCTTTAAATGTCTCAGCTATACCTCTTCCAATATCTGCTACATCATATGCCCATGCAGCTTGAGTAGTAGCAAGGAATGCATTCTTAACTCCAGATAATGGATTAGAAAGCTGTGTTTTAGCTAAAATATTAGAATAATTTTGTAAAGCAGATGTAGCAAGGTTAAATGGTGATTTCTGCCCAACTCCAATATGGTCATTAATAGCACTGCTAACCCAATCAGACCACTCTCCAGTATGCTTTTTAAAGCTTTCGATTTCAAAACGTGGCACTGGAAGATTAGATCCCTGTACTTTAGTAAACTCAGGAAAGGTTTCTATACCGGCAATATAATGAGACATACCAAGAGCATATTTTTTCACAGTATTATTATATGATGTATTATATGTTCTAATCCAATTGCCATTATCATCTTTTGTAAATAAATCAAGTCTAGGGTGTCTTTTCATTAAAAACTTTGTTGAAAACTTATTAATACTAAAGAAGTTTGCATCATGTACATTACCAATAGCAATACCACGAGCTATACCAAGAAATTCATTTATTTGTTCTGTACTTGGGTTCATAACTTTATAACGATCTTTTGCTAATTTTCTAGCTATAGCAGTAGATTGATTATTAACAATTCTATCAAAAGCTACACTATTTAAATCTACTATTTTCCTAAAAGCATCAGAAGCAGAACGATGAATATATACACCATTCTTAATCCATTTAACGTCACCACTTTTCATTACAGATTCATATTGAGCTTCATTTAAATTTTGCTTTAATGATTTTTTATAAGCTTTTTCAAAGTATGCTGGTATACCTTCAGTAGGATGTGCATACCTAGCAAGCATCCTACCCTCAGGCGTGTTAAGATTAATATATTTAAATTCACCAGCAGTCTTATCAACAGCATTTAATGCATCTCCACTTTTTCCATCTTTTTTAATAGTCTTATTCCACTTGTCCATAAGAATAGCATTTTCAAAAAATTTAATTAAATCATTTGATAACTTTATTTCTTGAGCAGATAAGGGCTTTGAATCTTTTGCAACTTTAGAAGAGCCATGACTTTTTAACCATTTAATATTTTCTAAATATATACCACCATCTTTATCTGCAATAGACAATAAATCTTTTAATTCATCAAGCTTAGTAATACCGGTTAATATTCTTTTTCCTGTCCATCTATCTATACCTTCTATAGCAACCTTATTTACACCACCATTTTTCATTGGCAATTCCATTGTCCATCCTTTACTCATATCATAATGAGCTTTTTGCAAGCCATCTCCATAATGTGTAGATTGTATAGCAACATGTTTTCTTAATTTGTGAGAGATTTGTTTCAAACCAAGAGCATCAATAACGTCTATTACAGGAAGTATTTTAGCACCACCCCATTCAAGCAAAGCTTTATATTTTGTTTGTATTGGAGCTAGTTCTGCTCCTGCTGCTTGCAAACCGGTGCTTTCAACCGGAGCTAAATCAATCGCCTCAAGTCTTTTACGATACTCATTTAATTGCTTTTGTGTAGCATTCCATATTTCACCATCTTTAACACCTAAATCTAAAAGCATCTGCTTGCCTTTTTCTACAGTTATATTTCTTAATACTCTATCGCCTTCAGTTTGATGTTCAATTTTTTTAATTGTATCAAAAAACTTTAAGCTCTTCTTATGCTGTAGAAACTTTTGAAGATCAGCAGATTCAAGAGCCTCATTGAATTTTAAAAGATAATTAAAATATTTTTGCTTTGTAGCTGTATCCATGTTTTCAGGAACAGAATATAAAAGCTTCTTAAAACTTGATGGCATTCTTCCCTCAGGGTCTATACTTTTAAGCAAATAATCTCGTAATTGTTTCTCTTGTCCCTTAAAGTTCTTTGCAGCTACTTGGAAATTAGATCTAACTGCTAAACGAAGATCATTAGGATTTCCCATGTCCTTAGGATCAATCATTGTTTCTCTTTTAAGATCTTGAGGTGTAACCTTTACAGCACCTCCTATGCCACCATAATCTCTTTTAAGCCCTATTTCACTCAGCAAGAATGCAGCATCCTTACTTCTTAAAGGAGAACCAAAGAAATCTCTAAAGAATATATTAATTTTCCTTGACCATCTCTTTACTTTAGGAATAAGTCCTTTTTCAAGAGAACCAGTTAATATCTTGCCAACTTTAATTGCAGCACCTTCATCACTACCTTTTATACCAAAATCTCTAGTAACTTGTTTTAATAATTGTCTTGCCCTTGGACTTCCAATGGCTTTAATTGCATGAAACACAGAGTGCATAATCTCATGTGGTATAGCATCCTTAGGAGCTTTGCCTTGAACAACTCTAATAGTGTGACCCATAAGATCAGCAAGAACAGTTTTGCCATCAACATTAGGTGGCAACTCATCTACAAATTTTAACTTCTTGTGATATTCTGGATATTTTTTCTTGAGCCAAGGTTCTACAACTTTTTCATACCATTCTTTTGGAGCTGGTACATTTTCTTTTTCAGCAAGCATTGTCTCTCTACCCTTGCCTTTTTTTGATACAACAGGAATAGTCGCAAGTACATCCTGCTCCATTTTATCCATAGCCTTGCTAATTTCAATTCTTTTATCACCTTTTGCAGTTTTCTTTTGCTCACGAAGCTTAATATACTCAGGGTTTTCCTCTACTAGCCTTTGTGCACGATCAATCCTAGACTCTTCCTTTGCAAGAGTGCCTGCTTCTCTACCTCCACCCTTTTGTTTGAGATTATAACTTTCACCAATTATTCCTGTTGTACCTTTACTATGTCCTAAATTGTGCTGTGGAGGAAGAGTTGCTACTTCTCCCTCTAGACGTTTTTCACTCCCAGTTGCTTCTAAAAATGTTCTAAATAAACGAGACAAGGGAAGTTTTTTCCCACCCCAATCATCTGGAATAGCCCCCTTCATATCTAAATAGCTTATTTCCTTCCCCTTTCCGGTTGGTTTATAAAGACCAAGCTTAACACCACTTCCTTCTAATGCTTTTGCAAGTAAAATTTGAATATGTGCATCCCTAATTAATGTTTTTTTGCCTGTTCCTTTATCTATTGCAAAGAAAATATAATCGTTATCTTTTAAATTATGTTTTTTCTGATGAGCTTTAAGATATTCTGAAATTGACTTATCTATTTTAACAATATCTAATGCTTCAGTTTTATGTCTTTTTAAAGATATAAAGCCCTCAGTATGATTAATATTTCGTATTTTAGTTTTTGTAAATTCATTGCTACGTGGTCTTAAAACCCTAGCAAGAGTAAGTAGATCATACATCATATCTTTTTCAATAACTACTTCTTTACCCTGCCTAGCTTTTTGTGAGTAAGGTTTTCCTTTATTTGAAATAATAACATCAGTTCCTTTACCGGAAGGAGAATACTTGTTAGCTAATTTTTCCAACTCAGGATTACGTGTTTCTTCTTTAAGATATTCTCCAACAAAGATACTCTTTCTTACTGCAGTTGGTACTTTCTCTTTTCCTGATGGAATAGGATTTATATTATCTTGTAGGAATTTATGTGTGTTTTTATAAAATGCTCTAAGTCCACTATTCTCAGAATTGATATATCCCTTAATATGTGTTTCACCTTTACCTTTTTTTAAATTATTACGAATATAATCAATATAATTTTTGTATAAGACTTCTAGCTCTGCCCCTGAACTTGATAATTTTGCAAATGGGTGATTTTTTTCTAAAAACTGTGCAAATTTAATAGCAGAATTTATAGCTTTACTCCTTACGTTCCCCTCTAAATACCTAGAAGCAGCAAAGAGTATAGTTTTTCGATTATCTCTGTCTTTTACTTCTAAAAATCGTTTGTTATTTTTAAGTGCTGTATTTTTTACCCAAGCGTCTTGAGAAATACCATTAGGCTTTTTATCACCTGAAATTAATGGTTCTGCTAATTCTAAAAGCTTCTGAGAAGGAGCAGATTTTTGAATGTTAATTGCATCTCTTAACCCTGCAAGATCATACCCCTCAGGGTTTTCTTTTGTTTCAATCCCTTTGCCTTTAAGCCTATTAATAGTCTCCTTTGGAACTCCTTGCCCTTCAGCTATCGTTAAAAGCTTATTAGCATCATATATATCTTCTAATTTGGGCTCGACCTCAGCTTTCTTTGAATCTGATTTTTTAACCTTAGCTGTATCGATACCTTTAGGCTTATCTGAGCCAAATGGATTAGCCTTTGCTGCAGCTTCACTATAAGCCTGTTCCTTTGCAGAGCCAAAAACAGGGTCATCTTTGAAATTTGAAATTTTAACTTCTCCACGTTCACCCTTAGCATTATACCATTTATACACATCTCCTTCTAGAGCAACACCATACCCACTATCAGGCTTACCCTTAATAGATGCTACGTCAGACTTGTCTATATAGCCTTTTTTAATTAATTTTGTTAATACTTTATTAGCACCTTTTTTATCATTTAATGCAAGCTTGCCATTTAGATCACTCAATAAGCCATGAGTTTCCAAATGAGAGTCAATCCTTTTCATCTCAGCCTTCTTTTCAGCATCAGTCATAGGTCTTTTTGGTTTAAACCCTCTTTTCCAGATTGGCTTACCCTCAGCATCTTTTGTCTTTAAAGTAGTTTTTTCAAATATCTCATATGCTAAATCTGGATTCTTTTTTAGCTTACTATACATATCTGTATAGAAATTATTTAGAAGTAAATATTGTTTTAATGCTTCAATTTGATCTTTCTTTTTAAGGTTTTTAAAGTTTTTACTTCCTAATTTTTGATGTAAACTTTTCTCTTGTGACTTAATAAAATCAAAAGCTTCCTTTTGCTCATTTGTCTCAAGTTTTAATTTTACTTGTTCATCTATAAGCTCTCTTGGTACTTCTATCCCAGCACCTTTAATTTGTTTTGATATTTCATTTAAATGCTTATCAAATTTTTCTACATGCTTATTGAGATAATCTAAACGTCTTTTTTCATACCTAGACATATCATTTTGACCAATTCTAAGTGGCTTAGTTGCAAGTCTTAAACCACCAATAATAGCTAAATTATTAAAAAGACCTTTATAAATATCTTCAGTTGTTAAATCTTGACCATGAAGCAATGATGCTTCGGTTAATTGACCAGTAGTGAACAAGCCAGCTTCAGCCCCTACCTGTGACGCAGGATTAGTTAAAATTCTTGTAGCAACATTGTTAAATGTATTATTTCCTTTTTTCGCAGCTCTTGCAGCTCTTGCAAATTTATTTGCCATAACACCTTTAGTAACACCACCAGCAGCAGCACCTATAATAGCTCCACTTCCACCAGCCTTGACACCTTCACCAACTATTTTACTATAATCTAAATCCTCGTATCCCTCTGAAACTTGTCTTGTAGCCTCTGCCGTTGCTCCACCAGCAGCTCCATACATACCTAAGCTTATACCGGAATCAAGAGAAGCACGAACCATAGACTCTACGCCAAACTTTTTATCAAGTACTTTTAATGATGTATTAGCTGCAATACCATTTTTCAACCATCTTTGTGCAACATTAGATGCTAGTAATCTTTTTGATGCAACTCCACCAACACCACCACTACCAAGAAATAATCCAAGGTCTGGAGCAGAAACTATACCTGTAAAGAAGCCTAAAGCATCTTCCCATATTTTATGCTCACGATCATAATCTTCTATCTTATATTTAGGCTTGCCATGTAAAAGTGTATAGGTCATTCCAGCTATAGAATTATTATAAGCCTCTTTTGCCCAATCATGCTGATCAGCCCAAACCTCAGGAAGCCCAGCTAATGCTATTTTCTCAAATGTACTAGGAGAGTAGTCTTTATCCTTAGCTTCAACAGTTTCTTTATTTGGATTTATTTCATCATTAATATCGTAAGGGGAAAATTCTGGCCATGCTGCATCTGGATATGCTTCTTTATGTGTAAGATAAATATGCCTATCTGAAAGACCCTGATATCTCCTTGGGTATTTCTCCCTTGCTTCCTTTACTAATGATTCTATATCAACTTGTCCGTATTTTGCTTTCATATAATATTTAAAGTCCTATATTAAACTGTATGCAGAAATTCTCTAAACTCATCAAACAAACGTGCAAAATCAGCATATGCACCGGTGATCTTGCCTCCTTCATAATCATATTTATCAAGTATTGGCTTTTGAAGACCCTTAGTCTTTACTCCCCATCCCTTGATTTTATTAATAATCCCTTCTCCTTTAGGTTTAGTTGTTCCTTTCCAGACTGTATCTTTAAATTCACGATAACCATATTTATCATCGGTTGGGAAAAAATATATATAATCACCTTTGCTATATCCTTTTCCATGCAGTCCTCTTTGTTTTAGAAATTCGTCAAATTTTTTCTCAACAAAAGATCGTATATTTTTATATTTAGCTTTGTTTTCTTTTATATTATATTTTTCTACAGCAATTTGTCTTAAATTCTCTTGATGCCTTTTAAACACTGGCCAGTATGCTCCTGGAGTACGTGTTACAACGTCTCCCTTTTCTCTTCCTTTTTGTTCTCCTTCTTGATAAGTTAACATCTTTCCCTTTACACCAAGTTTTGTTTTTGCAGGAACTCCGGATTCTGGAAAATCTCCTGTGTAACCTTCTTGCCTTGCAATAGCATTTGCAAGTTGCTTTGTATTAATATCTTTTAATTTTGTGCTACCATCAACGTCTAGCCAATTTTCTAAATTTGAAAGATATGTCTCAGTATCATTAATTACTTCGCCTTGTTCATTTTCTGGTGGTGCATATTTATGGATAAACTCTGATAATGTATAATCATCTCTTACATAATTTGGTGTAGTTCCTCTCTTTGCTCCGTCAATTTGAGCATACAATGCATTCCAACCATCATCTGCCGTACCAAATTTAGCAAATCCATCATCATCTTTCCCAGTAGATTTTATCTGCTGATTAAATTTTAGATTTCCAGGATTGTTATTTCTTGAAGCTCTAGGATCGTCAGGATCATCTTTTTTAACCTTTGCCAATGGGTCAGCTGGCTCAAAGTCCATCTCTTCTTCATCATCTACTTCAACAGGCTTGTCAGGATCGGGAAGTCCTGAAAGTTCAGGAATATTCTCTAGAATAAGATTTTTATTTTCCTCTCCAGATTTTACTTTTAATATATGGCTACCTGGGTCAACAATCTGAGTATCAGGATAATATAATCTTGTTCCAGCCCATTCATAGTATGTGTCACTATTTTGTCTTGCTCTTCCTGTATATAGTTCTTGTTTATCATCTAGAAATTCATAAACACCTTTATAATTATTGTTCATACCCATCAAAGCTAAACCTGAAAGTTCAGTCTCAGTATTGGCTGAATCAAAGCTTTCCTCAAGTGCTCCTTGCTTTAACAAATCAGTAGTTAAAGGAGTACCATTTTCTTCAGCTTTTTTTACAGAAGCCTTAAGGTATTCATATTTTAAAGCTTGAGCATTATTTGTTTTATAAGCAGTTTTGGCATTATCTTTTGCATCTTTTCTCATTGTTTCATATTCTTCGGGCTTCGCCATTATAATTGCTTGTGCTTCTTCTGCATTAATTTTATTATCAGCTAAACTCGTTAAGGCAATATTAAGTCTTTTTTTATGTTCCTGTAACTCCATATACATATCATTATCATCATAAATAGATTTAAAATTATTTTTTGTTATATTTCCCTGCTGATCAAATTCAAAGCCACTTCTCATAGCCTGCTCAATTCTAGTTATTTCATCAAACTGATCTTTTATGTATTCTATTGGATAGCCATATTGCTTTTTCCCATCAGCTTTGAGTCTTGCATTTACTTTGTCATACGCTGAATCAAGATTAATCCATTCATCTACCTCATTGAGATATGTTGGTGATTTCCTAAAGCTTTCAAATTGATCCATAGCTCCATTATATTTCACTATTGCGTTACGTCTGTCGTTAATTTTATCTTGCATTGTCTTATGGGAAACAATATTTGATCCTTTCCCAAGACTATAAGCATCATTTTCATAAGTATTTAACTCATTTTTAGTTAAATTATCTAATCCACTTATTGTATCAATTTCATCTATTAGATTTGTCAAAGATACATTTCTTTCTTTTAGGTCTTGATCCGTATACAAGTCAGCTCTTTGTTTAGCCTCTCTTACTTTAAGCATATGATCCCAATAGTCAGGCTCTGAGCCTTCTCTTCTCTCAGCTTTTGCTAATTCACTATTAAATAAACTCCACATGTCTTGAGCCATTTATACACCTCCTGAGTCTGGCAACTCTGTTAAAATATCTAAAAAAGTTTTTGTTGAATTTTTATTATCTGTACTTATCCCAGAACCATCTCTATAAATATAACCACCAAGTGCTGACTTGGTTAAATGCTCCGGAACAGTATCCCAATACGTAGCTAACTCACTCTCATACTTGTCCGTAGCGTTTTTATTTAAATTATAAACATCTCTTTGATAAGCAGTTTGAGCTTGTTCAAATTTCTTTGCAACATTTTTTTCTTGTTTCCTCTTCTGCCTCATCGCAGAACCTTGACCACCAGCCTCAGCCCTTGACATAGCAGCAACCTCAGGAGAAGCAGCTTGGTCTTGTATAGCACCTAAATCTTTTTTGAAATCAGCTTGAGCAAATTCCATCTGTTCTTCAGATGGTGCAAAATCTGCAAACCTAGGAGCATTTTTCATTATATTATTTTTTAATTGGTTATAATCATCACCTTTTATTCCTGGCTTGATAACACCTTTGCCTGCAAGATTTTCAATAATCTGATCAACTCCCAATTGTTTTCCAGTTACCGAATCAATAAAATCATCTTTTCCAAAACTCTCAGCACCCCAATCACTCCCTGGGGCAGGCTGTGGATCAGGAGTACCATCACCATCTATATCTTCTCCTCCAGTTGGATCACCTGCCTTATTTGCTTTTGATGCTAGAGGATCAAAGAATAAAGGATCAGAAAGATCAAAATCTCCACTTGCAAGTGCTTCAGAAGTAAACTCAGTATCTTTAGAAAACACATTATACTCAGCACCACGAGCATCTTTTAAGCCATCTTGTCCGGCTTTCTTTTCATAGAGACTATACTTCAAAGGCTTTGTATTAGTCTTAACCCATTCCCCATTTCTATATTCATATCTATCTGCTCCTTTGACGTTACGACTTCTTATTTCCGTTTCTCCAAAAGCTTCTTTTTTATATTTCTCTTCATAAGTGCCTGAAGGAACAATCATAAACTTCCCTTCGTGTGGATCTCCAGACTCTTCTCTTCGTTCTTCAAAAGCAGACTTAGCAACATCTTGTGATTTTTGTAATCCGGCTTCATCAACTACCTTCCCTTTTGTCTTCCACCATTCCAAAGCTTTATTCCCTGTTTCTACCCATTCTCCATCTTGAAACATCAGCTCTTTAGCACCCTCCCCAGATTTATCATACATTATCTCACCTTCCTCAACATCATCATATCCTTTTGTATATTCTCCAAAATCACTTCCTTGAAGGGCTGCATATATTTGTCTTTTATTTTTCTTTTCAGAACTTCTACTGTCTAAATTGTCTTCGTTTTCTTTATACCAATCATT
>CEOH01089275.1_pt1 | contig 11907 bp, 13 predicted proteins | sample 530311 | NCBI WGS metagenome assembly CEOH01 (sample SAMEA2619923, study PRJEB7988) | marine metagenome | biome: marine biome (ENVO:00000447); feature: deep chlorophyll maximum layer (ENVO:xxxxxxxx); material: "saline water (ENVO:00002010), including plankton (ENVO:xxxxxxxx)" | depth 60 m
CCACGGGCAGCACCCTTGTTCTCGAACGTGAAGTCCAAGAAGAAGATGAGGCCAGAAGGCAGGCTCATAGGTTGCACCGAAACGAGTTCGTTTGCAATCAGACCACCAAAAACACGACGCACGATGGGGAATGCGACGGCAGCAAAGCCCTCAACATCACCAGACTGCATTGTGCTAGACTCACGAAGTAGTTCTTTGGCCTGGTTCTCAAGCAGAACAGACATGCTGTCCTTTGTACGCTCGTCACCAAGACCCTCCAGAAGGCCAGTGCGCTCCCACTTCGAACGAAGAGCGGCACCCTCTTTTTGCAAATCACGATTTACAATACCTTCTGTCAATCTGTTAAGAATAGACATTTTTTACATTTCCTCCTATAATACTTATTCTTTAATAAATTCCAGCAAGTTTCTTCATCCTTTCGGACACAGAATCTGAAACATTTTCTTCTCGTTTTCTGTTGCGAGAAACCAACGTTGAAGAGCTATTTCGTTGTACTGCTTCGCTCAACGATTTCGGCGAATTATCTGTTTGCATCGCACCCGTTGCGCTTTGAAGAGTCTCATAAATGACTTTCGCTTCTTCAATGGTATCGGCTTTGGAAATAGCTTCGACAATTTGTGTTTTTTGTCGCTCATTAAGGGAGGTGCTGCTCAAAACCTTATTAGTATACAGCAATCTGGCATTCGAGAGGTTTATTTCATCAAACTTCTCTTTGAGATGCAGAATTGTCTGTCGTAACTTAGTGTTGTTCTCTGTAGTTGTTGCGTTTTTGTTGTTTAGTTCTTTGTTTTCTTTTTGTAATTTTGCTGCCGCGGCTCGAAGTTCTTCGTTTTCTTCCTTAACTTCGTCATCCTGCTCGCGAGCAAGGATCTGATCAGCGGCGTGGGCAAGCTCGCCATCGGGGCGATTTAGCCAACCGCTAGCCTGTGGATCAACGTCGACACGAAGTTCTTTAACAATAGCGTCTAAAATCTCTTCGTCTAGATCAAGAGTAGGCTCTTCTTCCGCAGGAGCATCGTCCATAGCGGGCTCCTCTGGCAATTCTGCAGCCAATTCTTCTCTGTCGACCATATCGTCAGCGGTCACCTCTTCTTCGGCATCCATCTGCTGACGTAGTTGGTCAAGATCAATTTCAACTTCTTGATCACCACCAGCAACGGAGGTCATTTCAATGTCGTCCAATTTGTCAGTAACGTTATCGAGCGCCTCTTCTGCAGATTCTACTGCATCACGAAGGGCGTCCATTTCCTCCTCTCCAACCTCGCCGGTGGAATGTGCAGCAGGAACTTGGTCCATCACATCATTCTCATCGGGGGCGTCAAGTGGCTCTTCTTCCATATCCATGGCGTCGTCGTCCATATCGTCTTGCTCCAAAAGGGTTTCAACGACTTTCTTGACATCGGCGGAATATTTATCAATAATAATTGATTCTGCATTCTTCATTGCAGCCTCCTTTAGGGCTGCTGCATCGATGATTGCTTGTTCTAACATTGAAGACATAAATAACTCTCCTAAAATTATAGTATTTTTCGTCAAAAATAAATAGTATTTATTTTCTTCAAACGCCTAAAATTGTTAGGTTTGTAGAATGGTGTAAAATGTGGGCTATTTTTTAGGGGTCTAAGGCGTCGACGCCCCAGAATTCAATTAGGTATTGGCCTGCACTATACTCATTAAACGAGTTGTCGGCTCCGCCGCCAATTTCCTTTGTAAAAAGATATACATAATGATCATGGAGTCCGTCATTAAACTCATCATCACCGCCTGACGTTCCAACTGCGCCGGCGGTCCAAGCACCCATTCCTTGATCCTTTTGGTCTAAGATTTCAACGGCAGTTCCTGCAGAGTCATAAGCTGCACGCGATTGGATGGCGGTGGGGTTGGCGGCAAGTCCAATCTTCAAGGCATTGGATTTTGCATTAGCAGGTGTTTCCAGGCATATCATTTGTGCCTTGAAGACATAACCATTAATTGATGTATTGAGTTTCGTAAAGTAAGTGTTGCTTACAGCGGATCCAGAACCCTTCTCGTTGGAGAGAACAACCTTGCTCGTATCCACCGCATAAATCATATTTCCACTGCTACCTGGACCTTGGTGACTTTGGCTTAAATTAAGATAAATTTGGGTATGGACGATACCGTTTCGTTTTGAAACATGTGTCTTATAGACAGAGCCTGCGCCAAAACCAGTACCTGGGGGTAGTGCTGCAGTAATCGCTGTTTGCCTATTACCGTGGTATGTTGAAATAATCTCTCCAGAAGCTGAAACTTGGAATTTTGTTTGTGAACCCCAAGAACCATTGAAAATGTATCCATTACCACCAATCGGACCTTGTTTAATATCGGTCTTGATCAAAGATAATACAGCGTCAGTGGTGCTGCCGGCAGCGGGGGCTCCGCCGCTGACATGTAAATATGCAGCAGTCGGGCTTCCGCTACCAGGATTAAACGCCCGGAGACCGATAGCGCACGCTGATTGAAAGTTGGATGTGTGATTTAAGTCGCCGCTATTAAAAATATTAACGCCGGCGCGGGTTCCCAAGCTTGCACCATTTGTTACATCTGTTCCGCCTACGAGGGCGAGATGCCCGGTGGTTTCGTTTCCGCCGGCGACGGATCCTGCGGTAAGCTTTGTTGCAACCAGGGTACCAAGCATCACATTGGTGTCGTTGATTCGCATCAGATCCCGCATACCCGGGGCGGAGTCGCCATCGTCGCCATCACTAAATTGAATTTCAAGAACATTGGATTGTATATTAAGCTTGGTGCGGGGCTGGGGAGATGTGCCATTGATGACTTCAAGTACACCGGAGACAGTGGTGTTACCATTAACGGTAAGCTGACCTGACGAAAGGGAGAGCAAGTCAGTGTCTCCATTGACACCGATGCTTCTACCATCCTGAATAGTCAGAGAGCGAGCTTGGAGATCAGAGGAACCAGAAATGGTACCTTGTGCTTTTAAATTACCATCTACGTCTGACCTGCCGCCACTGAAGCCGCCACCTTTACCAAATCCCATAGTCTATTTTCTCCTTTATGATGAAATGCCTGAACCAGACAATTGGAACATTCTCTCTCTGGGAATGTTCGTCAATTCTGCAATAACGCGATATTCCCTGTTACCCTGACCATCTTTGGGGGCAGAAACATAAATCTCGGAACACTTAACGTTCATGGTGATCGAATCCTCGTCACTATCAAGCTCCACATAATGGAGACCACCCTCCACATTTGAAGTTGTTGTGTGATTGCCTGCGAGAGAGGCAGTCAACGGATGAAAATGAATTCTAATTTTGGCTGGTGCCGCAGTGTGACTCATAACAGTGACAGAGCGAGCAACCGTAGGGAACTTTATCTCGTGCTCTGCGCCGTTTCCCAAAGTGGTGCTTCCAGTAATATAAGGGATGCCAGAAACCTGATACGATCCTACGTTCTGAAGTCCTACGCTATAACCTTTGTGATATGTTGACATATTAATTTCCTTGCTTAATAATTAGAATGTTTTTTGTTAATCTTCCTAATAGTTTGAAGTCTTTTTTTCTTTTCTTCTTGCTTGATATCCGATGGCTTCCTATAGTATCGTCTATTGCGCACTTCTTGCAATATTCCAGACTTTTTAACCTTCTTGGTAAACCTGCGAATTAAACGCTCGATTGGCTCATTGTGCCTTGGGCGAACCTCTGCATATACGGGCTTTTTAGGCATTATTCTTTGCCGTCCTTCAAGTGAGCACCCCAATTTTGACCACCAAGGGACATAATTCCGCTAATATCCACGCCGGGATCGTTAGGATCTCGGCCCGACATAGGATTAGCCATGGAGCCAGCCGTCTCTCGGCCCGATGTGGACATTGCGTTGGTTCCCTCAAACAAATCTACGCCGCCATAAGCGTCTTTACCTATAGCATCAAGCATTTTTCTCTTTGTCTCGGCCAATTGTTGCCTAATAGCGGTATTGTCCTGTGTTGGCATAGTTTTGTTTACTACAGGGGCGTGCTGTTGTTCAACAATTGGACCCTTACTCAACCCCTGTGCAACTTCGGAAATAATTCCAGAAAGGACTCCATCTTCAAAAATCACCTCCTTTATGCAGTCCTTTATCAGTGGTTTAAGTATTTTCTTTAGTTCTGTTTTTTTCATTTGTCACCTAAAATATCATTCAAAGCACGATTAATTCGATCGGCCTTGGTAAAAACTTCATTCATATTAATTTTACTCTCTGCCAAGTTCATATAAGCGCCTGGAGTCGATGGTTCAGATACCATGTCAAAACAAATTAATTGAAAATCATCATTGACGACTGTATCTCCTCCGCGCTCGCTAACTGTTCCGACTCCGCGAGAAGAGATGCCCATTTGACATCCACCTTCTACAAGTGCGCGTAACGTTTTTCCTGCGGGAGTGTCCATAACTCTAATTTTGCCCATGACTGCAGGTCCTTCCATCCAAATGTCTGTCACGCGGTGAGAGACTCTCTCAAGACTAACAACTGAACTTTCGGGGTGATCAAGCTCGCCACAAGCCCGGGCTTCTTTTACAACTTTTTGGTAATTGTTAACTTCTCTTTCCAGAATAGGCAAAGAATAAACACGGCCGTTTCCATTTCTACGGTTTGCTTCTTGCAACTTACCGGATAGAATCATGCCGCCCTCTTTGACGAAACGTTTCTCATCCTCTGTTAAAAGATCTTGACACACGCCGCCTTCGCAAAGTGCATAATACTCTCTTAAAACCATTTTCTTTGACATTCTTTTCTCCATATGCAGGCGCTACCTGCGTGCTCTAAGAGCCTTGGCAGCAGCGACGTACAGGTTGTAATTTCCATTTACGAGTCATTTTTATCTCCGGTTAGGTTTAGTTTCAAACCGCAGTCGTCAACCAACATTGCCAAAGCATACGAGGTGCCAGAACTTAGGCAACCCAAAAGCAATAAGTTGCTAATACTATGCTTGAAAGTAAATAGTTCCGTATATTCGTTTATACTAAAAAGAAATACACCCACCCAGAAACCCATACACTGTGGGCATTTGAAAAAATAATGATTTGGCCTAATTGGGTTGAAAACTTTTGAAAATGTTAAAAGGCTAGTTAACCCGTATGCGCAAAGTATAAAATATATTAAATCCATTCTAGTAAAAATAATTGTAAGTTGACAAATATGGAGCGTAGTACAAGCCCGGGCGCATGGACCCTTTTTGCTCACCGTGCGGAACCTCACCTAGTTCTGTTGAATCCTCTGCACTAGGATCGGTCAAGCGATCAACTTCCATATCTTCAAAATTTTCTTTTCTAGTGAAATATGGACGCTCTTCTTCGATAAATTCCGATATTGTTTTAATGACAACCTGAGTAGAGTTAACGCCCTCCTCTGCAGGGGTGGGGATTTTTGCTTCAATAGCATTAAAGACGCTGCCACCCTGGACGGACTCCCTCGTAACAACTCCCTTTTTTTGTAAAAAATCAAACAATCTCTTCTGAGAGACATAAGATTCCTCATCAGTATCGGATTTTGGAAAGGCTACAACTTTAGACTTTTTTTCAGATATTACAATGTCAAGGTCTTCATGGTCGTAGATAATCACATCGCCATCCAAGGTTTTCCTAATTTGCATTTTGACGGTATCCTGCACACCCTCTTTCTTGGCAGTGGGTGCTGCGGTCTCTTCTTCGGAACCTATCTTCATGCTGATGGCCATTATTCGTTTATCTCTTTTACCAACTGTTGCACCTTGAGAAGTTGCATTAAGTCCTTCGACTCATTAATTGGCTTGCTTTTATACCCCTCTAGTAGATCAAGGACTTCCTTGGCCTTCGTTCTCATATCGGAGTCTTCTGTTAATTCTTTAGTATTCATGGATTCGGTCAACGCACCCTTTAGTCTCGAAATCTCCTCATTAAGGAAAAACTTGAACTCTAGGCCGTTGTCAGCAAACGAGAAAATATACTTTTCAAGAAGGATTCTTTGCTCTTCTCCCAATTTTTCACCATATTGTTCATTGAACTTGTTGACGAAAGTTTTATAAATAACGTCGTCCATCTCAATGCTCTGCTCCTCAACAACTTGTTTATTGTTTTGAATAGAGTTGATCAAACTCTCCTCAAGAAGCACGCGGTCTTTTGAACCCAAAGGTGAATTGAAGATTTGATAAATCGTAGCCAAATCTTTATAATTTGGCACAAAGTAGGAAAACATATCTTTTGACAAAGACTTGTTTATTTTATTAATCAACTTTGTTTGCTCATTGAATATGCTCTTACGGTCCAAATGGGTGTGTAAGAATCTTGTTTCCTGTATGAGCTTGTCAGCCGCATGCGGGGACATGCCACCAATCTCAGATAGTGTGTTATAGAGATTCAACTCTTCTGCGAGGACACTGCCTTTCTTGAAAAACTCCCTCAGTATTTCAACCACTTTTTGCTTGCGTTCAGTATCTTTCTCCAAAATGCAGATTGTTAATTCGCGATTCAGAGTTTCGTAAAGAAAAGCGGTGTTTCTTTTCTTATTATGTTTTTGTTTCATCTTTGATTGTCTCCATTCCTGCTATTAAATTCTTTATTTCTTTATGTGATTCGAAAAGTTTTCTCTCTTCGCCACTGTAATTAGGTGTCTGTTCTTCGTAAATACCCTTTGAAAGCGATAATAGCTCGGCTCCAGGGTATTTAGATCGGCGGGCGCGCCCTCTCTTTTCTTGATTTTGTTTACCTGCCAAAGAGCGGGTGCGTGGGCCGGCATCTTTTCTTTTGTCACGCTTAGCCAAAGCAGTATACTTGCCTTTCGCTGCTGGAGTGGTTTTGTGAGTTACAACCCCATATACATTTTTAATTTCATCGTCTCTCTTGCCAGGTGTAGCTAGTAAGGTTTCATCGCCGGCGGGCTCTTCGGGTGTTTCTTCGGGTGCGTCTGGTGCCTCATCTGGCGTTTCGTCGGCGGCAAGGTCGGCAGGGAGACCCTCATCTCCCAGGTCTAAATCTCCGAGACCGAGGTCACCGACGCCTCCAGCATCCATCCCAGCGTCCTGAACAGCACCTTCAACTGCTGCTTCAAGCTGTGCATCATGTTTTCTATCATAAAACATTTCAATCTGATTTTTCTCAAATTCTTCGTCAGAGATGTTGAAAATGTTATTGGCGATCCACCTCCGGCTGAAGAACCCATCGACCGCGGAACCAGCCACATCAAACCTAGTCTTAATATGCTCAAGCTCTTGCAATTCAGCCAATTTAGAGGGATTGTTCAGTGCAAGCTTGAACGAAACCAAATCGTCACCTCGATACCCCAAAGTATACAAGTGAACAATGCCGATCTTTTCCAATTCAGATACGATAGCCCTCTGTAGTCTCTGAATTGTTCTGGCGAATCTAATATCCTTTTGTGCCAAGGTGGTCTTATCTTCCTCCGCACCTTCGCCGGCAGACAGATAAGAGGCGGGAATCTTGATTGCGGAGAAAAGTTTATCCCTCAAGTACTTTACGTCATCGATATCACCTGTATATGTGCCGCCAGGTAGAGATTCCACCCTAGATGATTGGCCGCCGCGGACAGGTATAAAGTAATCCTCCTCGATGCTCATAGGATTGTAGCGCAAATCAACACGACCAGTATCGGGATCAACAATCTGATTCCTCTTCATCTGTGTGATAATTCTCTGCATGTATTGTTCCATTTCAGGCGCAGGCACGTTTCCAACATCAATATAGAAAACTCGACGCTCTGGAGAGCGAACAATACGATAAGCCATCATAGCATCTTCTAAAAGAATCAACTGGCGATGGATCCTTCTCGCAGGCTCCAAAATAGAAGTTCCATATGGGGTAAACTTATCATTTCCCAAAATACGAAAATGGCCGATTTGCCAATTTTCAAAGGTCATTCCGGCGGTGTTCCACTGATACTGGACGTAATTTGGGTTAGATTTATCTTCCCCTTCCATTCTTTCCAGTTCACCTGCAGGCAGGCCAATGGCGTTCGTAACTCCGGACTTTTCGTCTATATCTAGGTATAGGAAAAAATCGCCGTATTTACACATTGTTCTGCACCAGCCAAAAAGATTAAATTCCAAATTTAAAATATTATAATAAAGTGAATTCAAGACATTCTTGATCTCTTCATTGTGGCAAGAAACTTTTAGTATTTTATTATAATTGTTAGAAGTGGTCATTTCATCAGCGTAAATATCAAGAGCTGAGGCCAATTCCGGCATGTATTCCATCTGTTCAAAATCGGCATAACGGCGTGCACGATCTTGGTGTGTCATCACATTCGATGATAAACCTTCAAAAGGGTTGTACTCCACCTTCTTAAATTGTTGACCACTGGCAGACTTAAATTGCTGAGCATATTTATCTAGCTGCCTTCTTCTCTCCCTTCTTGGTAATTGCGCACGATAGTTTACAATCGGACCTGAAAAGAGTTTCGTTAGCCTACGAAACAGTGGAGAGTCTGGATTTCTATTATTTTTTTCTGCCATTTTTATCCCTTAAAGAGCCACGAAAATTCGTGCCGTTGTTTTATCTTTTTTCTTCTTTCGTTATCTTTGTTTGGGTCGTATCCTCTCATACCAGGCACTGTTGTGTCCAGTACTAAGTCCGACCTCATTAAACCGCCGAATTCCAAAAATGCTCTCTTATATTCTACCTCTCTTTGGTTAATATTTAAAGCAGTATCTTTGATCCAGCAATTAGCCGCCATAGCCATAACCAAGTCATCATTGTACGATCTCATTGCTTGTGGCCTCCCGTTATGCCAAATAAAAGTTTTCAACTCATTATATAGCCTTACGGATTTGATATTAATTAGTTTGTTTCTTATATATTCTTCCATCTTAGCGATAATAAGAGGGCGAGTGTTTTTAGACGTTGTGAAACCAGGAACTGCGCTGTTGATCGATTCGGCTTGTAGTTGATCTACGTATTCATGCGTGGATTTGATAGAAAAGTATATCTCTGGATATTGATGATCGACAAGTTTATTTAAAACCTCGTATCCGACGCCGGCGTTCTCAACTGCGACCATGCAGTTTCCATACTCCTTGCCAGTAGTCGCAATCAGGTTGGCAAACAAATCTGGTTTTATCTTGCCCTGATACTCAGCTACCTGCTCCATAGTTTCTAATTTAAAAATCTGAAAAGTAGAGCTGTCCTTGCCATCGCCGCGAGCGACATCTGCAGACAATAAATAAGAGCTTTCAGGCCGATACTCTTCCCAAATCCAAAGATTTCTGTCAAAACCTGTTTTATATTTGGGCTCATAAGTGTTTTCTTCTATAAATTTCAAATCATCTGAATGTATTACCGTGTCGCCCGAACTATTGAAATTACATTCAAGCTCCTGGGCGATCTGCCTTCGAGACATGTTTCTGGTTTCTTTTTCAAACCACTCCTGGTCTCTCTCGGGATGACAGGTCCATGGTAGCCTAGTTGGGTAAAAGTCGTTAGCTTGCTGCTCGGCATCAGTGTATGTCTTGTGGAACCAGTTGCCAACACCGTTGGGGGTAGATAGCGCAATGCAGCGACCACCGGTGGACAGCGTTGGATAAAGAGCGGTCCAAATTTCGTTAAGACCCTCAACATGAGCGGCCTCGTCAATAACCAAAAGCGACAACGCTTCAGAACGACCAGCGTCCGCACTTGTTGAAGAAGCCTTGATTTGAGATCCGTTGGACAACTCAAAAGAAGTTCTATTATCTACTGAGATTGATGCGATTTGCATCCACCCGGGTAAACTCTTAATCATTCTCTTCACTTTCTTGACCAGATTGGCAGCGGTAGCGAACTTAGTTGCCATAACGAGAATGTTCTTGTCTTTGTGGAAAAGCATCATCCATACGACATAAGCAGCGGTAATCTCGGAGATACCGATCTGCCTAGCCTTGAGGATAACGTTAAAACGATGATCTTGGTAAGACTCTAGCAAGTCTTTTTGATAATCGAAAGTTTTGAAAGGAATTGCACCCCTAATGGGGTGAGAAATTGTTATGAAAGAGTTAATGAAGTAATCTGAGTTCTTGCCACACTTGACAATTTCCTTCATCATTTGTTTTTTTGTTAATTGATAACTCATGCATTATTTCGCTATCTCGGCTCTAGGTCCCTTTCACCTTTAACATTCTTAGGTTGGCTGGCTCCTTCATGCTTTTCATTACCAAACATACCAGTTCCAACGGAACGCTTGTTGGCGTTTGATCCCAGCCAATTCTTAATGGCGTCATCAACAGTGTCTTTAGATTCTGGCTCATCCGACTCAACGACGTTGGTCATTCCGCCAATCTTATAATCGCAAGTAGCTACAACATTGCAGCGAATACGAGAAATATCTTCGACAAAAACATCGTGATTACCCGTCTTTGTAAGGGTCAGTGTTTCTCCGGTTAGTCTCTTATATTCTTTCTTCAAAAAATTTGCTGCATTATTAATGGTCTGCAGGATTTCATCCTCGAAGCGTCCGGAGTGAACCTCCCTGAGTTTGATATCACTTTGATACGTGACTCTTAGAACGTTACCGTGAAACTTAACCTTGAAGCCGTCCATCAGACGAGAATCGTGGACAAGATGCCCTTCCTCTCTTCTTAGGCCAATTTCAATACGATTTCCATCTTCATCCAAAGCGCCATCGTATGCATTAGCTGCCGCCTGTGAGATGCCTCTGATGATTTCTAAAGGTGTTGCCATTTATTTGTTCTCCATGAAATACAATTCTCTATTAAGTAGTCTGAAATACTGTAAAAATCAATTAATTGTCATCGGACTCTACAGATCCAGAAACTGCAACTTGCCAAGCTGGGTCTTCTGGGCGGCCCTCGATGTGCAAGACGAAACACTTGTGGCAACATTGAAACTTTGCCATATAAAGATCGTCTTTAGCTTTTGTAGAATACACTTCGCATCTTGGACATGTTCTTTCGATATTTCTATTTAAAATTTTTCTAGAAATTCGAATACCATTAACTTCTATCTTTTCCGATTGTGCTCTGAACCTTATCTCTTTTTCAGTAACTTTTTTGATTTGTTCAAGATAATCTTTCTCCTTCTGATCATCCCAATTTCCCTTAGGGTTCTGTATAGCTTCGTGGCCATACTTTTTAGCGATAGCTTTTTCTATTTTTGCTATTCTGTTTAGATCTTTTTCTTTCACCTTGAGATCTCGACCGCTGCGTAGAAGATCGCGACCGACGTAGCAATACCAGTGACGAAACCACCAAGAGCCCACCAATGGTTATGTCGGTTAGGCTGGTCCATAGCCAACTTTGCCAATCTTTCAACTTCATCGTTCTTTATCTCCACGATCGCATTATGCTTGGAGTTAAGCGCATCTAAACTGGCCCGGGCGTTTCCAACGGCTAAATCACACTTATTTTTCTCCCTTTCCTCAATGTATTCCTGCGTCAGTTTGCATTGGGCTGCTGAGTTCTCCTTCTCCGCTATTGTCTTCGCAACTGCTGCCGGGTTCAAAAGCGACCCTGCAAACGGCGCCCGTTGATTCTTCTGCAGCGTTACTATTTTTGGCGCTCCTTGTGCAAGAGCCAAGGAGGGTGATACAAAAAAAAAGATTGTAATAATTCTAGCTAACGTCATCAATTCCAAACTCCTCTGCCAATTTCTTAGAAAGCTCCTCGGGAGCGTCCTGATGTTCTTGGACAAGTTGTTTCACTCTCTTCTTCTTGTTACGATCTAGAATGGTCAGTTTTTCATTATGTGTCGTTTCCAGTTCCAGCATCGCATTATCAAAAACTTTCTTAAGTTTTTCCTTTTGCTCCTTCTCTTCTTTGTGCGCCTTGTGTATGGCATTTATTTCTCTTGTCTTGGCGCCAGTACGGATCTGCATCACCTGTCGGGCGGAAGATGTGCCGTTGCCTCGATTAAAGATAATGTATACGACGAGCGCATAAATAAAGGCAACACACAATTTCCA
>CEOH01002531.1_pt1 | contig 11850 bp, 12 predicted proteins | sample 530311 | NCBI WGS metagenome assembly CEOH01 (sample SAMEA2619923, study PRJEB7988) | marine metagenome | biome: marine biome (ENVO:00000447); feature: deep chlorophyll maximum layer (ENVO:xxxxxxxx); material: "saline water (ENVO:00002010), including plankton (ENVO:xxxxxxxx)" | depth 60 m
CGCGATTTGAACGTCAGGCGCTCCTCCACGAAGCGGTCTCGCCGCGCTCAAGAACTCAGTCAAAGGCATACCGTCTTTGAAAAGCTCAAAGATTTTTGCTCGCTGTGAACCCTCACGAACAGGTATCTTATCACCTAAAAGCCGGATGGTGTCGCCGTCAAAGTTATGACGCGCAATCGACTTCTTAGCCTTTGGCTGTGGCACAACGGGCTTTGGAGCAGCCTGTGCTGATTTCTTCGGCGCTGCTTTCGCAGAAGCCGCAGCTTTGGACGCTTTGTTCTTCGTAGGAAGAACGGTTTCTGTAACTGCATTCATGAGAAGCTCCTTTCTGCTTTCTAATTACCGTTACAAGTATAAGGTAAACGCGAAGAAAAAGGGGGACAACGGCTAAGTTATCCCCCTGAGAAACTACGCGGCTGTCGCGTACTCCGTAGCTTTTTCGAGTGCTCGCCGTTTCAGAACAGCGTTTGGCCCGAGCCAGCTCGAGTAAAGAGCACCGCCCTGTACTCGCTCGCTTTCTCGTTTCGTATGGTCCATGTGATAGGTTACGCCGTTGAGCGCACCCCACCAAGTTCCTTTTGCCGACTTCAAGTCCGAGCCAGGAGAGGTTTCGATAGCGTCGAATACCTGCTCAGCTGTTCGGTTGAACTCGTCAAGAAGAGGAACGCTCTTAGCAACGTCTAGTTTACCGCGCTCAATGAGAAGCTGTGGTTGAAACAGCTCAGCGATAAAGTTCTGAACGTCAAGCGGCTTGGCTTGCTTGCTCGCTAAGAAGTTAGACTGCTCTTGGAAGTGAGTCATCTTGTCTTCACTGATACCAAGGGCCTCCTCTGCGGCTTTCATAATCTCTCCGTCAAAAGCCTGAAGATGAAGTACTCGGAATCGTTTTCCTTCGGTGCTGAGCGCAAGAGCTAACGTGTTACTACACACAACCCGTATAGGAGTAGACAAAATCGTGAGAGCCTTTCCGGAAACGTGCGGTGAATTTATAAGTAGATAGCCTTCTACCTTATCACCTCCGGGAAGCTCAAAGCTCGATTTAGTTTTTGCGAGGCCCCATATATCTTGGCCGTCTTTCAGGGAACCCGCTGTTTCCATTTTCATCTCACCGTTGGAAACAAACTTCTTAAAGAAACGGAACGTATCCGCATTTTGAAACGGCACATAGTCCTCACCGCAAGAAGAGAGTACGGAGTTATCCGTATCCCTTACTATAAAGTGATGACCCTCCGCGCTGAGAAGCCCTACGTCTTCGCTCCATACGGGAGAGTCGATCGTATAAGCTGGTCTTTTAGAAACGGTCCAGTCAAGACCAGCCGCTTCTAACATTTCTTCAGGAGTCATCGTATCCTCTACTTTGACTCCTAGGCCGTGCCAGGGAACTTCCCCCGCGTAAGCCATCGTTTCTACATCAGCAACCATAATGTTTCCTTTCTAACTATGGTGATTTCTAGCGGTTTTAATTATAAACCGTTTATAGGTAGAGACTAGCGGTATTTACTCAGGAACCTCAATAGTCTCAAGGGCGTTGAAGAAATCAAGGTCCATATCGATCATCGCGGTATCCCCGCCAGCGCCGAGAACAATGTTACAACGAACATGCTCTTCAACTTCAACACCGGCTTTGTGATGATGTGGTAATGAAAACGATATAGGGAACCGCGTGTCATCGTCGAGCGAATCAACGTATTCCTTCAACGGCTCGGGCTTAATTGCTCGGTTATAGCCCGTTTTAATAGCCCAGTTATTCACGTCAATAAGCTGGGACTTGGTAAGCACTGGTATTCTGTTCATATAGTTTCTCCTAAGTTTAAGGTAGGGCTATATTATAAAAGCGGAACCTAAGGAGAAAAGTATAGAGTTATCGTTTCGCGCTCATATAAGCTGTCATTCCCATATATGCGCCAACTACTCCCGCCATCCCAATATAGAAAAGACCGAAAAGATCAGCCAGAGCTTTAATCCTAGAATCAGGAAAAATAGGTAAGAACAGCAGAGCAGAAAACACAAGCATGGCCACAATGCTAGTCCAAGCCATTCTCTTTTGTGCCTCTGCTTTTTCATCTGCGGCCTCTGCTTCGTGTATTGCTTTGACGGTAGCAAGTTCAGAGTCGCTAACCACACCATCCCCATCGACATCATAAGCCTCGTATGAACTGTTAGCTTCGAATGACTTCGTTCCCTTTGTAACCATGAAGAACCCTCATGCAATCATTTTTCCACTTCCGTCAGCAATACTACGTTGCCAAGGTTTATCTGTAAATACGGTTTTAGCTGTTCCCCAACTATCACCGTACTCAACATCCACCTTCGAGGGGACTTCTAAATCAATACACGTCTCCATGATTTCGGCGATTTCTTTTATTTGATCAGGGTCATCTGAACTGAAACATAGCTCGTCATGGACCTGGAGTAAGGGCAGATAACCTTTCTCAGACAGCGCTCGCATCGCGGCTTTTGTTTGGTCTGCCGCCGAACCCTGAATCAAACGATTTAGGGCCTTGTGTGTAAACGCTCGTTTAATATTTGGTCCGAACTCAGACTGTGCTTTCTCAAGCGTTCCTATCTTTCCAGAGCCAAAGGTGCGTGGCTCCCATAAATCAAAACGACATTTACGCCCAAGAACTGTTCGTATATACCCTTTCGTTGAAGCACGATTTCTACAGTAATCACTTAACATTTTTACAAACGGTACACGAGCATGGTAAATTTCAAACAGCTCCTGCGCGTCTTCGAGAGGTATGTTCAACTGCTCGGCGAGTTTGCGCTGACCCATGGAATAGAACAACCCGAGATTGATGTTCTTTGCCTGTTTTCGAGGAATCCCTGCCATCTCCGCTACAATCTCATGGAAATCAGCTTCGCCTTGCTTGTATTCTTCTACGACATCATCAACTCGTGGTAGCTTCAAAAGCGATGCGTAGTGAACGACTAACCTCGGCTCCTGCTGAGAGTAATCGATAGAAACCCATTTCTCACCTTTCTCTGGTACAAAGATAGAACGGATCATTGGGCCAAGGATCTTGTGCCTCGCAGGAATCTGTTGAAGGTTCGGGTTACTATAACTAAAGCGACCACTCACCGTGCCACCCTGATCAGAACGAAGCGAGTGTGTCTCCGCATGAATACGGCCTTTATGTTGATAGCGAAGGATTGAGTTAATGAACGTTGTGTTTGCTTTATTGTACTCACGAGCCTCAAGTATCAACTTCGGTAATTCGTGCGGGTGATTTTGAAGGAATGCGCGATCGATTTTTGGTGACTGTGTCTTTTCTGTTAAGTCGTATTCTATCTTTGCTTTGTCGAACAGTTCACCGATTGATCTTGCGTTCCATATCTCAACGTCTCGGTTGTACTCTTTTTTAATTTGATGAAGTATCTGTTTTTCTTTTTCCTCAAGCTCGTCTTGTATGAGCGATGCTTTTTCTAAATCAACCCGAACACCTCGCCAGCGCATCTCGATTAAACTAGGGAGAAGCGACAGCTCTAAGTCTAAAATATACTGTAGGTCAGTTTTCCGTATCTCTGTTGAAAGAACATTCCAGAGGTCGAGTGTCGCCCGAGCGTCTTGTTCAGCGTATGGGCCAACGTACATCGCCGGAAGTTTCCACATCTCACTCTTCGCATCAATGCCCCACTCTCTCGCCGCTTCCTGAAGAACGCGCTCGTTTTTAGAAGAAGCGATGTATGTTTTCGCAAGAGCGTTTAGCGAGTACGAAAATCTATTTTCATCAAGAAGCGGAGCCGCAATTAAAGTGTCTTTTATGGCACCCTTGATTTCTACACCTTCTCGTTTTAACCAGCCGACATCATAGGCGGCGTTATGAAAGATTTTGTCGCAATCCGTCGATACCTGTTTTTTCAACCAACGGAAGACTAAGTCTCTATCAAGGTTACTTCCGTTATCGTGGCGAACTGGAAAGTACCCCTGCCAATCGTCCGTGGCTAATGCAACCCCGATTATGTACCCGTCACCTGTGGCCCATCCCGGCCCTTTATTAAGAAGGTTCGGGTCGCATGTTTCTAAATCTATAGCTAACTGTTTAGCTTCCGTCAGGTTTGGAAGAACCTCTGGAGCGCACCATTGACTTTCTGTTTGAAGGAGTGGTATTTGATACGCCACTTTCCTCTCCTAATATAATTAAAGGTTTTCCACAACTGCACTTAGGCCATTTGAAATTTGAAAATAGGTCTTCTGGAGTATCAAATTCCTTTTGACATACTTCACATCGTAATTTCACTGCCATAGTTAATACTCAACGTTAGTTCGGATTAATCGGCTGGTTTTAAGCCCAACCTGTTCCCTGTCGATAACGTTCCTAGGGGGGTATTCCCCAAGCCTTCATTCTTCTTATCCTGAGGCGCTAGAGAAGCGTCAGGCGGGAAACCGCTTAATTCCGCCCGTACTTCAGCTTCAACAAGTATCAAATAACGCCGGAGATCCCAAATATCGTCAATTATACCTTCATTCGACGGATCTGCGTAAATTGTTTCAAAAATATCGAAGTTATGTTTCTTAACTTGATTCTCAATACGGTCCCACTTACGAGCCAGCATCATGAACGCGCCAACCCCGCCTCGTTTTTTCCAACTATCGCCGTAACTTTCTTGTGAGCGCGTGAGCGACTCTACATCATCAAGTGCTATTTCTTGTAGGTCTTCGATAAGTTGAAGTTCTGTTTTCTTCTTTCTACCCATTCTATAGACGCCTTTCTCCAGTCTACTGCGCCCACCACAGCTAATGCGGACACCGCGTTGTCATAATCCTTTTTCTTATACAGCTCCCACGCTTTTAGCATAGGCGTTGCTGTCTCATAAAAAAAGGGGTTAGTGTATTCTTTTGGTATTTCAGGTATGCCCGGATCTAAAAACCTTTTTACATCTTTATCTATATGTTCAGGGTGCGTGAACATCGGCTCCGGCGTATAGTGCATCCCCTTGTTAATTGTTAGGTAGGAATCGTACCACAATGTATCGCCGATATTTTCTTGGCGAACTACAGCGAGCGTTTTTTCAAACACCTCTTCATAAGCATGAAAGCTATCGCTCAAATGGTAATAGGTGCCTATCGGTAGACCGAGCCTTGCGGCCATATATTCTTGAAGAACTGAAAAATGAACAGCGTTCGCTCCATAAGTCCCCCAGATAATATCGTTTGACCTACAGCTCACGGTCATGTCTAGCCGACCCTTGCGAATTTTAAAATAAACGTTAGTATTACAGGGGACGTCTTTACAGGTTGGCACGTGAACGACCTTCTTCAAGTCCTCAACAGACCACATCTGTAAAACTGCTCGACGTGAGTTAGGTTGCTCAGTTAAGTGATGAACGATTAGGTCTAGCTGGTCATTAGAAAAATAACCCCGCCACCTGTAGCCGTAAGCACCGCTCAATGTTTTCCCATCATCAGAGAACTCGCTCATGCGTTTGTTAAACTGGCTAACATATTCAAGGTCATCACGACCGCCCAACATCCAGAGTGATTCAAATAGATGAAAGAACGGGTTTGCATCACGGCAGGGGTAAAAGAGCACACGCTCTTCCGGTCTCTTATATATTGTCATAACCGGAGTAGGGTATTCAATGACTCTACCAGAACGCGAATCGTGCCACTCACCCCGTTCACGAAGAAGGTCTAGCCCGACATACAGTGCTTCTGAAACGTTTCGGGCGTATACCGTAGCCACTTCATTGTTTCCACGGACGAGGGATTGCAGAAGTGTACGGGCCTTCCTTGAGGGCGTGTTCAATGACCCGGAGATCATCTTCAGTGGGTTCATCATAATTCTCCTTTCCTTTAGCGTCTGGCAATAATCCTGGTCGATAACTTAACGCATCACAACCAGCACATGGGCCAAAATCTCGCTGTCCATGGTATAATTTTTTTCTTGCGGCACGGAAAGCCGCTCCCTGCCATATCGTGTTGAATGATTCCATAGTTACAACGTTTCCGCACCTGTAAAATCCAGGCCAGTCGTTACAACAAATGGCTACGGAACCATCCCAACGAACTGATATTTCTCTAAACACTTTAGCGCATCTGCGGCCCTCTGCTCTATCGTTAGGGGGGAACGCTGAACCCGCATGATTATTTACTGTTGCATGATTACCCTGAGACGCGGTTGATATATCTTGGGTCACGACTATATCGTGCTCTGAAGGTTTTCGTCTTCGGTGTGGGTTTGCTTTTTTATCTTGAGGGTAGAATAAAAGAGGGTGTGGCCCTTTATAAACATCAACAACCTTATCACAAATTTTGATGCCCTCGTAGTTATCTAACAAAAGAACATTTAGCCCTGCGTCCATAAGGTCATTGATGTTAGTGACAAGGTCACCCCTTAACAATCCACCACCGTTAGTCGTCATTTGAAGATGAGTGTTTGGCAGAGCCTTTCGTAAGAGCCGAACTATTTCTAAATAGTCTGGGTTCATTGTAGGCTCTCCGTGCATAGCCATTTCTATACGAGGGTTCCAGCCGTCCTCATCACACGCCTTTAAAATTTCTCGACTAAGTATGTCTGCGTTTTCTAACGTCAGAAACTTGTACGGGGGAGAGCCTTTCCCCCGTATATTCTCCGGCCCACTCGCACCGTTGTCCCGGATACCCGCGATACCGCAGAACGAACAGGCTAAGTTGCACCCCTCTGTAAGCTCTACTTGGATACAAAATGGTGGCGTCTGTTTTTCCATTAAACCACCCTCACATACTCTTGCGCGATATCAACGGCGTTGTGTTGCTGCAACAGTTTTTGAGCGTTCGCTCGAATAAACGTAGCCACGCTAGGCTCCATTGTTCCATTTAAAAAGTTTGACAGGTTCTCATGAGTTTTGAATGAAAGGCAGTTTTGATCATCCCCAACATCAATCATTGAATCATTAGGCCGTATCCACTCACGATGTATTAAACAGATAGCCCCCGCATCAATAGCCTCAAGGAACGTGTACTGCGTACCGCCACCATCACCATGGATAACAGAAAAATCTGTCATAAACTTAGCGGTCCTACAAAGATTGACCGCTCCTCGAAAGTTAAGTTTATAGGTGGCCTTGTCCTCATCTTCACGGTCACTATCCTGTATATACTCAGGGTATTTAGGAAGGATTTTAGTTTTCGTATACATCCTGTTTTCTGCGCCACGAATAATGATTTGCTTTTCAGGGGGTAGCGTTCTGTTTGCCTCTAAAAGCCAGTGGCTGTTTTTATCAAAGTCAAGCCTTGAAATACTCATAGCGTGGTTCGGTCGTTCTTCCCACTCACGGAAATTTAAAGGGTCTGTGATCCCTAGCGCCATGTATGGGTGCGGTATGTAAGTTGCTTCTGGCATATGCTCAAGCATGGACTTACGAATAACGATCACTTGACTAGGCGAAATAAAATCACGGAACTCAGGGTTACGCAACTCAGTAGGGTCATGAATAACTATTGAAGCCCCTTTCTCAAGTAACTCCATAGCCACCTTTCGATGATTTTTATCAAGAGCCGTAATCAATATCGGACCTTCTAGTTCAAGAATATCCTCTTCACTTACGTTTCTATAAGGAACATGATTACCCATATTCCTGTACGTTTTTTCAGTGCGCGTCGTCATACGAATAACTTCGTGGTCTTTTGAGTGTGACATCTCATGATTGCCCAACGGCGCTGTGCCAACTAATCCGTGGTATAGGTGCGTTGTAAACGTAACCCACCCCCCGTATCGCGACCTACTCAGATACAGTAGTTTCATCAAATTTCTCCCTTTCTATATCGCTTTCTTCAAGAACAGGCCCGAACCATGTTTCAAGTATGTGTAACGGTTTTTCGTGGTCTGTGTTCTTAATCCAGTGCCACACCATGGGGTCTATTTTGATACGGCTTGCTGGTTGCACCTTATTATGCCACGTAAAGTCCATATTCTCTAAAACTATTTTTCCTGTTCCCTCAAGAACAATCCATTGTTCAGACCTGTAGTAGTGCCTTTGGCGACTAATTGATTGCCTTGGTTCGATGATTAGTTCTTTGACTACATACGTTGGTGTTTCCAATAAAATTTCGTAAGTCCCCCACTTACGCTTGGTTATCGAGGGAAGCGACGGTCCCCCAGTGATCATCATCGGAGGAGGCGCGTCATCCTGCTCAGAGTCATAACCAAACGGATTTTCTTGTTCTGTCCCTTTCATTTGCTTTCTCCTTTATAGTGGTATTTGGAACGGGGCGCACCTTGTTTTAGTCGTACCCGCTCATATTTATCGTACTCACAGAGGCTATGCTCTATCTCGCGTAGTTCAAAATCAAGCCCCTCCCGCATCCAAGAAAGTTTGAGAAGCTCTCTCATTTCTGAACACCAGTCGTGTCTTTTTGAAGTGAAGTTAAGATCTCGCCCGTGAATACGGTTTAATCCGCGCATCGCTCCTGGCCCAGCATTAGCCCAAGAAAGCACGTCGTTCGCCGCGAATCCAACAAATGTATGGCGTAGGTCTGTTACCAGTTCGTACGCTAAAAAAGGACCAAGGAAAGGATAGCCCTCTAGAAACCCATTCATTTTTTCTAACGAGGGCCAAGGGCATTTATCGAGGAATTTCTTGCGGTCTCTCCAGACATTGTCTATCGTTTCACATACCCCACGAACTTTATTCATTGACGTTGGGCTTTTTATCATGTACGCGCCAGTTATCCATTTACCTTGAGGGAGAATAGCCTTTATTGCCTTCTCCTTATCCCAATCAATATGGAGATTATGCTTGATTAATGTTTCGCCAGTCTCAATTAAATTAAACCAACGGAATATGACCGTTGCCATATAAACTTCTGGCTCATACTGCAACGGATCGCGTATATTTTCGCGGAACCATACAGTGGTTTTATCACGCTCGCGGTAAGCGTTTGTAAATTTATACTCTCGAAGAATGGGGTCGTCAGTCCAAGGCCAAGGGTCACCTCGGTCTTTCCGCTCTTGGATCTTTGTTCTTTCATCAACCCAATAAAAAAATCGCTCTATACTTTCTTCTTGCATCGCTATGCCTTTCTAAAAAAGCCCTCCCCCCGAAGGGGGAGGTAGTAACAGGGAGGTAGTTACGTATTCATTTGCGAAAATCCTACTGGGTCGGGAGCAACAGCCGCCGCTTGCTCTGAAATAGAAACGGCAACGTGCCCTGACTCCTCTAGAAGTTGAAGGTCTTTTGTACCTCCATTAAACTCAGAAACCTCCGCAAGAAACTCGTCAACAGTCATTCCGTCACGAATGGCTTCAAAGATAAGATAACGATTGCTTCCCGCTCTGCGAGGGTTCTCGTCATTTATTAAGCTGATGACTTGCGACCTATCATATAGCCGCGTCTTTCTCGTCTGCTTTTCAGACATTTACAACTCCTATAGTGAAAACAGTAATTTATTTTAGCCTTTGTGGGTTTATTGGTAAAGCGGAAATATATCTAAAATATAAACGACCTCGTCGTTTTTGGTTGTATGATGTGAAGGTTTTTCTTCACTCTTGTCAGAGCTACATAAAACACGCGGATCTCGTCATCTGGTTGCTTTTGCATTTCTAGCCAACTTTTCTGACCTATGTCTGTTAATACAACTACGTTGTCTGCTTCGCTTCCTTTTGAACCGTGTATAGTAGATATTTTTATACGCGGAGACGCCGTCAGTTTTTCACCGCGTCTCAAGCAAGCTATCAGGTATTGTTTCTCTTTATCAGAAACCCTGTCAAACGCCTCATGCCATATATTTGTAGTGAGCAAACCATGACTAGCTAACATTGTTTGCAGAGTAAGTTGCCGCTCTTCAAGAACGCCCCTCAAAGATTTATGTTCTTTCGCAACGCCACGATCCGCAGTCATGTACTTATATATTTGTTTAACTTGAGCTGCTACAACCGAGCCGCCTTTTCTTAAGTTTTCCCAGTCAAGTATGGCCGTTAACAAGCTATCACTTACGCCTTTTCTATTTGCTCTTGTATAGAAGAACCCCTCTAAACGACATTGTTGCTCAGCTTGGTTGAGAAGGTAGTTGTTTCGAGCAAGAACTAACCACTCACCCTCGCTCATATCAATATGCTCTATATCTGAATGCCACGATAAAGTGCCTGAATCAGGGCGTGGGTTCCAGTGCTTTGTTCTTCGTTTTGATACACGGTTAATTAAATTCCCTGCAAGGAAATGAGCGTGTTGAGGTACACGGTACGACTGCTCAAGAACATCAATATTACCCGACAGTCCAAGGAAATTATCTACTTCTGCTCCCGCCCAACGGAATATAGCCTGATCGTCATCTCCGGCGATATACAATTTATTACAAAGTTTTTCAAGGGCGAAAACCATTTGCCACTGTAGAAAACTCAGGTCCTGCGCTTCATCAATAAATATTGTTTCTAGTTTTGGGGAAACCTCCTCTGATAAGTAAAGAGAGAGCATATCCGTGAAATCATACAGGTTCCGAACCTTTTTAAACTCAGCCAGCCCCCGCTCTGCTCGCTCTACTTCAAACCAGCCAATATCAGAATCTGCGTTTTGCCACTGTTGTCGAACGGGTATGCCTCGTACTCGCGCTACCTCAATCATTCCGAGTATTTGATCACCTTTCTTTGAGAACGAAAACGTGCCTTCCTCAAAAGAGGACTTACCCGTAACTTCTAAACCCATCAATGAGCCAAAGTCTTTCCTTTGCTCTTCGTTAAATACCTGTGAACGACTCAGCCCGAGCATCTGAAACGCTAGGCTATGTAGAGTGCGAAAATAAGGTAGGTCGTCAGGGCTATAATCAAATAAGGCATACGCTCGCTCCTTTGCTTCATCTGCCGCACGATTGGTGAACGCAAAGTAACCAATCTGTTTAGAATCCACGCCGGAAGAAAGCTCCTCTTCAACAAGAGAAAGGAGCTTTGTTGTTTTCCCTGTTCCAGGTGGCCCAATAATTATATTCATATAGGGTCATCCTGCTTAAAATCAGGTAAATCAAATGGGTCCGTTTGTGTATCGAACGTAGGTATCGCCCATAGGTTAACAAATTTATTTTTGATGTTTTGCCCTGAGTGTTCAGCGCCAAGATCACGCAACCGAGCGGTTATCTTAGGCCGTGTGAACTGACGGAAGTTATGTCTTTGTAAGTACGCTTCTAAATCAGATAACCGAAAGGACGTTTTGTTATCTTCCGTATACGGTTTACCTAACAGTATCTCCTCTCGGGTTTGAGCTTGCGCTCGGTCAGTGCAGAAAGCCTCCAGCAGGTCTTGAAACTGGCCTTCTATTGAAGCGTCCTTCGGTACATCTATGATAGTGACATTATCAAGTAGGTTTTGAATCACACCCTGCCATGCTCGGTCACTCATCTTAGGCGGCATTTTATCTATTGTTTCCATACAAACCCGTTGGAACCTTGTTTGATTTTGTAGGTCTTCAGTGATCATTTCTAGACGGCTGCCCTCAACATCTAGAAACCACACAGGAGGGTTTGAGTTCTGTTTTGTCAGTGAACCAAACGAAGGCATGGCAGTTGCCGGAGAAATGCCAAACTTGCGCGTTTTACACACCCCTGAATTACAATGAGAACAGATAGGTTGGTCGTTGCATTTATAGTTATATTCTTTAGTCCGTAGCTGTTTGAGTATCGTCAGCACTTCAGATGAGCCTAACGGCGGTGATAAGTACTCTCGGTTATACTCCTCTACCTTTGCCTCCCAGTTATCAGCGTCAGATAGTTTAGCATATATGCCTAAATTAAAGAGGCCGTTGTTCCTTGTACCTTGAGGAAACCCTTGCGTGACTAAGAACTGAAGACAAGGGGGGCCGTCTTTTAAAACCTGCTTCTCGTTTTTGATAACCTTGAATTTTTCAAGCTCTTCCTCGGTTAGCTGTTTTTCCGTTGCGTAG
>CEOH01089274.1_pt1 | contig 11802 bp, 13 predicted proteins | sample 530311 | NCBI WGS metagenome assembly CEOH01 (sample SAMEA2619923, study PRJEB7988) | marine metagenome | biome: marine biome (ENVO:00000447); feature: deep chlorophyll maximum layer (ENVO:xxxxxxxx); material: "saline water (ENVO:00002010), including plankton (ENVO:xxxxxxxx)" | depth 60 m
CTCCAACCTTACCGCCAGTTGAAGAAACTCCAACATCCCAATCTTCACTGTTTTCTCTTTTTTCTTTTCTAGCCGCAGTCTCTGGAAGTAGAGCTGCATTTCCACCCTTGTAGTGTTTAGATAGTTCAACTGGGCTTGCGGTCTCAGAAATAACCTCTTTTATTTCTTCATCTGTTGGTAAATAACAATCTGGATATAGTTTAACAACAAGGGAAAAAAGATTTTTAAAATTTAATATTTGATTTTCAACATTTTGCTCGTAGCACCAGTCAAAAACCTGGCTATTTTTATTCCTTAACGGTTTATTAAATAGATCTACCCATTGATCATATTCTTGTGTGAGCTTTTCCATATCAAATTTCAAATCTTTATTAGATATTGTTTTTAATTCTGTGACATGTGCTTGATTTCTTCGAGAAATTACGCTTATTATTTGAGAGACAAGAGCATCACGGACGTCCCTTTTAGTCGTTATAAATAAATCAAAACTTTCCAAAAAATCTCTTTTGTTTTTATCAGATACGCAACATTCAGGAATGGTATGAAGTTTTCCTACATAACTTTTTTCGATATGACTAAAGTCGCATTTCCCCAAATCCTTCTCTCTTACTACTTGAAGACTATAATTTAGATAATGTTTTTTAAAATACTTTCTAAGAACTTTAACCAAAAAAGTACTACCACTTCGGTGCATACCGCATACTAATATTCTAATCTTTTGTTTAGGCATAATCTTTATATCTCTCTATGAAATCACTACAAATCCCAGCAGCCTCTCCAATTTTAATACCACCAGTTGTTTCTGGTAGAACACATATAGAATTACTTGTTAGATATTTGCCTGGGCGACTCCATATATAATTTTTAGATGTCAAGGTAGTGTCATCGTTCTGGTGCCAAAAACAATGAACCCCCATTCTTAACATAATCTCTAATGCTTCAATATTTTTAGCATGACACCATTTTGAATTAAGTAAATATTCCCAATTAACTCTATACTGGGCATGGTCATGACCTAAATAACAATCTCCAGCAATCGAACGAACATCCACTTCAACTTGAAAATTTAAATTTATTGCTTCATCAATGTAGCTTGGGTTGTTTTCATGTTCTGGATTTGGACCTGATATGTTGCCCCTATGGGAAATTAAAATCACTCTAAAAGTCCCCACTTATTGATGGCCTCTTCGTATTCTGTGCCTCCTGTCTCATCGATAGATTGCCTCATTGCTTTTGCTCCAGATAAAGATCCTCCAGGGTGCCCGTGGATAGCTCCACCAACGTTCGCCATATAATTGATACCAAATTTTTTATTAATGGCTTTTATTAACCCAGGGTGCATACCACAGCTAAGGGCAGGAAGTACATTTCTTTTATGCAGAGTATCAATTACATCCTGTAGTTCCTCTTCATTATCGTCCATATATCCTCCCCACATTCCGGCATGAATAAAATCAACCCCCATCAAACCAGCGAGATCGCATATTACTTTCCAATCAATGTGAAAATCGTGATTTTTGTTTGTAAGTATTTTATCTCCGCTTTTTTGAAAATGTACAAATATTGGTAAATCCAGTTCTCTTATCGCCTTATAAGAACCTAAGCCACTCCAAAAATTAACATGGACTGAATTACCTCCTAACTCATGAACCTTTTTAACTCTATCCAATAAATAAGGAGAATCTGAATTTATGCAAACTGAGTAGATGACATCTTTGTCTTTAAGGTAGTCCATAATAATAGGAACTCTTTCTTCTAAAGGACATATCAAAGGATTGGACATGATTTCATCTTCTTTAATAAAATTAACTCCACCTTCAACCATCTCTTTAACCATTTCAAGTAAAACTTCTGGGGTTACTCCGATTTTAGGTTTTACAATACCTCCAAATATTGGTTTATCATAAGCATTAGTATATTTTCTAATACCTTCGATTCCGTATTTGGGACCTTTAAATAATTTCAAAACTTGTTCTGGAAATTGAATATCTAAGATATGACACTTTTTAATTGTATCGATGTCTAGCTGTCCTCCCATTACCTGACATAGTAACTGGGAGATACCATCAGTCTTGAAATCTATGTTAGCGACAGGAAATGCTAGAGACACGATTCCATCTTTAATAGATTTTAATTTTTCTTCATCTTCTAATATGATGCAGGAGTGGTTCTCGAATAATTCCTCTGTTTCCCAGATACTCCTAACATTTGGATTGCCCACACTTTGACCAATTGCAATTGCCCAAGCAGCGTCTCTAATGCTCTCAGAGGAAGAGAGGTGATATTTAACTATAAAATAATCTTCTTTATTGATTTCTTTTCTAAAAATGTTCATATTATTTCCTTTTTATTTTTCAAAAACACCCCAAGAAGCAGCGAAATCTTCTCTTCGCCTGGTGCACCACTCTTGTGATACCGGTTGTCTGTTACGATTATATTTTAAATCGTTGTCGATCTCAACACCATTTAAATGTTCAGTATCTCTAAATAATACAGCCATATTATAACTTCCCAACTGTGCCCTTAATTTAAAGTCGGTGGTTTTTAAAAATTCCATTACAGCCCTATCGTGCCCCATCCAATCGGGTCTTCTCTCTAATTCGCTGCCTAGAAACACGCCCACATCGTGCATTAAAATTATTCCATCATTGCTTAACAGCTTAGTATAATTTTCTAATTCAAACTTTGTCAATTCGTAGTTTTTATATGTGTCGATAAAAAGAATATCAATTTTTTGTTTTTTTTGTTCTAGCATTTTCTTTATAGAAAGAAATTGATCTCTATCGTCACCGACAAAAAAATGCCATATTTTTGACTTTTTCATATCCTCTATTAGATATTCTTCTTCTTTCGGAAAGAGCATATCACAAGAATATAAACTGCAATCGCCCCCATGAAGATTCTTTAGTGTTTCGTAGAATATGTGTGTTGAAGTCGAATCATTATCTTTCTTGATTGAACGTACTCCGAGTTCCAATATTATTTTGGCGTCAGTTTTTTGAACTAATTCCACTATCATTTTTTTGTGAAGAAACATGTCACTAAGCGACATTTTTACCCCCCTAAGATTTCTAACAAGTCTTTATATTGCAACTCTGGGTGCTTATTCTTGTTTACGCTACAATTATATACTTTTATATTGTTTTTTTTAAGTATTGGAAGTAATAATTTGTATGTTACATCACTTGCCTCTTCCCTCACTATAGAATCTATCTTGTCTTTTGATGCTTTTTGATCGTAAAAATGGGTATTAGCGCCGTGTTGACCATCAACTCCTAAAAGGTATATTTCTTTAAACCCAAGATATATTGCAAAGGATACAGCCAGATCATTTATCACACCGTTCTTTGTCATAGCAAATTTTTCTAATTTTTCATCTATAAAGGGTTTTCTATCAGATAACACCCCGTCTAAACCATTACCCTTTTCTTTAAAACCATCAATCATTCGGACATTATTTAGATTATTTAATTTATGTAATGTGTTAATATGTTTTGGTTTAGCTATCAAATATCCGCCATTATTCATTTTATCAGAGATTATCATATCATAATTATCATTAATCATATCCCTGTCGCTAACGCATATGTAATTCGGAATGAAGCCTGAATTGAGTATAAGATTGACTCCAATTGTTACGTGGTTTTCCAATAAATGCAAAGGAGTATCTGATATTGATGGCCCTGTTCCCAAAATAAAACATTTTTTGTCGGAATCAAGATATAGATCTTTTTTGATATTATGGTTTTTCATTTATTTTTTCTAATGCAGAATTCCAGTCACTAAAAGCTATAGCCTTATCGTCAACATAAAATTTTGCTCTGGGCTTTTCTGCTGTAACTTTATTAACATATTTTGCTAAATCATGATTTTCTAACCATTCCCAAACTAGTTCAATCCCTGTCTTCCCATTAATCAAACCTCTATCTGGCTTTGCTTTGCAAGTGTGCAATACAATATTATGCTCTTTAGACAATTGCTCTAGAGCCTCTCTGGAACCTTCTATTGGCTCGTCATAGATTGTACCATCGTAATATCCTTTACTATTCTTGTGAATAACACCATCAAAATCAATTGCTATGTTTATTTCCTCATCAGGGTAAGAGTGTTTTCGTATTTTTTCTGATCGCCAATTTAATTTTTCCAGTTCCTCTGGCGTGTTTTTTCCAATTGGAGGACACTCTCTTCCAGACCCATGGGTTAGTTGATATTGTAATAGCAGAGTCAAAACTTCACATGTGTGATAATATTCTGTGTTTAAAACCACCATTGTTAAATTTGGGATCTTTGTCGTCATAGGTTGGCCGGTAATAAGAACTGTTTGCATTCCATTTTCAGATGCCCATTGCAAAGCTTTAATAACGTCTGTAGACCTACCAGATGAAGAAATCCCATAGACCAAAGACTTTTTCATCTCTGCTTTATTCCTCACAGCGGTCCTGCAAGAGAGCCAGCTTACCATCCATTGATCAAAATTAGTGTCATTAATAAATGAAGTTGCAACGACTGCGCTTGAGGGCGATTGTGCATTTTTTCTACCATTAGATAACCTTGTTATATCTACTGCTGTATGATCAGCGATTGCTAAGTTACCTCCATGGCCTAAAACATATATGTCGTCACAATTATTAAACTTTTCCTGGAGTTCACTCCACTCTGCAGAATTAACGACATCTTTAAATTTTTGCTCGATATTTTCTATGTCAAACATTTTTATCCTTTAAAATAATCTCTGCTAACTTAAAATCAAACTCATTGTCAATATCAATTGCTTCGATATCATCAACAAAATAAATGTACGGGTTTTGCCCTATTCTACATTTTCTATCTAAAAGTGCATCACGTTTAATTCCATAAATCCCAGTGGTTTCTTTAATAGGCATAGTAGCGTCTTGACTTCTTGGCAAAACTCTAGGATCGTAGTTAACAGCTTTATCATTATACCAAAACCACCCGTTTTGTTTAACTGCCGTAAATATAGAATCACAATTTTTATTATCTTTTAAGATAGAAACGCAGTTTTCAACAGTCTCAACAGAAGAGAAAGGACAAGTCACAAATATTTGAAAATATATATCTGCATGATAATTGGAAGCCCAATAAGTTATCAAATCATTGCCATTAGCTGTGTCTTTAGAAAGTTCTGGAATTCTATTTATAATTTTCATTCCTTTCTTTGCAGCGTATTTTTTAACCTCCTCGGAATCGGTATCAACATATATTTTATCGAAACAAGATGTTTCGCTTATTTTATCCAAAGTGTGTTGATACAGGGGTTTATCTCCGAGAGTTCTTAAGTTCTTGCCTGGTACTCTCGTGCTATTTTCCTTAATCGGGATAAAACAGGCGACTGTCATTTTCTTCCTACCCAATATTTCACCATAAGATCGCCGTCATAATATTCGTTTTTTCTAACCTCTACACCATTAACATAAGTTTTAATTCTAGGTGATGGTTGTTGTCGTCCTTTTAGTAAGGCGTTCTCTAACATCAGAGGAGTGTACCCAAGTTCATCCAAGGCGAATCCCCACAATCTTTCAGTACATTCTTCTTCATATTTATTAGTTGGTAAAATTTTATCAAAATTAAATTTTTTTAACTCTTGTAAGACTTTTATATTACAAAGAATTTGACAACCTCCTATGCAACGAAAGCCAGATTCTTTAAATTTAAATTTAGTTAAATTTGTTACTTGTTCTTCCGCCCACTTATAACTTCTATTAGCCTCATTCCACTCTGCGTCGTCTGGCTTTTTAGATGGATATACCGGCCATTTAAAATTATCATTACTAATCATGGTGGGTACAACATCATATCTTGTGTGACTGTCTAAATTTCCGAAGATTTCAGTGGAGTCATGTAAAATGTAATAATAATCTCTTTTATTATTGTTGAACATATGCCATATAGCACCTGTGGTGTAGTTTTTGTTACCTATGTCCTCAACTGTAACATTAAATTCATTTTTTACTATATCAAAATAACTTTTATCTTCTGAATCGCTGTCTACCACAAATATTTCGTGATCAGGGTGGTGCTTTCTAATACTTTTAAGACAATTAAATATTAATGCTTTTTCTTTGTTATATCTGCATATAATAACAAAAGTGCCCTTGCTCATTATTTTTCCCCATTGGGTTTAAAGTTGTCCTCTCCGTAGAGTGTGTGAAAATTTGATAAATTTTTTGGAATTTTTAAAAAATAAGCCAAAGTGTTACGCTCTCCGTCTACAGTAGTAGGTGTTACACCATGGTATGAGTTTTGAGAAACTGCCCATGAAAACATCCTATTTGGAGTATACTGTGCTAGGTCTACAATTTCAAATTCATCAAAACTTCTATGATCGTCATTGTGTTCGATTTTTAAATCTATCGGCTTTAGAACAGCTGTGCCCCAATCTTCTTTTGTTTTCGGGTCTTCATCCCCAGTGGCAAAATACATTACAGCACTGAATATCTTATCTCTTCGATCTCTGTGGCTTCCGATGTAATACCCTTTGATATCTTTAGAAATTCTTGCATTCATAAACCCATAATCTAATATAGGGCAATCAATATAATTTTCATATTTTTTAAGAAATGAATTTTTAACTGTGTTATCCTTCACCATAACTTCTTTAAAGAATGACCAAAATTCTTTCTGTTGTAAAGTTAAATTTTCATATAGGTTTTCTTGTTTTTCATTATTTTCACCACTTAACAGATCGTAAACAAATCTATTTGAATATTTTTTTGATAAAGGTCTATATCCCCATGAATCATAAATTTTGTTTTTTGGTATGTTTTCTAATATCGCATTATAGAAATCATTTGGAAAAAAATTTTCAATATTTATATATGGGTAAGGGTCTGTTACAAGAGTAGAAGTTTCTATCTTATCGACTATGTGTTGTAATATTTTTTCTTTCTCAAACATTAAAATTTTCCTCCATTTGTTTTTTAAAGTAGTTTTTTTATTTTTTCGCTAAACGTATTAAATTGTGCTTTGTAGTTATGCATATTTACATCTCTAATATTATACCACTCTTTTAAATAATTTTTATCATTCTTAAGTTTATTTATTTTTTCAGCAAGTTTTAAATTCCAATGTTCCTCTTTGATATCAACATTGTATTCCATAAAATTGTTCTTCTTTGAAAAGTTTAACAATTTATCTTGAGTTGAAAAATAAATTGAAGGCAAATTTAAACCTATCGCACAGAGTTGACTGTGGCCACGCATTGCAACGGAGAAATCAAAATCATAATAGGTTTGAAATAGTTTTATAAAATTTTCATATTTTACAAGTTCTGAAAATTGCTCCTGTGTCCAGTGAAATAAATCTTTATTTAACGGAAATCTATAATCTTTTGAACAATGTGGGATAACTTTTAAGTTATAATGTTCTACAATTTTCGAAATCTTATCGAGGTTCATATCATTTAAATCTCGGCCTTTAATGATGTCTTCTCCACCATTCCATGCTGGTTGGAAAAAACCATCAACAATATCCTCTTTTTGCCCCATCTCGAATCCAAAGATTAAGCCAGGATCTGGAACTTCTTGAATTTTCGAGTCGTTGAAAAAGTTCATTAATATCTCGTGAGAACCGTCATTTCGAACAGAAAAAAGTTCACAACGATCAATAAAAGATTTTAAATTTTTTAACCCTTCCGGGGAGATTTGACTTCTTTTTCTACTTCTAAAATAATTTACCCCGATGCCGAAGGATACAATTGGTATTTTTATAACTGATAATATTTCTTCGTTAAATGGTAGTTTAAATCTTGTTTCATATTTATAATCGCCTTCAATAAGCCCTCCGCCTCCGACAATCAACATATCATTGTCTTCCGAAATTTTCTTAAATTTACTTTTGCAAAATCCTATGTTGTGTCTAGCGTCAAAAAAATTCAGTATGTTGACGGATTCCCATTCAACTTGATTATCAAAAAGTTCATTAATTTTTTTCCTTATATTGAGAGTGGCTATATTGTCTCCCACGTTTGCATCGTATGATGCTAATTGAGCAATTTTAATCATTTAATTTTACGACTCCTCTTTTATTAAAAAATCTGCTACTGGTTTTTTCCAGTCATCAAGACTATCGTAGTCTTCTTTTCTCATTTTAAACCAATTCTCAACAGGAGATTCCTGTTGATGTCCGGGTCCAGATAACTCAGGATGAATCATGAAACACATGTGCATCGCATATCTTTCCTTGTTCTTTGGTTTTAGACCTTTGTGGAACCCTCTAGTGTCTGCAAACAACAAATCTCCAAAATTAGCTGTCAAATGTTTTATATTTTCTTCTCCATAAATATTTTTTAAAATATCATCTTGGAGGTAGTGATAGTTCCACCATTTATCAAACATTTTATTTGTACTTCCTTGAATATAAGTAAATGGACCCGTGCTCTCGTCTACATCATTTAAGTAAACAATAACTTTTAATAGTTTCACCAAGCTATTATAATCTCTGTGAAAATATTGATTACTAACCGCAGGAGCATCCGTTACAAAACTCTTTCTAACAGCGATTGAAGTGATTGCTGGTATACAATTAAAATACGAAGACACTATTTTTAATATAGTATCGTTAAAAACAATCTTATATAAATTAGGAATATTAAGTATTGGCTGATTAACGAAGGCCATATTTTCATCTCTTCTTTTTATATTTTTATTATTGTCTACAAAATCCGATATTGTTTGTTTGATGTTTAACAAGATATTTTTTTGCCCTTCATCAAAGAAATTATCAATCTTGCAATGGCCATTAGCGCTTAAAAGTTTTTCATATTGCAATACATCATCGCACACTTCATAAGAATATTTTTGTCTTCTTTCAGTTATTTTCTGATTATAATATTTTACTGCTTCGATTCCATTATGATACTTGCCGTGAAATCCATAAAGATCTCCATTTTTTTCATTTAACCATTTCATATTATTTGCATTTTCAATTAAGGTGGTACAATTTCACATTTCTCTTGGGAAAATAACTATATGTGTGCTCACTAATATATTTTCTGTTAAGAAGAGATGGTCTTATATAAAACACCATGATGTCTCGCGGCACGGTTTCTTTTTTTGGTGTAGTTGCTCTGTGTGGAATATTTGGTGTCAAAAGAGCGTAATCGCCCTGAGCGCCTATTAAATTAACTACAGCCCCTCCAGAGTTAACAGTCTCTTGTATAACATGTTCTGGAATTCTAGATCCTTTATATTTTTGAGGGATTTGTGGACTGCCACCATTTTGCGGGCCTATTCTAGAGGATTCAATAATTTTAAAAGAATTGTTGGGTTGTTTAAGTACTTGCATACATCCATTATCCTTGTTGACATCGTTTAAATAAACAAATAACTTTATAAATTCTTTTGGACAATCATCATAGTGCCACTTCCAAGAAGACTGCGGAGGAACCACAGAATGTCTATTTCTATAAGTATGGATAAATTCTACAGCTAAATTTGAATGAAAGACTTTCTCTTCAATTTGGGGCATAACAATATCAGCCAACATACTAATTTCTTCAACGTCTCTCCAGTCATTTAGACGTAAAGCAAAATCATCTCCAAAAGTTCCAATGTTGTTGTCAAATTTATAAGATATTTTTTTGGATACTTTATCCACAACGTTGTAATAATTTTTATCTAAATGTAAAAGATTATTGTCAACAGTTAAGTCATATACCGATTTATATCTTGAGTAGTCGCATTGACCTTCATATATTTGACAACATTTTTCATAATGTTCTGCGTATGTTAACATACTATATAACCTCCTTTTATAGTATAATATATAAACTTTATAAAGTAAAGTGATGTAGATTAATTAAAACAATTTATTTCTTACATGTTCCGGGAGAGGGAATTTATCAGAGAATAGTTTTGACATAACATTAAACTCTGTACCCTCTCCCAGATTATAGAAATTAAAATTAAGTCGTTTACTCAACATCTCTAAATAATCCCAAAAAATAATAAAATGTCTTTCTTGAAAAAGATCTCCATATTTTTTATACCAATTTGGGATTGGTTTTTCTCCATTAAAAGCGTGCAATAATTTGTTATTCTCCTCTATTTTAGATCTACCATCCAGCCCAATAAAATATATGTCCTTGTATCCAAGTTGAGCAGCATAAGCAACCATTCTTAAACCGATGCCTAGTTGCGCTCGGTATCTAGTATGAAAGAATGTAGAATTTTTTGGATATAGAGTACAAAATTGATTTGTTTGTTCATAATTTTTCTTATCTGCTATAATATGCCCTCTTTCTGCTTCAAATGATACTAAAGTATTGTCTCGATTCATTAGCTCGATAAACCTCTCTTCATTAACATAATCAAACAGGCCTCCAATAATTGAAACCAAATCAATTTTATGAGATGCAACTTTTTCATTTAAGAAATATTGATTACATGACCAAATTTGATCAAATGTAAGATTTTCCCACTTTACTGTATCAACAGATGGCCCTCCTGCAATTATTAGCACAGACTTGTCTTTGCTATTGTTTATTACAGGATTCTTTCCATAAACAACATCATTGTTATACGATAACGCATATTGTTCTTCATCTTTGTGAAAATCCCACTTAAAAGCAGTTTGTTGGCAATAATTAATCCCCCATGGGCCGTTTAAAAAACTTCCTTGATCGCAATTAAAATGACAATCTTTACCAGCCACAGTGTTTCTAAATTGAGCTTGGCTAAAATAATATTTATTTTCTGTATCATACCAAATTCTATGATTTCTGGAGTGGGGGAAAGCTTCCATATAATAAGACAAGCCAACGTTATCTTCTAAACTTTTCCCGTCTTTATACCATATCACATATTTACCTGTTCTAAAACCTAATTCCAGCATGATTATTTCTCATATAACTTTTCACAAAGCTCAAATTGCCATTCATAATCTATGTCGATACACTCTTCTTCATCCAATGGAAACAATTCTATATCTCCAGGAGTTTTAAAATCTCCCATCCATATATTATTGCCTATTTTGTCTAGTTTTCCCGCATACAGACAATGAGCTGCTTCATAAGTTTTTTGAACTGTCTTTGTGTTCATAACATCTTCGGTCAGCGGGGTGAGTATTTTACCATTAGAATCCCAAAAATAGTTTTTCTTTTCAATGACTCCGAACATTCCATCTGATTCAGACTCTGCATATTTTTGTAAAAAGTTTTCTATTGTAGATGTCTTTAGAAAAGGGACACAAGCGTTGACAAAAACACAATATTCATAAGGTAATTTATCCCACCACTCATACATCAAGGTCATCGGTGTACCTTCTGACATAGCTGACTCACGGCTTCTATTGAAGATGTTTACATCATATTTATTTGCAATATCTTTTAACTCTTTTTCATATAAAGATAAATAAAAGTTATTCTTATCAATAATTTCTGAGTCTAGAATTTTCTTTATACAAACATCAGTTAAAGTAGTCCCTGCAAAAGGACGAATCATCTTTTCCTTAATTCTTTGCGATCCTAAACGAGCTTGAACAATTATGCATATTTTATTAATATCTTTCAATTATATTTTCTTGTTATTTCTGTAGATAAGTTATTAGGGTGGCCTTCTCCTAAGTTTGTGTATTTTATATCAAATTTACTCATATATTCCCAAAATAAGACCATTTGTCTTCTATAGAGACTGGGAGTCTTACTGTTTCTCCAAACCTCATCATTAACCTTGTTCTCTTCAAATGCGTGCTTTTGACCAACTGGATTTCCATCGAACCCGACAAACTTCACTTCCTTGGCTCCTAAAAACGCAGCTAGGCAAATTAACCTAGCAGCGGACCCTA
>CEOH01036690.1_pt1 | contig 11756 bp, 5 predicted proteins | sample 530311 | NCBI WGS metagenome assembly CEOH01 (sample SAMEA2619923, study PRJEB7988) | marine metagenome | biome: marine biome (ENVO:00000447); feature: deep chlorophyll maximum layer (ENVO:xxxxxxxx); material: "saline water (ENVO:00002010), including plankton (ENVO:xxxxxxxx)" | depth 60 m
CCTTCATTATCCATAAAACTATGGAATTTAGATTCTACTTGGTCTGAATTTTGTATTTCTACATTATTTGTGTCTACCCACAACGGTAACGAATCTTTTCTTGGTTCCAATGCGTCATAAGTAACTACTTCTATTATGGAAGAACTTTCATTCATAGAAGATAAAAAAACCTGATATTCCTTATATCCTTCTTTACGAATTAAATGTACCATTACTAATTGCACCTCTATATTCAGTATTGCAAGTTGGACAAATTTTCCCAACTTTTTCTTTCTCTAATTCTTTAATTTTTAAAGAAATAAAGTCTAAGGTTTCGTTGACAACTTTCAACTCTTGAGTACTTTTTAAAAAGTTTTTTCTTTTTGAAATAACTTTTAACTTACTTATTATTTCAGAATAAACTTCCTCTTTCATCATTATTTTTTTTAAATTAACTAAATCTCTATTTAAGGATAACCTTTTAAAACTTTTCCTAAGTAGTAAGGATCTTGATAATAATATGATATTACTATTCACGTTACTTAACTCTTGCCTAAATGATAGTTTTTTCTTCATTTCTTCAACAAGTGATAATTCCTTTATTAGATTAACTACATCATCCTTGTTTGGAAAACTTTCATTATTTTTTTTATTTATTTTATCAGTTATGTTTTCTATTTCATTTGTTACAAATTTCTTATTACTTCTATTCTCATTTATTAATGACTTAACCCTATCCAACATATTATCAACCTTTGACAAATCAGTAAAAGAACTAAGCGTATTAGCTCTCTTATTTGGAGATTCACTTATAAAAAAGTGAGAATCAAATTGAAAACCTATGTTGTAGTCAGTATTGTTTAAAAAATCTAAAACTTCTTGAGGATACTTAGTAGAAAAGCTTGTATATTTATTTGATCCTTTTTCGTTTTTTATTTCAACACTATTCTGACTTCCTCTAATTCTTTTAATGTAATTACCACCTTTAAAGTATATTTCTACGAAACAAGTGTTTTCTCCCTGCCTTAACCAAGAAGAATCCCACTCATTTGCAAAAACCATTGATATTGATTTAATTAAGGCACTTTTACCAGAATTAGATCTTCCTCTGATAATATTAAAGTTGCTGAAATTAAAAGTAGCATTTTTCCAAGACTGAACATTATTTATTTTAATAGTTTCTATCTTATACATATTGGCTCTCAAAGTAGGTCGATGGCTTAGTTCCTTCTTTAATCATTCTTTTATATATCGCATGAATAGCAAAGTTGTTAGTTTCATCATTAACCATATCTCTATAATAGATCTCAAATTCATCCATACCCATATCAATTTCTTCATAGTATATTTCTAATGCTTTGACATAGTTTATCCTATGCTTTTTATTCGGACTAGCTGTAACAAACATTCCAATTTGAATCGGTGAGAAAGAGAACTCATCATCAATTATTCCAGGATATTGTTTTTTAATTAATCCATCTGCATGATTACATTGATCACAAATATGTATTGCTAGAAACTTAACCCTACTTGCATCACTCCTACTTTGCCAATCATTTGAATGGTCATGATGTTCATGAAGACCCCCAATCCACTTACCATCCTCAAATCTTAATATTTCATCCTTAAGTCTAGAGCAAGATGGGCATCTCCAATCAGAATCTTTTAAATTCCAAGCTTCATTTCCTTTTTCATATTTCTTAGTTCTTTTTCTTCCCCGTTCTTTCTTCATCTATATCTCCCTATATAACTCAACCAATGTCCAAACTTCCAAACATCTTTAATTATTTTATTAACAGGAGGTAAGTCTGATAGTTTGAATGTTCTTGAATCAATCCCCCAAGCTGTTTCAAACCTCCACAACAACCAATTTCTTGGTGGTATTGGAATAAATGGAAACCTATACCACCAATTTTTTCTTCTCACATTCCAACCATATTTTAAAAGAACAATAAATATTTTCGTATTTACCATTCTATAAATCTCCTTGTTTTTTTATTTTTGACCATAAAAATATTAATTTGTCTTTAGATTCAATATTTAACTCTTTCCCCCAATAATTACTTGTTATTTCCCAGGGTTTAAGTCTTTCATTATAGACCTTTATATCATCAAACCTACCAGCAAACCCATTACCTCCAAAAACTATTGGTAAACCAACTACAGAAGTTCTAGGTATCTCAATATAATCAGTACAATAAGAATCTAGCCAAATTGAAATACCATTTTCTTCCGATCTAACTGCCATGTAATAATATTTAAACCCTCGTAAATACTCAATAGTTCTCTTCTGACCCTGATATATTATTCTCACGATTCCTTTCCATCCTTGAGCAGAATCTTGATAAAAAGTAATTCTTAAATCACCCCATCTGAGTATCTGACCAAAGGGCATTAATTCTCCATTATCCCTATTTGTATGATCCAAATCATGACTTCCAGCCCCAAACTCAAAATCAAGTGTCCACTCATTTAATTCACGCTCAAGGTATCTAGCAGGTATTGTAAAACTAGAATTAGGATCTATATTACCATGTATATGAATAACAGGTGAATTATTATATGAATACTCTCTTGGAATCCACCTTACAGTTCCTCTTTTATGTGCTATTGTATTTGATTTAACGTCTATTAAAAATCTTCTTTCATTATCAAAATTCCAAAAATAAATAAGATTTTTATTATGATAAAGATCTTTTGCAAAACAACTAATTGAAAATAAAAACAAAACAATAATAATTTTTTTCATTAAAACCCCTTTACCCTATTGACCATTAATTGAGTAGAGTTGTGTTTAGCATATGTCTTCTTTTCCCCTTCAATCAATACTATTTGACCCAATCTAGGGTATGTATCATTTTGATTTAAAGAATACTTAACTAGGGAAACATATGAAGTTCCATCATATAACTCTGCCAAATATCCTCCAGATTTAAATTTCTTTTCAATCTTATTTATAAATCCTAAAGAAATTACAGAAGTTCCATCTTCAACGTAGTCTATATCCTCATTGTTTAAAACCTGACTACCTCTAGCAGGTAATCTAAGATCATTTTTTAATCTTTTTATCAAGAAAAGTTGTTTTTTAATTGACCAAAGAGGTATTCCTAAAACCTGTAACTCAGACTCTAGGTTGGTTTTCACCTTCAAAGAAGTTAAAGCACCACTCTTTATTAACGCAGAAATTCTAGTCTTATTTACCTTTCTTTTTTCAACCTTATTTTTTAAATCATCTAAGTCCATAAAAGGTCTTTTTTCTACTATTTCCTTTACTGCAACTGCACCTAAACCTTTTATTGCTGAAAAACCTACTCTTATTCTACCACTTTCATCTAAAATAAAACTATTATTAGATTGATTCACATCTACTGGTAAAAACATATCGAATCCAGCTTCTCTTATAGCTCTATCTAAATTCTCTGGTCTTTTATTTAAATATGCCGTTAAAAATTCTGGATAAAAATAAGTTTTTAAATACATAGTGTAATATGCTAATAAGGCATAAGATCTACTATGAGATTTATTAAACCCATATCCTGAAAAATAAATTAACTTTTCTGATAAAGAAACTATGTCATCAGGACTCATTCCTTTCTCTAATGCACCAACCTGAAATTTATCAATTAAACTTATCCTTTCTTTATCTTCTTTTTCTTTATTAGATTCAGTTACCTTAACTAGAACCTTTCTAAACTTATCTGTTTCTGCTGGAGTTAATCCTCCTATCTTATTGGCAATCTCCATGACTTGCTCTTGATATATTATTAATCCATAGGTTTCCTTTAATATTTCTTCCATTAATGGATGGGAATATTCTATTTTTGTTTTTCCAGTTTTTCTCTGTGCGTACATAAATGGAACATTTGCCTGTAAAGCAGCAGGTCTATTCATGGCATTTAATGCACAAAGTTCAATAATATTCTCAGGAGTTATAAGATTAAGCACTCTTTCTGCAGCATATGTGTCAAATTGAAAAACTCCCATTAATTTATTAGGTAAACAATTGTCAAAAACATACGGATCATCTAAAACGATTGAATTTAGTATGTTTTGGTCAGAAAGATTTAAATCTAATCTTTTTGTTTCATTATGTCTCTGTCTAATAAGGTCAATAGTGTTCTGAATTATACCTAAATTAGAAAGCCCCAATAAATCAAACTTTAATACCTTTACAACATCAGATAATTCTTTTCTTGAAAGGCCATCAGACCACTCAGTCACCAATGTTTCATTCTTAGCATGTTGTAGTGGTAATATTTTCTTTAATGAGTCATCTGCCACAACAATACCTGCAGCATGTTTACCTATTGCTTTTGGTTTTCCAGACACTCTAGATGACATAGGTAGCCATTGTGGGTGTTTTTCAGAAATATTTTTAATTTTTTTCCAAGATTCTAATTTCTTAGTTAACTTACTATTCTGAGATGGATTTGAACTGATTAATTGTTCATTCAAACCTGAAATAATGTTGTTTATTTCCTCCTTTGTTCCCTTGAAGTTGTTAACTGTAGATAAGACTTCCAAATCATCACTTAAATCATTTAACTTATCGAAAGAAATACCTAAAGTTCTACCAACATCTTTACTAGCTAACTTAGATTGCATTGTTATTCTAGTTCCTATTTGAGAAACGTTGTCTGTTCCATATTTACCTATAAAATAGTCTAAGATTTCTTGTCGTTTTTCATCATCTATGTCTATATCTATATCGGGCATAGACGCTTTATCTTCGTTCATGAAGCGTTCAAATGATAGGTTGTGTGTGATAGGGTCAATATCGGTAATGCCAAGCATATACGCCAAAAGAGAGCCTCCTGCGGAACCTCTAGCTAAACCTTTCATTATCTTATTCTCACGCATATGGTCAGTTAAATCCGCAGTCATCATGAAATAAGATGCAAATCCTTGATCTACTATTAAATTTAATTCACGATTTAACCTAGAAACATATTTAGATTGTTCTGAGTCAGACAACCTGTTTATTAACATAGTTCTTTCTTTATTGTTTAAAGCACGATTAAAGAGAGCTTCTCTTGCATCTTTAACATCTAGTTTAGGCATACGATATGATTTATAATATTCTTCTAAATCAATAGAAGTCATTTCTGCTATTTTAACAGTATTTTCTAGTGCTGTAGCAAAATCATCTTCTGATATATGATCCTTACCTTCTCTATGCCAATAATCCCACATATCATCTTCACTTTTTAGCCAAACTTCTTTAGTTCCAAATCTAAATCTATCTTTATCTTTCAGTTTTTTCTTAGTCTGAACTGCAAGTAGAAGATCGTGTTCATCATAATGCTCTTTTTCAGCGTAGTGGGCATCTGACATTATTGTGAAAGGAATACCAAACTCTTTAGCATATTGAATTAGGTATTTATTTATCTTTTTCTGATCTACGGCTAAGTCTCCATTTTCATATATATTTTCTATGGAGGTTAATTCAGCAAAAAATCTTCCATCAAAATTCTTTTTAAAGAAGTTAAATAGCCATTTGACTTTAGAAAAGTCATCAGATTCAATACATTTACTTATTATACTAGCAGCACAACCAGATCCAACTATTAATCCATCATTATGTTGTTCTAATAAGGAAAAATCTATTCTAGGGTTTCTATAAAAACCAGTTGATGCTGCTTCTGTAGTCAGAGTGATTAAGTTTTTCCAACCTTCTATGTTTTTTGCAAGAATTGTTTGATGATAGTTAGAATTTCCATGAGCAGTTTTTTCTTTAATTAATCTATCTTCTGCAAAATAAAATTCAGAACCCATAATTGGCTTTATGTTTTCTTCTTTACAGCTAAAATAAAAATCTATAAGACCACCCATAGTACCATGATCAGTTAAGGCTAATGCATCTATACCAACATCTTTAGCCCTCTGTATTAGTTGTTTTGGTGATTCTAAACCATCAAGTAGTGAAAAGTGTGAATGTACATGTAATGGAACGTATCCCATTTATTACTCCTTAGTTATTATCAGTTATATTATATAACAGGTAAAATTCAATTTCTTTACTAGAATATCGACAACCTCACACTAACTTTAATTATTTTTTGGTATAGTATTTATTGGTAAAACTATAAAGGTCTTATTTCTATTTGAATTATTTGAGGAATTTAATTCAACAAATTCAATTTTAATGTATGCTTTTCTAATTTGATATGAATTAGAAATACCTATTTCAGAATTTGGAGAGAAAATTTGTCTTATTTTTTCATTTGTTAGTAATAATACTTGTGGTATTCTTACGTTGGTTCCTCTGACTTCTAATCCTTTTTCACCTTCATCTAATTTCTCTAAGGTGTTTTGTGTAGTTAAAGATATAGGTATATCTATTACCTGATCTGGACTTATTATAATTTTATTTTTACTAAAATCTAAACGCATAGCATCAGATGATATAGTGTTTCCATCTTTATCTAGTGCGTATATCATACTTTCATCATAAAATGGAGTATTTATAATTGTAGAAATAGTTAATTCATAATCAATATTTGGACTAACATTAGTTAACTCTAACTTCTTTGTGTAGGAAGAACCAATCTCGACATCAGTAAACGTTAAACTACCTGATAAGTCTATAATATTTCTTTTTGAATTGTCATGATCATATTTTACATTTAAAAAATCCTCTCTAGAATCATCAGTTCCTGCTTCTCTAATTGATATATTTTGATTTTGAGGATAAGACTTTAAAACAGAGCTTACACTGATTGTTGGGTTTTCTGGATCTGTTGTTGAAACTACAATGTTTGATTCACCATCTCCTTCTAACACATCTTCAATCCCAGTTAATAGTTGACCTGATTTTTTGTATATTATATTATCTTTAACTTCAAATAATATACTTTCATCAGAATTACTAAAACTATTAAAAACAAATGGACTGATTTCTGGAGTAACCTTCATCTTACTAAAAAACAATACTAAATCAAAAATATCAACTTCATTGTCATTATTACTATCATAAATTGATCTATATTTATTTTTTAAATTTGAATTTGTCTTATTCATAGATCCAAAAGATTTAGTTAAGCTAGTTTCAAATGTTTCAAAAGGTCTGCATATATTATCACCACTAGTAGAACTTGTCTTTTTTGGTAAACTGATAGAATCAAATGACTTAATAATACTTGACGATTCTAAATTTTGTTTTGTCGTTGCTATAAATCCTCTGTTAATTACAAAACTACTATCACCAGTTCCAAGAGTTACTTCAATGTAGTTGAAACCATCTGTACCACTAATACTCCAAGTTCCATGAGAATCTTGATTATCTGTATCGTAAATTATTATATTTTCACCAACAGAAAATATAGAATCAAAAACATTAGAAACAGTTGAGGATGTTTGGTGCGTTGCTGCTGATGTACTATTTACTGCTCTTTTAACCATTAGTAGGGTATTACTACTAACTGAGGTTACTCTCATTTCTTCATTATCAATTTTTATAATCTCACCTTCACTAATATGGTCAGTATTTCCTACTTTAATGTTGTTTTGTGAATTAGTGATTGAAGATTGTAGTTGTGTTGTAGGGTAAGTATCTACATCAAACCAAATCCTTATTTTGCTATTATCTCTTTCACTACTAAGTATTTTAGCTCTTTTTATACCAATACCATCAGAGAAGGTATCTTGAGAACTTGAAAAAGAAGTTGCAAGATTAGAATCATAATTCTTACTAGTGTTGGTTGAAAACTTTAATCCATATTGCTTATTACTAGCTTCTAAAACGAAATTAAGTTTAGTTCCGTTATGTGGAGATTTTTTTTGCAAAAATCCTTTACTAATTATGTTATCAAATTTGAAAAGTTTATCACCACTATTATGGGTTTCTGCTGTAGATCCATCAATTCCTCTTTCAACAGTAATTTCATTACTACTAATATTGGTTACTCTAACTATTTCTTCAACTTCATTAAAAATACTAGAAGAGAAAAATAAAATGTCATACTGACTAATGTTACTTGCATCATCAACAGAGAAAGTTGTTGCTGAAGTACTGCCCACACTTGAAGATAATTGTGTAATCTGAGTACGTGCCTGTGTTTTACTGTACGTATCTAGTGGTAAATCAAGTTCAACATAAAAAGTTTTTTCTCCACTTTTACCACCAAAAGATTCCATTACACCATCTGTTAATAATCCAATTTCGTCATGTATTTTATTTATTTTAATTGATTTGATATTATCGTATTCTTCGTTTGAGGTTCCTTCTATCGAAACCGTATCTCCTTCATTAAATGGTATTATATTTTTAAGACCATATGGATTATATTCCCTATTAGTACTTTCATCTCCGTCTGTAGTTTTTAAGGTGTCTATTTTTTTTGTCGTTTTACAGATAGCATAGTACTTTTTTTGACTTGTAGAATACGCCACATTCAATAAGGATAGTTTGGGTAGTTTAATTTTAAAAGTATCTTTGTCTATAGGTATTGGAGTTTGATATTTAAAATATCCATCAAACAAACTATTTGAATCACCTATAAACTTTATGCAGTTTTCTTCTGTTAGGTCTACACCACCTGGAAATAGCTCCTCATCTTCATCTATTCTTATTTTTATAAAATAATCACCTAATTCTGATATTTCTCCTACAACTGTACCAGTAATTATATCAGGTTCATTTCTTATTATAATTCCTTCCTGTTTAGTAAAGTCATTTAATAAGACAATGTTGCAATCTTTATTTGGAGTACTAAGTTCGTTTACTGTATTTCGTAATGTTATTTCTGATGTACTATCTTCTCTACCTAAATCTTTAACAACAAATGAGTTTTGATTAATTATCCTATCTATTGTATGTACCTTAGTAACTCTAACATTAGTATCCAATACGTCATTTAAATTATCACTACTAGGACTTAGTGCACTATCTCCATACAAATTTATTATATCAGGGGAAACACTATGTATATCATGAACACCATCAAACTTACCACCATTTGACGAATATATAAGTAATTGTTCTCCAGCCTTAAATTTATGGTCTTGAAGATTAACCATAATATACCTAACATTACCACTACCTCCATAGCTTAATGGTAAACCTGATTGCCATGACTTAATACTTGCATCTGTTTTTTGATTGTTGTTTGATGAATCAAATCCTTCTTTAGAATAATTTGAAACATCCCCATCTATATTTTCAGTTTCTGTTATTATTGCAAACTTGTCTCCAACATTCATTGCAGACAATCTATCAAGAGTGAAGACTGTTTCAGTTTTAATATCTATTGATAATGCCTTTCTCCATTGATTTATTGCATAACCATCAACAACCGTAGTTAGAGAATTGTTTTTAGAGTCATATGTATCTACACTTAAATGTAGTAAATTCAATGATATATTTATAAAAGATTCAGTTACTTTAGCGTCATCAGTCATCGTTGTTGTTGTGTTTGCAGTAAAGTATGCTCCTTCAAAAGGTACTCCATCAAATCCGACATTTTGCCATCTAGTTTCTTTTTCTGCATCTGTTCCACTACCTAAATGATATATTACATATTCTTTACCTGACACTACCGCTGTTGTGTCGCTATCTTGATGAAATAAAGAATTATGTCTTTCTTCTAAGTTTAGATTTTCATTATCTGTACGAGCGAAAATATAGTTAAGAACAATATGACCATCTTCATCTACATTAGTAAAAGTATAATTTTCTAAATTTCTTCTTTGTCTAGCTAAAAATGTATTTGTTGAATTGCTTATTTCATATTTATTTAAAGTAATATGTCTATTGCCACTGTTTTCTTTATCTAAATGTAATAGTAATTTGAAGTTTTTCTGATCATTATCTGTTAAGTTTACTTTAACTTTATATGTTTTAGATTCCCAATCATGATTGTATTGTAAATTTGAACTATCTGAAACAAAAAGAGGAACAGTAGTTCCAGTTTGGTATCCACTATCTGTTCCAATATAAACTCTTCCTTCTTCTATCTTAATTTTATTTGCATTTGAATTGTTTGTTTTTAGTTGGTTTTTTATACTTTTTAGTTTTGCTGAAAACCTATTTCTAGTGATTTGATTATCTAATAAATACTTTCCATCTTGTTTTGGAAGTTCTAAATTGTCTAAGCCATATAGTTTTATTCTATTGGCATGTATTCTAGCACTTACTGGTATACTATTTATTTTACCACTATAATTTATCCTTTTTGTAGAAACTGTATTTTTTAGGTTAATTACACTTGTACCAGAATTGTAAGATTTTGGTATAGTTTGTATACTATCATTGTGTTTATCTCTAGAGTCCACTGAAATTGTATTTCCACTTTTACCTACTATTTCCATTTCAATTGTATCTATCATTATGTTATCACCAACATCAAACCCACTGGAATCTGTAAGGGTTATTTGTTGAGATGTACTGTTTAAACTTGAAGCTAATGTGGTACTAGTACCACCAGTAGTTTCTGCATCTATAAATAATTTTATATTTCCTTCAATTCCAGTTTTATCCACTCTATATCTTCCATTCCTAACAGTTTCACTAGGGTCAAAAACAACTTCAATTATTGTGAAATCTTCTCCACTACCACTATCCTCTCCTTTTAATGTAATGTTTACATTAGATGTGTTTATTGATGTTGATTGATTGTTACTTATATTTATCTTGTTGAAAGAAAATCCATCTAAACTGTTTAAAATTGTTCCTTGCTTCCCAGACTTAATTTCTAGATTGGTTAATTTAATTTCATTAACTCCCTTATTTTTAACAACAATTCTTTTTGATTTAGGTTGGTTATTGTTTATGTTTCCAAAACTTAAATCACCTTCTACATCTAGACTTATAGATTTAATTGATCCAAAAATAGAGAAGTGGCTAATGGGATTTTTTTCTAAATTAGAAACTATACTTAATTCCCTAAAGAAATTACTTTCTTGTGGTAAGATAAAACTTATATAAAACTCTTTACTAGAGCCAACAGGTATGGTTAAGTCTTTTTCTGATCCAACTTTAAACCCAGAATCAGAATCATTTCTTTCTATTTCCTTACTCTTTACCCCATTCACATATCTAAAAACTTTAAAACTTATGTCATCAATAAAAATATCACTGATATTTAAATCATAATTTCCTTCATTTGTTAGTTTAATTATTAAAGTCTCATCGTTTCCAGCTATTTTATTTGATCCAGCATCTATTCCATCGTTATATGCAACAAAACTACTACCATTATAATACGATAGACTAAGTGTGGGTTCTTCTACGGAAATTGCACTTATATTTGTGATATGTTCCGTTAAGTTGTGTGATACTGATTTTATCTGAAAAAGCTTATTACTAATATTATACTCACCACAATTAACTACTATAAAATCTGCATTTTTTAATTCAGGGTTAATCCTTATAGACATGTCAATTAAATATTTTTCTTTTGAAAGTCTATTTAAAAGCCTATATGCAATTCCCTTAGCCCAAGAACCTTCAGTTATAAATGGAGCAGAATAATTAAAAGTACGATCATATGATGAACTTTCATTGTTTGTAGAGACAACAATAGAATCTTGAAAACCCTCTTTACTGTTAAAATCAACTCTAACTTCATTATATATATTATCATAATCTTTACTGTAGTTATTTATACTTATGAGATTCTTATCATCTGCATATAGTTTCATTCTATAAACTATTTGGTTTTGTCCATGTTCTTTTACTTCTGTACCTAATAACCCTCTTTCAACTATCTTATTTGTTGAAGATCCATTGTATGCTTGATTATAGACAGAGACTATTTCACCATTTACATACCAAAATG
>CEOH01089273.1_pt1 | contig 11708 bp, 13 predicted proteins | sample 530311 | NCBI WGS metagenome assembly CEOH01 (sample SAMEA2619923, study PRJEB7988) | marine metagenome | biome: marine biome (ENVO:00000447); feature: deep chlorophyll maximum layer (ENVO:xxxxxxxx); material: "saline water (ENVO:00002010), including plankton (ENVO:xxxxxxxx)" | depth 60 m
AATGGTTATACGGATTATTTTGTGGAAAGAGTTGCTGAGATTAGAAGTCAGTTTCCTAAATCAATTTTAATGGCTGGAAATGTATGCACTCCAGAAATGGTACAAGAGCTTGTCTTACAAGCCGGAGTAGATATAGTCAAAATAGGCATTGGGCCAGGCAGTGTTTGCACAACTAGGCTAGTCGCTGGAGTAGGATATCCGCAGCTTTCTGCTGTAATAGAATGCTCTGACGCTGCACATGGACTAGGGGCGCACATATGCGCCGATGGAGGATGCCAGACTCCCTCTGATGTATCCAAGGCTTTTGGTGGCGGTGCAGATTTTGTAATGCTAGGCGGAATGTTTGCTGGGACAGACGAATGCGATGGAGAATGGGAGTACGGAGCAGACATAGAATGGGGGGTTAAGGAAAAAGACACATTTACATCTGGAAAAGTAAACGGACAAAAAAAGAAATCTCTTAAATTTTATGGTATGTCAAGTTCAACGGCAATGAAAAAACACAGCGGAGGAGTAGCAGAATACCGAGCATCAGAGGGTGAGGTTAAAAAAATTGCATACAAAGGCCCTGTTGATGATGTAGTACATCAAATACTAGGTGGTATTAGGAGCGCCTGCGCCTATGTTGGGGCAAAGAGACTGAAAGATTTAAGTAAAAGAACTACTTTTGTGAGGGTTAGTAGAATAAAATGAATAAAAATAAAATTTGCGTATTCGATTTTGAAACAGATGGCAGAGATGTAAAGACCTTGAATCCAGTGCAGCTGGCTGCTGTCATTGTAGACCCTAGAAAGCTAGAGTTGGTTAATAAGGCAGAATTCAACTCCTTTATAAGGCCAGAAGGAATTGATAATAAAAACTATGTAGATAAAAATAGAGCAACCATAGAATGGCATGCAAATATTAGAGGATGCAGCGTAGATGAAATATTGGAATTATGGAAAAGCGCTCCTCCTCAAAAAATTGTCTGGGGAAATTTTATAGAGTTCTTGAGTAAATTTCATAAGGTAGGCCAAAGAAAAACAAAATTCTCCGCTCCCATAGCGTGTGGTTATAATATACATAATTTTGATTTGCCCATAGTAGAAAGAATGTGCGCAAAGCATTCTAAATCGAAAGAAATATTTCACCCAAGGGATAAGATAGATTTGATGCACTGGATGTTTCCTTGGTTTGAAAACTCAACAGAAGTCACTAGCTACAGCATGGATAATATGAGAGAATATTTTGGGATGAGTGCGGCCAATGCTCACGACGCCCTTCAAGATGTTAAGGACGCAGCCAATTTACTTTGTAGGTTTTTGCGGCTTCATCGTAGGACGGCAAAGACGGTAAAATTTAGGAACTCATTTGCAAACGCAGGGTAATCATGTCTCATTTGGAATTTTCTTGCGGGTGTAAATTCCCGCTAGTAGACAATAAAATTTGTTTCAACCCCAACATAGAATCCTTGCCTCTAGATTGTTCTAACACTTGGGACATCATAGGCAACGGAAATACCAAAGGCTGCTTTCAGCTAGAAAGTCGGTTGGGGCAAAGCTTGGCAAAAAGAGCTAAACCAAGAAACATAGATGAATTAGCCGCTCTCATTTCTATCATGAGACCGGGCTGTATGGAAGCTATGGTGGAAGGCAAAAGCCTCACCAATCATTATATAGACCGTAAGCATGGAAAAGAGCCTATAGATTATTTCCATCCGTCTCTGGAAGAAATCTTAAAAGAAACTTATGGTATTCTGGTATTTCAAGAACAGAGTATGCAAATAGCTCAAAAGATAGCAAATTTTAATCTCCAAAAAGCAGATATTCTCCGTAAAGCAATCGGCAAAAAAAAGACCGATGAAATGTCAAGAGTAAAGAAGATGTTCTTAGAAGGAACTAGCGAACTCAATATAGTAAATAAAGAGCAGGCAGAAGAAATTTTTAGCTGGGTGGAAAAATCTCAGAGATATTCATTTAATAAATCTCATGCTGTCAGCTATGCAATAAATGCTTATTTGTCAGCGTATTCAAAAGCTCACTTTAGCAAGGAATTTTTTACATCCTACTTGTACTTCTCTAAAGAGAAACAAAAACCACACGAAGAAATAAATGAGCTGGTAAATAATGCAAGGCTTATGAACATAGATATTTATCCTCCAGACCTTAGAAAGTTGAATTCTAATTTTAAACTTAGTGAAGATAACATTTATTTTGGGATTTCCGACATCAAGGGGGTTGGGCTAGCCGTAATTAAAAAAATAAAAAAGGAAATAGAAGAAACGTCTGACGTTCTAGGAAGACCTTTGGAGAACTGGTCTTGGCTAGAATCTCTGTTGTTTTTCTGCACAAAAATAAATAGCACAGCAGTTAAAGCCATGGTATCCGTTGGGGCCTTGTCTTTTATAAATTCCAATCGAACAAAAATGTTATATGAGTATGATGTTGTATCAAACTTTACAAATAAGGAACTGGGGTGGATTCGTAAATTTGTTTTGGATAACAAAAATCAAAATCATATTGCTGTGATAGACGCTATGAACCTAATGATGGAACAGCCCATTGGTAGGGCGGGTGCTATAGCAAACAAAAAAAGATTTGAATCATTTAAAAGCATAGCTCAGTCTCTTGAAAAGCCTCCTTACGCACTAGAAGACACTCCAGAGTGGGTTGCTAATAAAGAAGAATTTTTACTAGGAATACCAGTAACATGCACAAAAATAGATGCGTGTGATACAAGCTCAGCAAACGCCACCTGCCGAGATATAGCAAACAGAAACGCAGGAGAAACTCCCTTGGTTGCGGTTCAATTAGATTCTATTAGACAAATTCAAGTTAAGAATGGCCCAAGCAGAGGAGAAGAGATGGCTTTTCTTAATGTAAGCGATAGCACATGTGCTTTAGATTGCGTTATATTTCCAGAGAGTTGGAGGTCATATAAAGATTTGCTAACAGAGGGTAACACCTTAATGATAAGTGGTACTTTAGATAAAAAGAAAGAAAGTTTTATTGTACAAAAAGTCTGGCAAATATAGCTTTTGCCTTGACAAAACTTTAGTTGTGAATATATTGTTAGTATGTAATTATTTTCTTATGGAGGACTAGTATGAATATTGTGCATCTCAGCGGAGCTTTTACAAGAGACCCTGAACTAAAAGAGATTACAGTGGGAGAAAGAGGTACTAAGGTTGTTAACTTTGTTTTAGCCTCTTCTAGAAGGTTCAGAAAGAAAGATGGGACTTCGGACGAAGAAACGACTTTTGTTAATTGTGAAGCTTGGGACAGCGGAGCAGAAACAATAGCCAAGTGGTTTAGTAAAGGAGACCAAATAATTATTAATGGTTCTCTTAAAAATGAAAAATGGGAAGATAAAGAGGGAAATAAGCGCTCTCGTGATAAGATTAGGGTAAGTAGTTTTGAGTTTCCTCCTCGTGGAAAAAAATCATCTCAGGAAACAAGCGACTCTTCTGAAGCCTCAGCCGCAGAAGGACAAGGTTCTTCGTCTACAAGCACCGAAGAATCTGTGCCGTTTTAAAAGGATTTTATGACAGCGGATTCCAAAATACGGGAGAAAGAGGAGCAACTAATCTCAGATAATATGGGGTTGGTTGTTTCTCTTGCCCGTTCTTTTAAACCTAAAACTGCTTTAGAGCTTGATGATTATATACAATCGGGCCGTATTGGTCTATGGAAAGCCATACAAAAGCACAACCCAAAAAGAGGCGCTCTGTCTACTATAGCATGGTATTATATTCGATGGGAAATAATAAGGAACATGCCAAAGACTAGGACCAAAGAGCAAGAATTAAAGTTTGTAAACTTTAGTGACCTGCCCTACTCGTTACCAAAGATGACAGAAGACAAAAAGTACGAAACCATTTTTAACGAATTAGAACCAAGCAATCTTACTTCTAAGGAAAGAAAAATTTTGAGATTGCGTGTCTGTGGTTATACGATGCAAGAAATAGGCCATCATTTTGGACATTCAAGAGGGTGGGCTAACGAAGCATTTAAGTCAGCTATAAAGAAAGTTAAAGATGCCAACCAAGAAACATAAAATACTTCTCTGCAATGAAGCCTCGTTCTTATTTAGTGGTTATGGTAAGTACGGTAAGGAAGTAATGTCTAGGCTACATAATACCGGCAAGTATGAATTAGCCGAATTTGCTACTTACGGAAGAGTGAACGACCCAAGAGACAGAGGAATTCCTTGGACTTACTACGCGAATGCGCCAAACGATAAAGACCCTAGGTTGCAAGAATACAATAGCAACGCAACCAATCAATTCGGAGGATGGAGATTTGAAAGGGTTTTGCTGGATTTTAAGCCAGATATAGTTTTCGACATCAGAGATTTTTGGATGTTGGGCTATCAGTCTTGGTCTCCTCTCAGGGATTATTATCACTGGGCAATTATGCCAACAGTAGATTCTGCTCCTCAACAACCAGACTGGATTGATGTATTTTCTGGTGCAGATGGAGTTTTCACATACACTGATTGGAGCGCAAAAGTTCTAGCGAAAGAAAGCGGGGGCGCTATAAATCCAGTAGGTATAGCTTCTCCGGGTGTAGACATAGAAGTTTTTAAGCCAGTGGCAAATAAATCCACTCATAAAGAACAGTCTGGGTTGTTAGGTGATATTAAAATTATAGGCACCGTAATGAGAAACCAAAAAAGAAAGCTTTTTCCAGACTTATTCCAAGCTTTCAGAAAGTTTCTAGACCAATGCGAACAGCAAGGAAAAACGGAGCTGGCAAAAAAAACATTTTTATATTTACATACTAGCTATCCGGACGTAGGCTGGGATATCCCAGTTTTACTCAAAGAGTTTGGCCTAGGCAATAAGGTTATTTTCACATACTTGTGCAAGCAAACAGGGCAATGCTTCCCGTCTTTTTTTCAAGGCGCAAGCATGATGTCGCCCTTTACGAAACAGCATACAGCCGTGTTTCCGAGCGTAGTGCAGGGAATTTCAGACCAACAGCTTAGAAATATAATGTGTCTATTTGATGTGTATGTTCAATATAGTATTTGTGAGGGATTTGGTATGCCTCAGGTTGAAGCTGCAGCCTGTGGCGTTCCAATAATGTCTGTAGACTACAGCGCAATGGAAGACGTTGTTAGAAACTTAAACGGACAACCAATCAAAGTCAAAAGATTATTCAGAGAACTAGAAACTGGCGCATATAGAGCAATGCCAGACAACGATGACTTAGCTCAAACCTTGCTGGCCTTCTTTTCTTCTCCTGAGCCAATAAGACAAAGGAAAGGGTTTAAAGCCAGAGAAGCGGCAGTTAATAACTACACTTGGGACCATACTGCTAAGGCATGGGAAAATTATTTTGATTCTATAGAGCTGAAAAAATTGCAGGGGCAATGGGGTTCGTCTCCTAGGCTTGTGAACGAGGCAGCAGAAGTTCCTGAAAATATTATAAGCCACAAGGATTTTGTAGAAATTGCCTTGAAACAAATACTTCATGGAAGAATGAGAACCCATCAAAAAAGTGAAATGATAAGGGACTTAAACTACGGAGCAAGATTTACTGGAAAAACATGGATTCCTTTTGGCAGAGAAGATGTTCTAAAAACGATGAAAATATTAGCCAACAATATAAATGAATGTGAAAAGGCTAGGTGTGGACTAACAACCCATGAGATACCAGACTTTATTCAATACGCGCACGCAAGGAAATCAATGTGAACATATTATTTGTAGGCCCATACAGACAAGCAGATGGATGGGGAGAGGCGGCAAAGCATTATATAAAAGCTCTTGCCAACGTTGGAGACTTAGCAATAAGACCAATTTATTTAGGCAGCTCCTATTGTGAGCTTGACGAAGATTTATTGGAATATGAATTTAATGATTTGAAAGATTACGATGTCATTGTTCAAAACTGTCTCCCACACTTTGCCGATTATAATGGAAATTACAAGAATGTTCTTTTGTGCCACCTAGAAACCAGCCACCTACAATATACGTCGTGGCCAAGTAGAGCTAATCTTATGGATGAGATATGGGTTCCTAGCGAAGCTAATAAAAATAGTCTTATTGTTAGTGGAGTAAAAGAAGAAAAAATAAAAGTAATTCCGATACCCTCTGATATAACAAAATTTGAAAAAGAATACAGGCCCTTCAAGCTACCTACTGTAGAAGAAGAGGATTTTGTATTTTACTTTATTGGAGAATATATACAAAGAAAAAATTTAGTTTCTTTGATAACTGCATTTCATTCTGAATTTGAATTTAATGAAAATACTAAATTAGTTATAAAAACAAACAAAACAGGAGCTAACCCAGCCCAGCTTTCTAATGAGGTGTCTCAGAAAATATCAAATGTAAAGTCACGTCTGAGAATGTATCCGGATATGGCAGACTATAAATCAGATGTCTTGATAACAAGCTATTTACCCGAAGAACAATTAATGTCCTTGCACGCTGCATGTGATTGTTTTGTGATGCCATCACAGGGAGAATCTTGGTGTATCCCAGCTTTTGACGCAATGGCTATGGGAAATCCTGTTATAGCCACAAAAGACATTGGGGCCGCAGACTTCGCAGAGGAAAACGGATGGGCTGTAAAAAGCTACGAGCAACCTACGACTACAAAAGAGGCTCCTCTAAGCGATATATATACAGCAAGAGAAACTTGGAGGCAAATAGATGTTATGGAATTAAGACGAAGCATGAGAGAGGCGTATGAGAACAAAGAGGTTTACTCTAACAAGTCTGAAAAAGGCATAAAAAGTTCAAAACAATATTCGTACAAAAAAATAGCAGAAAAAATTAGCGAGGTTCTTTCATGACTGCAATGAGAACTATTATAAGGGCCGCAACAAAAAAAGAGAATGAGCCATATAATATTATTACGTTACTAGATGAAAATATCTTTCCTTATATGGCTAAGCTATCTGAGACCGGAAATAAATTTTATTTCTGGGAATCTGTTAACGACACAAAATGGAACGACACTATCGTAATGAAGCCTGATAATTTTTCCAGTATAAAAGGACAGTCAATGCCAGAGCATTTAGACTTTGATGTTGTTTTGTGTCCTAATAGAGGCTTCTTTCAGTTCTGCAAAAATATCTCAGACTTTTGGCATATTCCCATTGTATTGTTGGAATCTCAAATACCAACAGATGAATATAAGCAATTTAATCAACAAGAATGGTTGATGACAAAACAATACGAAGGAGACATAAATGTATTTGTCTCAAATGAAGCGAGAGATGAATGGGAGCAGTTGGGTTATGTAATTCCAAAAGACGGAGATAACTTCTGTGACTCTTGGAACAATGTGCTTCAAGAGTCCTGTAGCTTAGTATACACGAGGATGTAAAATGAAAATTGCAATCTATTTGCCTGGTCTATTTGAAACAAAGACGGATGGGTATGAACACGTAGACCTTTCAGAGATAGGAGGGCTAGATGACGGAGCCTATGAAGAAATATTTGTAGATAGCTGTCTAGATTTTATTGAACAAAGAGATGATTTTACTAAAGAGCTAGTAAAAAAAATAAGATATAAAGGACAAATAATTATATCCGGCTCAGACATGTACGAAATTTCTAGGGCTATGGTAAGCAAAACCATAGGTTTAGAAGAAGCCAATTCGATTATTTATGACGGCAGATACTCTATTAGTAGCGTACTAGATATGGTCGCTAAGCTCCAGCAGCTAGGGTTGAAGGTTCTGCATAAAAGAGTTAACGATTTTAAGTATACAATAATAGCGGAAAGACCAGCCCCAAATGCGAACCCTGTGTAAAAACTGTATATTTGCAACTCACGAGAACGATAAAGACCCTCTTGTTCAAATTGGGTGCAAATTAGACAGGCTAGAAAAATATCGGTCATTGGACTGCGTGGTGGAAGCTAAGGACACAGAAACAGGAGCTAAGTCCTTTGTAATAGATAATAGATACTGCTTGGCCTGCAGAAATAGAGACTGGGGAGAAAAAGTAGAAGAAAAAAAATGGGAAGAGACTGTCCGAGAAGAAATGGCCCTGCAATTTCAGGCTATTGTTTTTCACGACAAAGAAGAATCTGACTTAAAGCAAACCATTAATTCCTTAATTAGTCAATCGCATATACCCAAAAGAATCGTTGTTATTAGAAAGCCTGATTGTGTACAACCGCCAGAAAAACTAGTAGAATATATGGATTCTTTGGGCGTAGAATGGAAAATACAAAACATACTCCACCCAAAGATGAAAGACGGGGATTGTATAGACATAGTTCAAGACATAAATCCGAAACAATTTTACTCCATATTTTATGCTGGCTGTGTGGTTCCATCTGATTTTTTTGAGATAATTAATTATGCCGTTAATGAATTGATGCTTCAGTTTGCTATGATTTCTCCAAATTCTTCTGGAGACGGCATGGTAGTCTCAAGCTTAATTCATAAATATTATAGTGGAAATTCTGACAAAAAATTAGAAAAGAAAATAGAAGAGGACGGATGCTTAGAGAACATAATACCGGTAACAACGATTTGCCCAAGCTTCCCAGAGTAGCTATTATTTTAACGGGCAAAAATTTAAAAGCCATAGAAAAAACACAAAAAAGTGTTGAAGAGCAATCATATAAAAATGTGGTAGTTATTCAAAATGCAGAACAGCCTGCTCCTCACTTTTTCAATAATCTATCTGAGGAATATGAAATTTATGGCCTTATGAATCCTGGGGACACATTTGCCTCTAAAGATTCTTTGCAGGTCCTAGTTAATAAATTATCTGAAAAATTTATAGGTGGTATATATGCAGATGCTTGTGTAAAAAGCGGAGAGATTAGTCAGGAATTTTATTTTCCCCCTCATGACCATCAAACATTTTCCAAGCTAATTGGAATATTTCCTGTATTCTTTAATTCGGAAGCGGTGCAGGACAAGTCGTTAGATGAAAATTTAAAACATCTTTATGGACATGACATCTTAGTTAAGATTTCAAATAGTTTTATCGTTTCACATATTCCCCAATTGTTATTTCATTTGGTTTCAAGGCAAATTGATGTACAAGAAGATATTAATTATTTAAAAAATGTCACGCAGCCGCAACACGCTTAATATACATGGCAAAAAAACCGACAAGTACAGCATAATAATACCAGCTGCTGGTATGGGTTATCGCATGCGGTCGTATGGACCAAAGCCTCTTATAAGACTAGACGCAAGCCAAAATATAATACAAAGACAAATTAAGATAATACAGAATAACTTCACTAATTACGAAATAGTATTGGTTACCGGCTTCGAGTCAGATAAGCTGATGAAAAACACACCAGATTTTTTAATAAAAGTAGAAAATGAAAGTTACGAAAAAAATAATGTGGTTAGAAGTATAGGAATGGCTCTTAGAGCAGCAACTACAGATAAAATAGTAATAATGTATGGGGATTTAGTTTTCAATGAAGAGGCTATATCAAATTTTAAATTTGAACAATCTTGCATTATGATAGATGAGTCAGAAACCATGGGAGAAGAAGAGGTGGGTTGCAATATCTGCGATGGGTCAGTTGAACAAATGCTGCCAGACATGCCTAACAAATGGGGTCAAATATCTTTTTTTATAGACAAAGAACTTAGCTTGTTAAAGAAAATAGCCTGGGATAAAAACAAAAGTCATTATTTTGGCTTTGAAGCGATTAATGAAATTATAGACAGAGGAGGGAATTTTAAGGCTGTCTCCCCCGAAGGGGCCAAGGTCATCGACATAGATTCTTCTAAAGATTTGATTGCTGCGAGAAAAATTATATAATGAAAACAAAAATATTGATTAAAGTAGATTCCTCTATAGGATATATTCCAACCTTAGAGGGAGTGTGCTCTGCGTTTTCTTCAGTAAATGATGGCATTTACATCTGGGACGCAAAAAAACCTACATACGATGTATTTTATGAATGCCAACCAGAGATATTAATCTGTATGGATAAAACTATAGATAGCTCCCTGTCTAATGTTCTGCAGGAATACAAAGACACTAAGGTAATAGCAATTGGTCCTGAAGTACCAGATTATTTTGAACCAGACTTAACATGTTATCCAGGGGCATCGGGAGAGAAATTATATGACTTACAACCTGCCGCTAATCTGATTGACTATGCTCCGTCTCCGGCCAAGGATAAATATAAATCAGAAATATCTACTATATCAGACAATGAAAGCCCAGTCATTAATAGCTTGTCAAGCTTTTCTTTAAAATCTTTCAGCTATACTAGAAAATTAAGATACCCTAACTATGTAGGAAAAATATTGCCAAATGAAATACCAAGCATATTTTCATCTTGTAACTTATATTTAGATACGGACGGACACAACGACCTGCTGCTTTCAGCAATGGCAAATAGCTGCCCATGTCTGTCTGCAAACGAGACTGTTTTAAGCGTAGATTATATGCCAAAAGCTGCCAGTCTTGAGGAGTTAACAGCTTGTATAAAGGCTATAGTATTAAAGAAATCTTTTAGAGAAGAACATGTCGAAAAATGCTATCAATTTGTAATGGAAAAACATACCTATTTCCATAGGGCATCCGATATGCTTTCGCTACTAGGATACAAAGAATATTCAAAAAGCTGCCTAAATAAATTAGAGGAGTATGTATGAAAGCCGGAATTTTAGTAAACAGAATAGACGGCTCTCAGCTGGGTTTCAATATAACCAAATGCATAAATCATATTTCAGAAAATATGGTAAATGTGGATATCATAGTTTTTACAAGAGAACCATCTGTTCCTCCCGTTACGCCACTATTTTCTATCATGTCGGAAGTTGAAATGTGGGGCTTTAATGCACCAATAATTTCGACAAGCCTAGAGACAGCATCCACTCTGATAGATACAGTAGGACCTACAAAAAAATACTTTTATCTTTGGGATTTAGAATGGATGAGGCTAGAGGGCTTTATGCATAAAGAGCTTTCAAAGATATACAATCACGAAGATATACAATTAATATCAAGAAGTAAGAGACATCAGCGTATAATAGGCCAATGTTGGAGATATCCTTCTCATGTCATGGATGATTTCAACCATAAAGATTTAATTAGGATAATAAATAATGAGTAATTTATCAAAAGAATTTATTGTTGAAGAGTACGTAAAAAATAAGAGAAGTTTTTCCAGTATAGCAAAACAGCTGGGAACATATCCTAATAAAATTAGAAGAGCTGCTATAGCGATGGGAATACAACCCAGAGATAAGGCAAAGGCCCAAAAGAATGCTTTAGCATCTGGAAGACACAAACACCCAACAAAAGGCAAGGGACACAGCGCAAAGACAAAGGAAAAAATTAGTAATACCACACATGACTATTGGCAAAAAATGGATGAGAACGAAAGAGATAGAAGGTCGGAGCTAGGCAAAAAGCATTGGGAGTCTCTAACAGAGGAGCAGAAAAAAAATATCCATCAACTATCTGGAGAAGCTATAAGAAAAGCAAGCAAAGAAGGTTCTAAGCTTGAAAAATATTTGTTCGAGTCCTTGACAAACAGTGGGTTCAGAGTCGATTTTCATAAGGAGCACATGCTCTTAAATGAACGACTGCACATTGATTTATTTTTACCCGATATGGCTACGGCAATAGAAGTAGATGGACCCTCTCATTTTGAACCGGTATGGGGAGAAGAGGCATTGCTAAGAACCCAAAAAGCAGACCAGCAAAAAACAGGGTTGTTACTTTCAAATGGGTTTGTTTTGATACGGGTCAAACAGCAAAAAGGATTGTC
>CEOH01033682.1_pt1 | contig 11707 bp, 18 predicted proteins | sample 530311 | NCBI WGS metagenome assembly CEOH01 (sample SAMEA2619923, study PRJEB7988) | marine metagenome | biome: marine biome (ENVO:00000447); feature: deep chlorophyll maximum layer (ENVO:xxxxxxxx); material: "saline water (ENVO:00002010), including plankton (ENVO:xxxxxxxx)" | depth 60 m
TAAATACTTAAAAATTTGTTTAAAACTACCAGATCTTCCTGCTAAATTTTGTGATACTTCCTCGAAATATTCATTCCAAAAAGTCATTTTGCTCTAATGATTACCTCTTTGAATATAACTAATTTCTAAAATTTGTCAGATAAAATATTATTTTTCCTCCTATACTTGACAAGGACGATAGCGTAAACGCAAAGATTAATCTCCTTGATGAGTTCAACTAATATTCTCGAATGTGATAAAGAAGATCAGGAGATAAACCCTGCGTTAATGCGGGATATAAATAAAACTGCAGCTCGGATAACTGTTAATGGTAAGCGGCACTATACAACTCCACTATTCACAGGACCAGCTCCTTCAGTAACAACAATTATTTCAGAAACAGCTTCAGAAGCAAATAAAAGAAAATTAGAAATGTGGTCTAAGGCTAATCCAGGTGTAAAAGAAAAAGCAGCTGAACGTGGAACAGCCATCCATTTTGGTATGGAACAATATCTTAAAGGAAATAAAGAACCTGAAATACCTACTGAGTATGAGGATTACTGGGGTGGTATGCCTCCAATACTTGATCAGTTTTCAGAAGTTCTTTGGGCTGAATCTCCTGTATTAGATAAATATAAATTTACTCTTGGAGCTGATGATGTTGCTCGTGTTTGGGGCTGTGATAAAGAAGGTAGAGCTTGGGCTGGTGCACCAGATATTATTGGCGTTGCTAATAACAAACTTACACTTGCAGATTTAAAAACAAGTGTAAAACCATATAGTAGAAAGTGGCCTAAACAATTTGAAAAAGGATCAAAAGAATGGAGAGATTTATTAAGTGGTCATATGAAATTTAAAAAATGTTGTAAACAATTAGCTGCCTATGATCTAGCTATACAACAGACTTTAAATATAAAAGTTCAACAGGCTGCTGTCTTAGTTTCAACTCCTATAAGAACTCAAGTATTTAAAATTTCAAGACGTTATTTAGATATGCTACAAAAAGATTGGTTAAAAATTGTAGAAGAATATTATAAACAAATTGATAATTGTAATGTTTACGATCCTGATCTAATTTGAAAATTGAACCTTAATATTTTGAACAATTTATTTTGGTTTCTTCGGATTAGGATAAAAGAACACGAAAAAAATAACCCCAATGGAAATACACGTTTCCGTTGGTGAGTGGATGAATAGCCTTCAAAATCGCATGAAAGATGCGACGGAAGGGGATTGTTTTCATTTGCCAACTTCTATGCATCTTCACGCATTCAAGCTATTAAGTGAAGAGGTCTTCCCAGACAAGCATTTTGAAGTAACCTTCAAACCTAATCAAATCCCATGACTAACTCAACTCCAAAATCAATCAGACCAGGCGAAGTAAAACTTGAATTCATTTCAGCTGACTGGCCTCTTACTCCATTAGGAGGCAATAAAGATCCATATATCTCTGGTTGGCAAAACAATCCTTGTAGTCTCCATGAAATTGAAGCTGAAATACTTGCAGGGCGATGCAAAGCCATCGGTCTTATATCGGGTCCAGTTTTTAATCACCCTTATGGTTTGGTATGGGTTGATGTTGATGGCCCTAGTGTATACAACCTGATTGAAGGTTTATCTGATAAAGAATTAGATCAGGCATTACCTAAAACATTAACTATTCTTAGTGGAAAAGAAGGTAGGGAAAGAAAGCTCTATCGTCTACCAAGAGAAAAACATAAACACTTTGTTCGCAATAAATATACCTGGCATGCAGAGACTGCAAAAGAAAAACTAGAAATTCTTTGGAAAAAGCATCAAGGAGTTTTGATGGGTTTACATCCCGATACGGATGGATATTTTACAGCTCCAGAAGAAGGATTTGAATGGATCTCAAAGTTACCTGAATTTCCTGAATGGTTACTTGATTGCATCATTAACAAAAACGTAAAACAAGGTGTACCAGCAAAGGAAACGACTAGAATAGTAGGTCCAAGCTTTGCTATTAATGCTGAAGCTGCTCTCGAAAGAGACATGCAACTTGCATCAGAAGCTATGTGGGCTATGCCTCCAGAAGCAGCTGATGACTACGATATTTGGATTACTGTTGGTCAGTCCTTGCATCAATTAGATGAATCTCTATTAGATGATTGGGATCAATGGTCTAAACAGTCTGAAAAATATAAAGAAGGTGAATGTCAAAATCGTTGGCGTACTTTCAACAAAGGAGGAGCAAGAACACTTGGTTCATTGTTCCATCATGCAAAACAAAATGGTTGGCGACCTTCAGAAGATCACAAGGTAATCAATCGTGAAATTGACGAAGAAACATTAGACAAGGTATCAAAAATGCTCACTGAATTCGATCCAGTTACAACTCCAGCTCCAACCAAAAAGGTGATTCGTAATCCTCGAATTAATTCAAAAGGTCGAGAACAAAAGCCAAGGAATCCTTCTTCCGATATTATTGCAAGTGTTTTACTTCAGAGTTATCAAGGAAATTTAAGATATAGTCAAGCACAAAATTGTTTCTTACTTTATGAGGTAGAGAGTAAAGGATTATGGACAGCACTCTCTGATACTGAAATGAGAGGTGAAATAAAAGGTCGATTAGAGATGTTAAAGAAAGAACTGCTACCTAATGGGTACAGTATGAATTTAGTAAATGATGTATTAGAGCAATTAAAAATTAGTGTCATATTTGATGATTGGTACGAAGGTAATGAACATCTACTTTTTACAAACGGAATTTTAATAGTTGAGACAAAAGAATTAATACCATTTGATAGAGATATGCATATGACTCAACAATTGCCATATGCTTATGATCCTTCAGCTTCTTGTGAGCCAATTATTAAATGGTTAAAACATGTACAAGATGGTAGCTGGGGACGTGTACAAGTCCTTAGAGCATGGTTACGTGCTGTGCTATTAAGTCATTCAGATATACAGAAATTCGTTGAAATTGTTGGTCCAGGTAAGTCTGGTAAGTCTACTTATTCCAACCTTGCTCATGCATTAGTAGGAGATACAAACGCTATCATCTCTTCTCTTGATCACTTAGAAAAGAGTAGATTTGAAACAGCTAACTTGTATAAAAAGAAATTACTTTTGTTCAATGATGTTGAAAGATATGGTGGTTCAGTCTCAGTATTAAAAGCAATTACTGGTCGTGATTTAATTCGGAATGAACGTAAATTTCAATCTGGTTCATTAAAGCCGTTTAAATTTAATGGGTTGGTAATGATAACTGCAAATGAACCAATACAAACGACAGATCCTACATCTGGGCTTGCACGTCGTCGTCTTACTATTCCTTTTGATAGACCTTTCACTGGCAGTTCAGCTGAACAACGCACCTTAATTGATATGGATGACAGTGGAACACCATTTGGTGATTTCGCTTCATTACTTCCAGGATTGGTGAATTGGTTATTAGATATGACCGAGATGGAAATGCGGGAGTATCTAATGGAAACAAATAATAAAGTTAAGTTCTTTGCTAAACATCATCGAGAACAAATCCTTAAATCAAATCAGATTATGGATTGGATGGATCATTGTTTAGTATTTGATCCAGATACTACTGCTCCAATTGGTTTAGCTAAAAGTTCTCAACCAGGATCATCTAACGTTTATATGTCTTGGGATAAGTGGCTTTATGCAAGCTATTGTGAATTTTCTAAAGGATCAAATAGTAATATCCTTGGCCGTAGCAGATTTGAAACACTATTAATGGATGTTTGTGTTCATCAATTAAGACTAAATGTTTATAAATTTAAAGATCGTAGAGGCATGAGAGTTAAGAACATTGCTTGTCGTACCTCTGATCCCAAGTATCAAGATTACCCTTCATTAATTGAAGTTGGATTGAATAAAGAAAAATGGAGAGAAGAATATGGTGAAGTTCTTGATAAGAAAGAAAGAGAAGATCGGTAATTAATTATTACTATTTCTGTCTAATCTATGTATATTTAATACAGAAATAGAATTGTAATGGCAAAAAAACCAAAGCTTTTATGGTGTGGTGATATAGCTGCAAAAACTGGATTCGCTCGTGTAACAGAAAATGTTTTACCTTTCCTAGCAAAACAATTCAATATTGTTGTCTTAGCCCATAACTGGTGGGGTGATCCAACACCCTTTCAAAAGAAATATAAGATGTATCCTTCATCGAATAGATTTCAAACTGCACCGTTTGGAGAAGATCGAATTCGAGAAATTGTTCAAATAGAAAAACCAGATTTAGTTTTTACCATTAATGATATGTGGATCATTAATGAACAATATAGACGTATACAAGATTTTCATAAAGATAAAAAATTTAAATTTGTTGGTTATTCACCAATGGATTCTTATGGTTGGATTGGTTGTTTAGCTGATACTGCTAATGATTGGGATGGAGTTATTTCTTATACACAGTTTGGTGCTTATGAATTTATTCAAGGTGGTATTACAAAACCAATAGCTGTTGTTCCTCATGGTGTAACACCAGGGCAATTCTTTCCTATAGATAAAGCGGAAGCTAGAAAAAAATTAAATATAAAAGAAGATATATTTATTGTCTTCAATGGTAATCGAAACCAATTCCGTAAACGAATTGATATAACCATTGCTGCCTTCGCTAAGTTTGCAAGAGATAAACCCAATACCCAGTTGTACTTACATATGGGTAAAAAGGATCAAGGTTGGGATATTATGCATCTCTTTGATCGAGAAATGAAACGAAATAAATTAGATCCAAATAACAGAATCATTTTGACAGCAGATGTTGATGGTCCTCCAAGTGTTGAATTAGAAATGCTCAATACGATTTATAACGCAGCTGATGTTGGTGTGAATACCTGCAAAGGTGAGGGTTGGGGTCTTGTTAATTTTGAACAAGCTGCTTGTAAAGTTGCTCAAGTTGTACCAGGACATACATCTTGTAAAGAAATTTTTGAAGGCTATGGTCAACTTATACGTTGTGATCATATAGATACTGATACTAATTTCGGTAGGGAAATGCCTTGTCCTTCTACAGATCATTTAACAGAAATACTAAATGAACTATATAAAAATCCGAAAAAACTACAAGCAACAGCTGAACTTTGTTATGAAAGAGCTTTAGAAAAACAATTTACTTGGGAAGTTATTGGTGCTCAATTTGCAGGTATATTTGAAGATGCTATTAAAGGTGTAGATCATTCCGTAAAAAAAGTTCCACTTAAGAAAAAAAATCGTAAGAAGAGGAAAATAGGTAATGCTTAGAAAGATTACCTTTCGTCCTTGGGGTTGGTGGCAAGCTTTATTTCAAGGACCTGGCTATCTAGCCAAAATTATTAATGTAAAAAAAGGGCAGCAACTTAGTCTTCAGTATCATAAGCATCGCAGTGAAACTTGGATTATTGCATCAGGAGTAGGAGAAGTTTTTGCAAATGGTATATGGCAAAAAGCTAGAACAGGTAAATGTATTCATATCCCTGTCATGGGAACGCATCGTATCAAAGCAGACGAAACAGATTTAGTTCTTATAGAAGTTCAATTTGGGGAAAAAATTTCTGAAAACGACATTGTACGTATTGAAGATGACTATGGGCGTGTGCAGAAAAACCCAGAATGACCTATTTTTTTCTTAACTATAAATTAAATAACACTTTCATTCTTGGTTTCTTGTCTATACTAATTAAGTAATAATAATTTTTATGGAACCTCCTACAGTTCGTTTTGCAATTCCTTGTTATGGCGGAAACATAATGGCTAAATGTTTCCATAGTTTTTTAAATTTCATACCATATGCAGATGAAAACGGTATAAATTATGAAGTTCAAACTTTAAGAAATTGTTCATTAATTTCTTTAGGACGAACAATGATGGTTACAGCTGCTTTAAAAGAAAAAGAATGGACTCATCTTTTTTGGCTTGATGCTGATGTTTATTGGGAACCTAAGCACGTACATTATTTATTAGCAGCAGATAAAGATATTGTTACTGGATTTTATCCAGCCAAAAGTTTACCTTTAAAATCTGCATCTGGTCCCGATAAAATAAAAAAATGGTTAATAGATCAATATCCTAATCTTAATCCCAGAGAAAGAATTCCTGAAAAACTTTTAAAAGAACAAATAAAAGAAGAAGGTGATTTTGTAGAAAGTCGTTTTCTTACAACAGGATTTATGTGTATCAAAAGACACGTATTAGAGAAAATGGTTGAACATTATACAGATTTAAATATGTCTTATCAAGGAGAAACACATTGCCATATATTTGAAACAATGATTGATAAAGATAGAGATAATATGTTTTTAGGCGAAGATTATTCTTTTGTAAAACGTGCAAATGATATTGGATTTAAAAGTTATTTAGCATCCAAAGTTAGTTTAGGTCACATAGGAACCTATGAATATTCAGAAAAAAATGAAGAAAAACTTAAGGAGATCTATAAAAGAGAGAATGAAAGTGTAATCTAGCTCTAGAGTTAAGAAATTTTAATCTCATTCTTGGTTTTTGTGCATGTCTCGTAATTACAAACCAATGCCAAAGCTTTGGAGATTAGAAGAATTGTTTATCTTATCCGATAAATATCCTAGTGGACTAGCCTGGGCAATTAATAAAGCAGGAAATAAAATTGGCGATCCAGCAGGGAAAAGAAATATTAGTACTGGTTATTACACAGTATTTGTCGATAATGAACCTTATCAAGCTCATCGTATTGTTTATTATTTAAGAACAAAAGAATGCCCTGATAATCATGGTGTTCAACATGAAATGTCTAACCGAAACAAAGATAACCGATTAGAATTAAAGCCTACATATTTTTCGTATGTCAAGTATTAATTCTTTTAGGTATGTTGAAAATATAAATAATCTAACTGATAGAGAATTAGATAAACATGGATATTACATTGGATTTCCTTGTCCTCATCAACATGTAATTCGAGATAAAGAAGAACATTGGTGTTATCACTGTGCTGTAAAAATCCAATCTAATGTCTGTGGATTTGATTTAAATTACTTGCATAAAGATTACAAAACAAAATTTAATACTTTATGGGGTCATATAAAAATAAAAGATTTTAATGAATGTTGGGAAGCTAGTCTTCCAGGGAAGCGTGGTCCTCATCGAGTTTGCTTTCCTTCATATCGTTCACAATATAGTTGTCAGAAAGCAGAAAATATAACAGCTCATAAAATTATTTATCATTGTGCATGGGGAGATATAGGTTCTTTATTTGTTACTCGTATTTGTGGCAATCCTTGGTGTTTAAATCCTTTGCATATGAAATCTAAATGGAATAGAAAATTCTATCCAGATAAGATTCAACCTTTTACTACAACATTTGATGCAGCCAAATTAATGAGACTAAGTAAAGCTAAATTATTAAATAGAGAACAAGAAATTATTCAAGAAAAATATCAAAAAACTATTGCACATCCTTTAACAGTCAAAGATACCCCCGATTATGATGAGGGATAGACTAGTGTTAAACAATAATGGCTCGCAACCAGACCACACAACGCCAAAGAACTGCTCAAGATCCGTTATTAGTTGGAACATTTGACCAAACTTCTATTCGTTATTTAACAGGTAAACTTGGTGGAACTCATGTTCCAAGATCAGGTGGATATGGTGGAGGGGCAGTTAACCATTGGTTTAAATTTAAGATTGAAACTTCTGCTTGGATAATATTAACGAAAGCTGGTGGATGGGAAAAATGGTTTAATGTTTCTGCTTACGATATAAATAGAAATCCTATTCAAGGCCGAGCAATTTTTGATGATGATAGTATAACAATCACATCAGATGGAAAAGTATTAAATCCATATATTGGTCATGTAATGGGTGCTCAATCTGATTTATATAATAATTTTGATGCAAGACGATTAGATAAAGGAGACTCAAGATATTATCCTTTAAACATAGGTGAGTACTTACTTTGTGTCTCTAGTAATCTTAATACACCATTTGATTATGCAGTAGGTGTAGTAGTAGAAATGGCTGATCCATTTCCTGTTTTACTTACTGAAGATTATGACCGATTGATATTAGAAACAACAGCAACTCAAGACGATATTATTTGTGATACAACTCCAAACTATACTGGAGCAGAGGATCATGAACATTCTCTTACAGAATGGAAAACAGCATGGAGTCGTGAACGTCAAGCTTATGAAAAATTCCCTGATGCTTTAATTCCTCTAACTACAAAACCATAAGACTTCTTATGACTATTAATCGAGTACCAAACAAACCTTATCTAGGTTTTGATGATACATTTTACGATGAAATAGCTATAAATAGTGCAAGAGCACTTGAAGAAAGAGCACAACAATTAAAGGATGAAAAACTTATGGACTCAAACTTATATACTGAAATTTTAGATGAACAATATTGTAAATGGAAATCGACTCAGAACCAATTAGATTTACCCGCTAGATTTAAAGAAGAATGTGAACGTATTCCCTTTCTACAACAATGTAAAATTTATGACTGTTAATGATGACTTTAAGAACAACCAGGACCAAGAAAGTGATGATAACTCGTATTGGCGATCATATTTTGAAAGCGAGGCTGACGCCATGGATATATACAAACGACGGAACGATATGGCTGGCAAGCATGGCTATAGGAAAAAGTATGAGACAAATCAACGATTGGTTGATGAGAAAGGAAAACAGAAGAAGACGCTCGATGGATTCGTGTTTGACAGGTAAAGGTAGAACAGATGCAATGAAACCTCAATTAATGGTTATCTATCAAATTAGAAAATGGATGAAAGAAATACCAGTTGGTGATTCTATTAATTTACGTTGTGAATCTGCTTTATCTGAGAAACAATTTAGAATTTGGAAAAAGTGGTTTGAAACACATGAAGATCCAAATTGGATAGCAAATCCTAAATGGAAGACTTTATTTTTTTATAGGGCTGAGTAAAATAAATTTAGTTTCAAACGATCAAATGATTGCTCTCATTCGTCCATTGCTTTTTAAATTTGTTAATACTCCTCAAGTCAAGCAATTGATTATTGATTTATTAACTAAACTTGCTGATTCAACGGATAATACTGTTGATGATAAAGCAGTTGTATTTATAAAAAATGGTTTATTCCCTGGAGGAAAGCAAGCTAAATAGCAGTAAACCACCAAACAACACCTTCTTCTTTATTAACGTAATTACGTAAATTGAATGCATCATACTTATTTAGTGTGATGCATTTTCTTTCTCCGTGTACTTCATAGCACACGTTTACAGTTATATCCTTGTGTCTATTAAATGTCATAATCCTATACTAATCATTAGCAGTTAAATATTACAAATGCCAGAGAAGAAAGATGCGGAAATCCTAGAAGAAAAAAAGGATAAAAAAGTTGATAAGAAAAATCCTTTACAGAAACTAAAAGAAGGTTTGGATGATAAAGAAGAACAAGCCAATGCAATTACTACACTGATAAAAATTGTAGTTCTTGGGTGGTCGGGTGCGATATTAACATTAAATTATGTTTCTATCCCAGGAATACCTCAACAGAAAATAGATCCAACATTCATAGCTTCAGTATTTACAGGAGTTTTGGCTTCCTTTAATATTACTACAGCATCTAAAAAAAGCGATGGAACTATGAAAATGAATGGTGAAAATAATGGTCAAATTAGTAAAAAAGATATGGAAGAAATGATTGCAAAAGCTGCATCAACTGCTGCTGTACAAACTGTAAGAATTGAACAAGCTCCATTAGTAATTAAGGCAGAAACACCTAGTAAGGAAACTAAGTACCAGATGTAAAATTAAAGAGGAACATAACTAAGGAGGTTTACTTATGAACAGTCCACTTTATATTCCTAATTGGCAATATCACTCAAAGAAAGATATAACAATCGACTTCGTTAGAAAAGAAAATATGCTCCGTCGAGCATTACATCGAGCAAAGACAATTGTAAAAAAAATTAGACGAATGTAATATATTGTAGTTAGAAAGAATACTTCAATGTTTTTTGATTCAATTGCTCTTGTTACAGGAGGATTTGATCCTATACATAGTGGACATATAAAATATTTTGAAAATGCTAAAAAATTATCTGATTGTTTAGTTGTTGGTTTAAATAGTGATCAATGGTTGGTTAATAAAAAAGGACAATACTTCCAGACTTGGAAAGAACGTGCAAATATAATTAGTCATTTAGATATGGTTAATATTGTTATAGATTGGGATGATTCAGATAACTCTGCATGTAGAGCAATTCAAAAATGTTTTCAATTAACTAATAAGATTTATTTTGCTAATGGTGGAGATCGTAGTTCAAATAATACACCTGAATTAAAACGTTATGGTTTAGATCCAAGAGTAGAGTTTGTTTGGAGCGTTGGAGGTGACGATAAAATTAATAGTAGTTCTTGGATATTGGATAAATATTATCAAGAAAGGGAATCAATTTGTAGGTGATAGACTTTAATTAAGTAATGTAAATGTTTAAAATGTGGAAGTTACTTTCATTTTTGATATTAATATTTAGTCCACTTTCAGTACGTGCAGACCTGATTCATCGTCTATCAACTAGTACACAATTAAACGTGGGAGGAGCTAGTACAACATCTGAACGCATCGGTTCAACTTATGCGGTTTCTGGATCTAATATCAAAGTTGCATCTGGTGATGATCATTTTGGAAAATTATTGGCACCTAGTAATAACGCAGCAGCAACTCTTGACCCTGGTACATATGACATAAATACTGCAGGATCTGCTTTCAGTTTTTCGGAAAGTTTTACAGCAGGAGATGCCGTAAATCCTATCGGTACTGGTGTTGACGTGACCTCTGGTGTAGTGGCTGACATGCCAGCTTTTGGTAATACCACAACTCAATCGGGCGGTGTGGCAGGTTCCCTCGCAGGTACTATTTTGAGTTCGGGAGTCATGACTCTAACCGCTGGAGGTGCGAACACCTCGGCTGTAGGCCAATTCGTAAGTGAAATAACCGTTAAGTAGCAGTCATGAAGCGGCTTTTACTGCTTTTATTGTTAGCACCAATCCCTGCTTTTTCTGTTCCCGTCACGCCAAATTTTCAAAGTGGTTCGATGACATCTCATACGGAGACTACTAGTAAAGTAAGCGAAACGATTAACGTGATAGATTATCAAACAGGGTGGCAATATGTAGTTACAGGAAATAACATAACTACAAGTGCAGATAGTTTAGTTCCTACTGCAAGTTCGACATCTAATACCGTTAATGGGGTGGTTACAACGTGGACAAGTTTGGATGCAAATCAAATGCCAGATTTTACAATCAAGAATCCAGATTTGCCTTGGCAATTAACAACAACTGTCAGTCAACCAGGGATGAAGTCGCAAACTATAATAACTCGTACAACAGACATAACATCAGTCACAGATACCGTTTCAACATTCAGTCAGTAAAATATATCTTATTGGCTCTGCTCAATGCGGTATCACTATTCCCCCAGTCAGTACGTGCAGAAAGCGTTGGTGGCGTTAGTGCTTCCGCTGCTCCTGTTGCTAATAGTAGTGGCAGCGTTACAAATCAAGCCATCCAAGTCCTCCAAGGACCATACGTTACTAATTCGTATGGGAATGGAGTCTCGTGTCAAGGACCAACGTTAAATATCACGCCATTTGTGACAGGAAGTAATTCTTGGAAAGATCCTTATGAATCTTACTGGGATTCGCCTGTCTATGACATGACAACGGATGATGATGGTAATCTGAATAATCCAGGCTCTATCTTGTATTACGTTCCTACAAGGACTGGGCAG
>CEOH01023956.1_pt1 | contig 11700 bp, 10 predicted proteins | sample 530311 | NCBI WGS metagenome assembly CEOH01 (sample SAMEA2619923, study PRJEB7988) | marine metagenome | biome: marine biome (ENVO:00000447); feature: deep chlorophyll maximum layer (ENVO:xxxxxxxx); material: "saline water (ENVO:00002010), including plankton (ENVO:xxxxxxxx)" | depth 60 m
GAGGTTGAAGGGCCCGAAGAGGAGACCGGCCCGCGCGCCCTGCTCGATCCGGACGAGGAGTTCGCGGTCGTCCCGGCAGAAGAAGAAGATTGGGATCGTGACGCAGCATATGATCCAGATTCCTTATTATCTGAATATCCTAGGCATCCGAAATTAGAGCTTTGGAGCGCAAAAAACAAATTAGTTTATGGTCCAGACCCTCTGGATAAAAAGGGGACAGAGACTTTCGAGCTAGACGGTGCAGTCCAGATGCTCTTTGGCTATTCTGGTTGGAGTGAGTATAAGCAAATAAATAGAAAAGATCTTTCTAAGCCACGACGATCAGAAACAGATGGGCCGACTATTCACCCTTTTCATGTTGCCTTCGCTCTTAGAGAGTTTAATTATAACTTGAGTAAAGAAGATTATGTTGTAGTGTTTATCCCAAAAAACAACAGATTGAAAGGAGTAGGCAGTATAATGGGCGAGTATCACCCATCATCGACATGGGTTCATGAGCTAGACACCGGGGAAGGGCTGGAAGAGCATTTCCTCCCGTCAGATTTAAATAATATTATAATGTTAAGAGAAGGGTTTTGGCATACTGTAAGGCACGCTTCTCAAAAACCACGTGAAGCGCGTAGTGGCCTGGCCGGTAATTCAAAATCTTCAAATGATGCATGGGAGAAATGGTTTGATTCCAATATTCCGGAGATGCTACAAAGAATTCTTTTAGGAAAAGAGCCACAATCTTATACTGGAGGCAGGGTGTTTATAAAACACGATAATGAAGGCCGGCCAGAAAAATATGCAACGCACAAACTAGAAGGCGAGAGGAGAGCACAGTTGAAGACCCTGCCGCCTGTAGGGACGACTGACGGCGCGCCGCTGTACAATACCCCTGGAGGTGGACTCACCCCGGGGGCCGCACCGGACACGGCGAGACAAGAAAAACTTCATACAAATGAATTCTTAGAAGGACTATATGTCTATTTGCCGTCTGGCTGGCGTGATGGAGAGTTTCTAACAGAAGACGAAAAATTATTAGCAACTAGGATTGGGGCGAATATTAATTCTGGTCTCTTCGGTGAAATTAATCTTGACGAAGAGGGCAACCCGGCGGAGTCGCAGACGCTGGGCCAGATTGATGCAGAACAAAGAAAAGATATTAAAAAATGGATAAAAGCTGCTCCGGTAGGGATAGAGCCGTATAGCGGTGAAGCTGAAGCAGTTGATGCTGAAGTCGTGCCTGGCGGTGGCACTGTCTCAGGGAAGATCGAGCCAGTGCTAGACGTGGATCAAGCTAAGGAGTGGGTGAAGACGAACAAGGAGTCAAGACCTCACCCGAAGTATGAAAATGTTAACATTATTTGGAACGAGGAGGAGCAGATATTACAATACGATCCCGCTCCTGGCTATAAATGGGAGGACGCGAAGGACCCGGATAGTCTTGCTGTCGTGCCTAAGTCGCCAGAGCCTGAAACTACGGGCACGGATGAGCCCGTTCCTGCTGCTCCCGTGGCGCCCGGGCAAGGTGAGAGAGATGTATGGAAAAAACTTAAACAACAATATGGAATTCCGAAAGATGAGTGGGAGGCATTCAAAAGCAAGGTTGAAGAACTCATGATCCCCTGGAGCGCCGACGTCGGGGAGGTGGAGGCGGCAGAAGCAGCTGCAAAGCAAATAATAGAGAACGAGTTTGAAGGTAAAGACGAAGAAGACGGGGAGTTCGATAAGCTGTTAGTCTCCGCCATCGAGGGCGATTGGAAAAAGCAAGCAGCTTCGCTGAGAGTTATGAACCCATCGGCGCCGTTCGAACAGGTCAAGCCGGGGCCTGGTATTACAATTTTAGATCCTAGAAAATCATTTGCAAGGGAGCATGTTAAAAACTTTGTGGAGGGCCTAAGCGATCTTAAAATGGTTGTTGAAATAGGCCCGAATGAGAACAGGGAAGTGATCTGGGAAATGACCAATGACTGGATTATTGGCGACATGTCTCTTCCATATGGAGGGTATCCAAAGGGCTGTGTCAAAAAGAGAACGAAGACCGGTGTGGTGAATAAATGCAACCCTGGTGGGACTGCGGAGAAACGGAAGCCGGCTAAGTATCCAGAAGGATTTTGGCGAAGTGTAAGATTCAACCACACAACTCATGCCAAAGGTTTAGATGTTGATATTAGCCTGCCTCTCAAGTCTGGTGGATTTAACAAGTGGGACCAGAACCTGCAAGAGGAGGCGATAGACTCGATCGATCCATTAAAATTATTTGCACTGTTATATCACGCCATAAATAATAAAGACGCGGTGATGGATCATTTTCACCTCTCTGACGAGATAGAGAGTTATATGCAGCGCGCGGTGATGGCTCGCTTGCGCGATGACGCGAACACAGGGGCAACCACAAAAATTAATGGTAAAGAGATCACCAGCAATGACCTGAAGAATGTTATGAGAAAAAGGACGTCTGTTGGAGGACACCATGATCATGTTCATCTTAAGCTTAGAAAAAAATCAAATGAATAAAAAATGGAAAAAATTTGTAAATGAAGCAAAGCTTCGCGTTTTCGATTTTGACGACACAATCGTTAAAACAGATGCAAAGATTGGCGTTACATCGCCGAGCGGTGAACAATTTATGATGACTCCGAAAGAGTTTGCTGTCCATCAAATGGATCCGGAAAATAAATATGATTTTAGTGAATTCAATAGTGTCATCAATCCTCGTGAAGTAACACAAATTACAAACATATTAAGAAATGTATTAAGTGCAGGAGGTGAACGAGAAGTAGTCATCTTAACTGCCCGGGATCCCGAGTCGCAGGAGTCAATAAAACAATATTTAGAAAACATAGGTATTGATCATGAGAAAATAGAAATCGTACTCTTAGCATCGTCGGATCCATTATCAAAATCCAATTGGATAGAAAACAAAATTGTCGATGGTGTTACTGACGTTTTGTTTTTAGACGACTCAGGAAAAAATATTAAAGCTGTCCAGGATTTAAAAAATCAGTATCCAGATGTTAAAATAGATGCTCGTGTGGTTAGATATGCCGAGCAACTTTAGGAGAATAATAATGAACTGGCTTGCGAATAGATATAATAGAAAGTCTTCTAAGGAGTTAGGATGGCATCCAACTTGGTTTGGAGACAATATTACTGATTTCAACTCTCAGCTTGTTTTAAAAATAAAAGAATTTCAAGAAGAGCATGAGCTTGCCGCCGATGGGAAGGTAGGTCCAATTACTTTCCGTAGGCTTTTAAGTGAAAGACATAGAGATCCTTTCACCACGAGATTGTGTCGACACATTATCATTGATGGAGAAAAGCACGATATAGAATGGGATGTAAAGATCAATCTTATAAAGCCAAGCGCGTATAAGCGATGCAACAGTAGAACGCCAAGCATGATTGTTACGCACTGGGACGCGACAACATCTGCTGATAATTGCAAAAAAGTTCTAGAAGGAAGAAATATTTCCACCCATTTCTGTATCGACAACAATGGAATTATACATCAATTTGTCGACACTAAGGATATTGCTTGGCATGCTGGCAACAGAGTCGTCAACAAGAAATCAATAGGTGTTGATTTCAGTAATGCATATTATACAAAATATAATAAAGTCTATAGAAGCAGGCTTAACTTGCCGCCGAGGCCAATCTTAGAAGATAGTCGTGTTCATGGTGTGTTGCTCAAGCCTCACTTAGGGTATTACAAGGTCCAAATCCAAGCCTATAAAAAATTACTGGAAGTTCTTTGTGAACATTATAAAATTCCAGCAGTTGCACCAGTGAAAGAAAACGGAGAATTAATCACCACTGTTCATCCCCCGGCAAAAAGTGGAAAATTCAAAGGAGTTGTTTGTCACTATCACCTAACCAGGGGAAAAATTGACTGTGCAGGCCTCAAGCTGACAGCTATTCTGGGCGAGCTTCGCTAATTACCTCTAGTTTTTTAGGATCAACGTATGTCTTAACGGCATATCTTTTGGCAATTTTCTCGTTTAGCCAAAAAATCTCTAAGCCACTGCGAGGCCAGATTCTCTTAACGATTCCAACTGGTTTTTCTACGACCTTATTGATCCCCTTTAAGGTAACCAAGTCTCCGGGCTTAATATTTATCATGTTTAAGGCTCTCTTTAACTAGTTATTGTTACTTTTTAGATGAGAATCTATAAGTGGAGGACGACCATGCTGAAATGCAACAGGAAAATTTTCAATACATTTCTTTTTTTATCGATAATCTTTCTAGCTTTTAGCTTTTTTTGCAACACAGTAGTTGTCTCGGCAACCGCAAAGAAGACAAAAAAACAAAATACTTCAATTCAACAACAGATTCAAGTCCAACAGGAGACAATTTTGGATTGTTTAGAAAACATAGAGACTAAAATAGAACGTCGCAGGGGCAACGAATGAATTTACAAAGTGTCAAAGACTGGATAACCTTTATAGTGTCTGTTGTAATTTGCGTATCTGGAGTAATCTTCTGGGCACAATCTGTTAACGATCCAAAATTTGAAAGATTGGAGAGTGAAATTTCCTCTCTTAAAGATGATATCAATAAGATTAGAGATGCTAATCATGAAATCCTTCGCGTCATAGGACGTCTTGAAGGAAAGCTCGATAATTAAATCTTTATAAGAATATAAAAACAATATTATTTTAGTAAAGTTTTGCTACTATTTATATTTTAGGTGGCTTATCATGAAAATAAATGGCATCATAACAATAAATGATACCTTAAAAAAGGATTTCTGGAAGAATGAGCAATTAAACTCACGTGTTAGGAGCAAGCTCCTGACCATTGCTGGGAACTTTTTTGAAGATCTACAATTAGAAGAGGCAGATTTAGAAGATGTAACCTTCACAGGATCCTTGGCTAACTTTAATTGGACTAAAAATTCTGATGTTGATCTGCATTTATTGATTGATTTTGCGAAAATTGATGAAAATTATGATCTTGTAAGGGAATTTTTCAATGCTAAGACCGCCAATTGGAATAAAAATCATGATATCACCATTTTTGGCCACCAAGTCGAGATTTATGTGCAAGATACCAGCGATGAACACTTCTCTTCCGGCGTATATTCTATAAAAAACGGCACTTGGGATCCAAGACCAGAAAGAAAAGAGCCAAAAATTGATAAATTGCTTGTAAAAAGAAAAATTAATTCATTTGTGGACATGATCGAGCGCGTCGAGGACCTATTTGATGACAAAAACTATAAAGAGGCTAATAAATTTGCTTCGAAGCTAACTAAGAAGATTAAAAGATTTAGAAAAGCCGGCCTCGAAGAGCGCGGCGAGTTCTCAAATGAGAATTTAGCGTTTAAATATTTAAGAAATAACGACTTTATCAAGCTTTTGCACGATATAAGAGATAGATCTTATGATAAAATGCTCTCAATAGAGGGAAAATACGATAAAAAATTTAAAATATTCGTTTCACAGGAGCAAGATAGCGATATTGAAGGATTTCAGCGCTTAAATGAGTTGGAAAAGTTTCAAATGAAGATTGCAAGGCGTCATAAGAGGAGAATCGCCGCTCTTATAGGGGGCGGCCTTCAGAAAGCTGGAAAAGCGTACCCAAATAAGCCTAAATATAAGAGAGGGAAGTCCAGCCCGCCGGGATTTGGAGGAACTTGAGCAAAAATGTTCAAAATAATAAATAATTCTAGTGATTTTTCGCAAATTAATGATTTTGAAAGCATTTGTCGACATTTTCTGCCCCATGCGCAAGAATATCTAGGCTTTGATAAGCCAGTTAACGTTGAATTAGTCTCTGATCCGCAAAATGCTAAAGATCCGTTTGGCAAAACGGCATATTATGATCCAAATGAAATGAAAATCACATTATTTGTTGACCAAAGACACGTAAAAGACATTTTACGTTCATTATCTCATGAATTGGTGCATCATTCACAAAATTGTCGCGGAGAATTTGAACATGGTGTAGAGACAGAGCCCGGTTATGCACAAAAAAACCCGCATATGAGAAAATGTGAAGGTGAAGCCTATTTACATGGTAACGGGTTTATGTGGAGAGATTTTGAAGACAATTGGAAGCAAAAAAACCTAAATTTAGAGAATAACAGCAGAAATAGAATCTATTTACTACAAAACCCATCCAAGGAGAAACAAAAAATGGGCAAAATCAACAAAAAAGCACTTTTAAACGAAATGGTCGATAATATCATGAACAGACTGATCACCGAAGGCATCGGACATGGAGGATCGTGCGATTCAGCTCATGCTGGCAAAGATCATGCTACTTGGGTGGCTGAAGAGCAACAAAAGACCTTAGAAGAAGAAGCCGGCGTCACTCACATGGACTTCACTGACGAAGAAGGCTCAACTATCGTAGGCGATGCGCCGGCGGGCGTTCACGACGTCGGCGGCGTTGAGATTGACATTGATGCACTCGTTGCAAGCCTACAAGGTGTGGTCGACCGAGCCCAGCAAGGAGAGCGTGATGCGCAAGAGGTGCTGGATAGTGTCGCAAAAGTGTTAGATGATCCAGAAGTCGAAAGAGCGCTAGCGGGAATTGGTCAGCGCACCCCCGTCGACGATGAAGAAGGTACTATGGCAACTGGCCTACAGCGAGAAGGGATTGGGCCTATGCCGGGTGAGATGGAAGAATGGTGCAAAGAAAATCCCGATCATAAATTGTGTAAAGGCACTGAAGGACAGGAGCCTGGCACTCCAGACGATATTGGATCGCCGACGATGGAAGGCAGAAATTGGGCTCAGGGTGAGAAAAACCAAAAACTCTTTGAGAGCTTAGTGAAGAAATGGTGTAAATAAAGGAGAAAATCATGGGCGGAGCCGGTGGACATATGTGGCACCCATTTGACTGCCCTGATGTTAATTCAGGCCAGGATTTAATTGATTTCTTCCAAAATTCAATTGAATGGGCAAAGACCAACAAGCCTGCACTCAAAATCGATGGCGTAAATCTTAGTTTTCGTGTAAAAGAAAATCCAAGTATGCCAACAGGCTATGAATTTGTTGTAGATCGTGGCTCTATGAAAGATTTGGACGTGCAAGGGGTAACAGCCGATAACGCAGATCAAAGATTCGTCACAAAAGATGGATCTCCACACGGAATGGTGGATGCAACGCGTATTTTGCTTCCTATTTTCAATGATGCGCTTCCTGATATACTTGATGAGCTAGAGCAGCTTAAAATGCTTGAGGATATCGGCCCATATAGCAGATACTTCAATACAGAGTTTGTTTTAAAGAAAATCAATGTTAAAGAATATGCTTTTGATTTTATTGCCTTGCATAGTGTTAATGATTTTGTCCCAAAAGGGGCACGAAGCAGACAAGGTGTAGAAGTTCAATATGAGCAAGCCTTGTTGGACAGAATTAGGGACAAGGTTAAGCCGCATGCCCTTAAAAGAGAGTTTAGAGTATATAGCAGCATAACTACTGATTTAGTAAGAGATGTCTCTCTAGAAAGAGCACTCAACGAAGAGTTCACTATTGTCTATAGTTCGCACATGCGCGACGAAGAAGAGCCCGGGGAAATGGGTATTGGCGAAGGATCAACAAAGACGATAGAATCCTGGCTCTCGGGGGTGGTGCAAAATCCTTTAAAAAAGACTGTGCTAATATCCGATTCGATGTTACAAAAATATCCTAAGATGAACAAAAAACAATTTGCCATGGCAAAGAACATTTATTTGGAAATATTAAAGGGCACAGCTGTTAATGAAATAGTAGATGTATCAGAGGATGTTGAGGCCGTTGTCGACGGCGCTGTTGTTTGGCATGCAACAAGAGTTTTAGGCAATGCAGTGTTAGACTCTTTAGAATCTGAAGAGTTTGGGCCGGCCAATGAGCAAGAAGGCGTTGTAATAAAAGATGAAAGCATTTGTGGCGGAACTAGATTTAAATTAACAGGGGACTTTATTGTTGGAGGCCTAGAAACCACTTTTCGAGAGCAAAAATTCCGATCGGGTAGATTGTTAGAAAGCTTTATAGGTGAACAAGACGCCAACAAACACGTTATTCTTATTCCTGGCGGCTTCAAGCCTCCGACGGGTGGCCACTATTCCATGATTAAGCAGTATGAGAAAAAACCAGATGTTTTAAAGGTTTTTGTTGTTACAGGCCCAAAGGAGAGGGAAGGTGTGACCCTACAACAAAGCAAGGAAATTTTCGACATATATGGAGGTTTTTCTGGCAAAGTAGAGTTTATTACCGGGGATGAGGCAACACCTTTGAGCACGTGTTATGAATTGGTTAAAAAAGCGGAGTTTACATCTCAATTTCCTGGCGCAGCGTTTTCCATAGGAGCCGGCGACAAAGGTGGAGATTCCGCTAGAATAGGGCAGTTTGTTGATTACTTTCAAGCAAGGCCTGGATTGACAGACGCTGTGATTGGCTCATATCCAGCGGCAGAAGCTCTTTTGGTGGATGGGCAGCCGGCTAGCTCGTCGAGAATGAGAGCCGCGTATCAAAATCAAGACTGGGAGATGTTCAAAAAGTTGCTTCCTAGTGAGCACTTCTATGATGATGTTGTGCAGGTGTTAACGAAAGGGGGAAGCCTTGTGGAAAATTTTTTATTGGCGGTCCCCCAATCTTTCTTGGTTGAGAGGTCGCTGACATCGGCAGAAGAAAATAAGAAAGAAGAAATAGTACATGCTCTTAAAAATAAAGGATTGTCAAAGTCTTCTATGTATGCTATAGCTACTGATAAAGCAAAACAAGTAGCTGAAGAAACTGTTGAGGAAGCCTCGGGCATGGCAGGAGGGGCCGTAGAGGGCCCTGGATCAAGGGGCAAAAAACGTACTTTTAACAGTATTATACGTGAAGAAGAAGAAGAATTAGATACAGATTTTTCTGAACTTCGAGGGAAGATGAATGACTTCTTTTCAAATTTGTTGGCTTATATGCCAGAATTAGCAGATATGGAGACAGATGAAAAAGCAGAAGAGATAGACAGATTGGTAAATACTATTTCTTCACAATTAGAAGATTCCATTGTGTCAGCACAAGACACGAGAGATCCCGAGAAAGAGTCGGATGAGATTAGACAACAATTAACAGCTGAAACAAGTGCCGTCGCGGCTGTCGATGGTGCAGCCTTCAGCGTTGCCAACCCCGATACGGAGGAAGAGACAAATGAACAAAGAAGAGTTGCTGCAGGAAATTAAACTTCGCAGATTGGTAAGAAAAGCAATAAAGATTCGTGAGGCCAAAAATAAACTATCTGAAAAGAAAGAACTCACTGAAGAGAAAAAACTTAGAAAAATTATTCGTTATTTATTGCGAGAGGGTGATGTAAGGGCTGATACGAAGCCGGCGCCATATGAATCAACCCCTGTAAACATGCTAGCCGATGCGTTTAATCAAATTTTACCTGTTTTAAAGACAGGATTAAGAAAGCTAACTAAAACAGAAGAACGACAATCTTACCGCATACATGTCCTAGAGAAACTAAAAAGTATTTTTGATAATTTTGATTCTCTTGATTTGCGTGATGTCGGAGGCGGTGGTGCGATCGGTGAAAGCGATATTGTAGAACAGGAAGAGGATGAAAATAAAATTGTTTTTAATTTAGATGATCCGGATCGTATTGTTCCAGATATAGAGAAAGATAGATTCAAGGCTAAAGAAAAATCCCCAGACGATCAAGAAAAAGAAGATTTCGATAATTTTGCTCAGCCGGGGACGAATCCCACCGGCGCGCGTGTTGCATTTGAGACATTTAATGATTCAAATATCGAAACTATATTAAGCAAAAAGAGACAAACTCTTTTCGATGATGAAGACAAAGATCAATATAAGCAATTTGCTCTTTACAATGCCGATCTTTGGCTGCTGACGTATGAAGAAGAACTTTCCAAGGAGCTTGGACAGCCTCCAGCATACGATACTACAATTATGCCTAGGCCAGCGGGGGCCAAGGAGGCAGCACCAGCTGAAAAATTTGCGCCTTCACCGGGAGCAGGCGAAGTTGCAGATGCTGCGGCGGGTGCCACAATGGAGGCGCCGGAAGAGGAAGGGGAAGAGCTGCCACCACCAATCTAAATTTAGGAAAAGCAATGTGGGAAAAAAAAAGATCAAGATTTAAAAGAAAAGACCAAGATTATTATAGCATAGCCAACAAGCTTAGATCAGAGGGCTTAATTGACGAAAAATTTGAAATAATGCTCTCAAGCCTTACTCTGGAAGAAATAATAGGTCTCAGGCTTGAGTTGGCTGCTAAGGCTGTCAACTATAAGCTTTATGGGCTGAATCTATGGCACGCTGTACCAGATGTTGTCCGGGAGGGAATGTTAAAATATGTATTTTCTGCTGCACGCACAAAAGGCGAAATGGCTAGCTTTTTGGGGATCGATAAAGCATCTCTAAAAAAACTTCTTAAGAAATATGATGTTACTAATTATTTTACGAAAGGTGAACATTATAAATGAAGATTTCTAAAGCAAAATTAAGAAGAATAATCAAAGATGAGCTTTTATCGGAGGCCGGTGAGCAGAAGGGTCGGCCGGGGGGTCTATGGGACTGGTACGACGACTGGGTTATCGCTCCCTACCCTTTCTGGGAACATGAGCCCGGGCTAGAGACGGAGCGCTCTAAAGAAGAGCTGAAGAGGTGGACGATTTTCCGTTGGCTGCGAAAAGAGTACGGTGTGGATTTAGATAGGCTTTTCACTGCTCCGGATGATTGGTCAAATTTTATAGGCGATGTACTAAACGCAGCGCAAGATCGCTTATCTGCTGGTCGTAATGAATACGCCAACTTTCCAGACGTTGCAGCGCCTCAGTTGTGGATGGAACTAGTTGTCAATAGATGGCTAGAGATTCCTCAAGAACATCAGTGGGCTATTTTAGGAAAGTGGTGTGATATGGACGACGCGCACGAGGGTAGCTTTGATGATGAAAAGCTCACCGGCCCAAAGGCCCGAGTGAAGCCCGGCATCCCCTGCGAGACGGAAACTAGAAAAAAGTGGCTAGTCCATCCAGAAATAGCAAAGGATGGCTTGCGGAAGATGGCCTATGGGGAAGACCGGGTTGGTGAGCTTGGGTACTTTCTGCATGGATTGTCGAAATATTTATGGGAAGATGATAAATCTGCAAAATTGGAAATTCTAAAAGTAACAGATGAGGTCGCATGGGGCCATCTCGGCCCAAGAGTTATCCAGCGTCCGGGGCTGAAGCGCGCCCGACGGGGTCGAGAAGGAGAGGTAATATGGCCCGAACAGCATTTCAGAGAGAAGGACCTCCCGAAACAGCTCCGGAGGCAAATACAATATATGCGACAACGGAAAGAGTTGGGTGGCGAAAGTGGCACATATCTGCCTTCTAGCTTTGTGGTTTGTCATGGAGAGGAATTTGTGCCTGATTGTCATGCAACATATCAAGCTCCGAAGGGCGAGTATAATGAAGAAAATGAATGGGTGCCTATAACTCCCGAAACAGCCAGAGAAATTGCCCTTAAAGCTTTGGTGGGCCAATTCCTGAAGAAAATCGATCAGATTGGCGACGGGAGGAACCGCTTTACGGTCTGGGGTGGTCGTTGGAAGGAGCCGGCCAAGGTCTCAATACGTGGAACAAAGACGAAAAGATCCTACCACAAGGACGAAAAACCCAAGACAGACACTTCTGCCACAGGTTCCAGTGACGTTCAAACTCAGCGGACTCAGCGGTACCACCGGATTGGGAGCGGCCCAGATGCCGGGATGGAGGTGGGCGCCGGCGAGCA
>CEOH01000623.1_pt1 | contig 11694 bp, 12 predicted proteins | sample 530311 | NCBI WGS metagenome assembly CEOH01 (sample SAMEA2619923, study PRJEB7988) | marine metagenome | biome: marine biome (ENVO:00000447); feature: deep chlorophyll maximum layer (ENVO:xxxxxxxx); material: "saline water (ENVO:00002010), including plankton (ENVO:xxxxxxxx)" | depth 60 m
AAGAGTACTCCAATCCACATTAGCTGGGGCTATAAACTCTGGATCTACATATCCAAGCTTTTCGGCCATAACTCGCAATTTTGTTCCCTTGTAGGGAGCAAATGTAGAACAACTAAGGTTAAAAGAATCAATTTGGCGATTCACCTCAATAGTGTCCATCGCCAAGTCTCGGGTTTCATTTGGGAATCCAATAATATTATTGATAGTAAATGGAATACCCAAGCGCGCGGGGTTCTTGAGCGCCTGTATTGCTGATTTATTGGTGTAATTGCGACCAATAACATCTCGGCGGAACTTTTCGTTACCATGTTCCATACCAAATGACATGTGGTGGAGGCCAACATCTTGCAGCATTTTTAATTTCTCATAACCACCGACACTATCATTAACCGTTTCGGTACGAGATTGGCACCAAAATGGGAATTTAAACTCTGAATACATCTCACAGAATTCTTCTAATTCTTTCCTTTTCCAGGCCAAAAATGTGTCGGCCCAAAAGAAAACATATTGACCATTCCACTGGTCCCTAAAGTGGAGTAATTCCTCTCTAATCTTCTCCACCGACTTCTTTCGGAAGAACAGGCTCTTTGTCTGGGATTTATACAGCTCATTTTGAGCCGGAGAATTACAGAATGTGCAGGTATAGGGGCAGCCGCGGTGTGTTTCAACAGGCAACATGCGGTAAACATCACCCCGCATTGGCCGATAGAACCTATCATCCTCAAAAATACTAAAATCAATTGGTGGCAATGTATTTACATCAATCGGAGGAGGGAGAGGGTTCCGATTAATAAACCCACCTTTACCCTTAGTCCACAAGCCGCGCTGCTTAGAAAAATCTTCTCCTCGATCGAGTTTCTCGCATAACTCCAAAAGAGGAATCTCACCCTCTCCTACACAAACCATATCGACTGACTTTTGTCGTAAAACTCTTTCTGGCCAAAAAGTTGCAAAAACGCCGCCCACTAGTGTAAGAATATCGTGCTTTTTTTTAAGTCGGAGATGGTCGAGGAGATGCATGCCGCGAAGAAATGTACTCTCCGTTACTGACATCGCTATAAGAGTAGGCTGGAATTCCTCTACCTTGGCCTCTAGATCGTCATACATGTTGGTGAGCTTAACTTTGACTCCCTTGGATGTTGAAGGTCCGATGGGCTTTGTAAACAAAGATTTTTCCCTTTCTACATCCGGATTTACCTTTCCATCAAAGTCATAGCCGGTGCTATCAAACAGATCAACAGCATATCCCCTGTCCTTTAGAAGCCGAGAGAAGAGGCCCATTACTGGGGGAACTAAGCTCATATCGCGCTCGTTGGGATATATTAATAATATTCTTTGCGAAGACATACAGATTCATTCCTTTTGGCTCTAGGCCTCTTTAGTCGATTACACGTAAATCTTTATTATATAGTTTTACCATAGATTCTACAAATTTTTCAGACTTTAACGAGTTGTGGGCGTTTTCATTTACCCTAATTCCCTCTTTGTTGAATGGCGAATCCTTGCTATCCGAATAAAGATACTTAAGAGATTGTTGAACCTCCGTAGGAGGGTAATAATACCCACGCTCGCCGACCTTAAAAAAATCAAAACCGACGAGCCCAATTACGGTAAATTCTTCCTTCTTAACAAAATAGTCAAAAGCCATTGTGCCAGTTGAAGGGTGGAAACCATGCTCCTCAATAAAAGACGGAATAATTTGGCGCCCGAACTCTGCATCATAATCTGTTTCTTGTTCGTCGCTAAAATAAGAGTCTGGGAATGCAGCTCTATAGCCAGGATGCGGCTCAGGGTGCGTGTTGAAGATGTACTTTAATCCTAGCTCATTTAAAATTTGTCGTGAATAAGGATTGGGGTCATGCGCATTCATGAAATGATAGTGGGCCCTTGTACCAATGAGGTGTTCATATCCCTCCATGGGGGGGAAATTACAGATTGCTACCTCATCAAATGAATCAACAAAAGCTTTTGTGCTGCGCAGAGCGCTGGGCCCTTTGCCAACTATCACAATGGATTTACCCACTACTCGAATATCCCACTGCGCATGCTCACCGGCAAAATTGGATCATCAATGTCTAATTCTCTGATTCGAAAATCAGTTCCATCATCAAAGGGATATAGTTTATTTTCGATAGCCTCCTTAAGCAGCTCCTCGTTAGCGCAAAAGCGATACTTAGGGTGGCTATATGTATGAAGTTTATATACCATTTCGGCCGGCGACATGCACCAAGAAAAATGACATCCCACTTTTTTGTCTGTTACGGGGCCTGTGTCTCTCCAGTTGCATGGATATGAATTCTTAAATACCCCGTATTTAGCTGCAATGGGCGACACGAAATCTTTTCCCTCCCACAAGTAGTTGGTTTTATAAAAGAATTGATGAAGATTGAGGCGCACACAATCTTTGGCTTCTACCTCTGAAAATATATAATCATAGGCTTCGCCGTATATAATCTCGTCCGCATCTACTGACACAATGACATCATTGTCATCAAAATCAACTTCTTTCATGAATCTACTGCGCATAACGGGTTCGTTGATTGCATGAATTGCTGCTTCGTCCTCATAAGCCGGAACAGCTTCATCACTTATGTCCATCTTCATATATATTATCTTGTCCGCTAGCGCTGGAGGAAGACGGCCCGGTGCATATTTTTCAAATATGAAATCGCGTGGCATGCCAGTGTGAGTCCTGTTGTGTTCGCAGATGATAAATTTATCAACATGATGATATGCCTCCATTAAATTGATTGCTAAAAATTTTAGTTCGTGCCCGGTATAAAAATATGTCTTCAAATACTTCATTATTAAATCTTCCTTTTGTGTTTTAAATTATTTTCCATAATTTATAATCGTGATTTCCGCCATTGTATAAATCAATCCAGAACTTATCTTGCTTTTCCATGCGGCCGAGAATCCATTCTTTTGAATGAACTATTTTTTTCTGTTTGCCAATAAAGCCAGCACTTATGCAAAATGTAGAAGGGCTAGATATTATATAATCACTCCCACACATGGCGACAAAATCTTCTGCGTATTGAGATCTTTTGGGGCTCCCGGTATTAAACTGTAAGCTTAGTGAGTTATCTCTAAGATATTTTACCACCGCAGAATAACTCTTTAAACTTTTATCATCTGTGAAAAGAATATAGTGATCTACAGCTGATTTAGTTTCCTCAATACTTTGTAAATAATATTCGGTGTCCAAAATAGAATCCGGGTTCCATTGGTGAAAATCGGTTCCCCTAAAGTGAATAGCACAAGTGGTGCCGCTAGAATGTGGCTCAGCGCGCAATTTAAAAACATCACGCGTAGATAAGGGCCCCTTATCAAAAAACCTTTCTCCTAAACAAAAATTAAACACTTGGAAATTTCCTGGTGGCGGATACTGGCCTAACATATTACCTTCAAAAAGCTGGTGCCCTTCCCATGGTACTGCAAAATATCCGATGTTTTGCCGCGCAGCTTCCTGGCGGAAGTTGTAATAATTAAACAGCCGGTTTCCGAACCCACAAGGAGGCATTGGCCCAAGACCTAGCAGCATCTATTTCTCGCTCCGATTCGTGAGGGGCACCCACCCCTTATCACACCAATACTTAACAATTTCGCCACGAATATCGCCGTGGCTAGCCTTTTTCCATGTAGCATGTTCGTCGCCGCCAAGATGGGGCTGCGTGTCGCCCCACAAACTCTTGTCTGCTGCCGGCATTCGTGGGATATAACAACCGACTCCTTCATGTATCTGGCAGGCTGCAGCAAAATGAATATCTTCCCCGTTGTCCCAGGTATAGGGCCTATCAAGCCATATGTTTTTCGCCCAAGACGTCTTAAAAAACCAACAATGCCCAACGAAGTCAACCTCTGTTTCTTCCTCGTGGGAGCGGCCGTCGCCATAGCTAACCATATGCTGGCCATCGACTTCTTCAAAGCCCGATTTCATAGAGCGACCATTTGCTCCCACAATACAATTGTTTCTCTTAGAGGTATCCAAACAATTCTCCAACCATCGGGATCCGGGCATCGTATCATCATCAAATATTGCTGTATATTCCGTGTCGCACAATAATGGTAAAGCAAACCGTCCGTGAAACTTAAAGTTAATATCTCTAGATTGAATCACAGATATATTATATTGCTTTTTAGTTTCTTCAGAAATTCCTATATTAAAGTGTGATTCATTTTGATATATCCAAATCTGATGTGGTCTCTTTGTTTGGCATAATAAATGGCGAATCTGAGCCTCTAGATTCTGGTGCCTCTTCCACACCGTTAGAATCGCGGTTATCTCGTCTTTTACGTATTCTACCATCTTATAAATTCTCCACTATCGTACGATAAAGGTTTTCATTTGAAAACTTTTCTTTATATTCTTTATTATTATACATTTCTAAAGTGCCTTCTATGTGATCCAATTGGGTTGTATCAAATGCTTCTGGTAGGCGCAGCCACGTATTCTCAGGCACATGCATCTCTAAGGGCATCTGGAGAGAATCACTTATAATTACCGGAGCTGCGCCCATGGCCATAGACTCCCATATGCGGATGCTAGATGGGCCGGTTCCCCGGGGACATAAGCTATATTTGGTGTTTCCCAACAATTCAATATATCTTTGCCTGTTTTGTATTTGCTTTTCCTCGGATCCTTCAAAGTGCCACATTCCTGTGTCTGCCACATAGCAATCATCCCGAACGGATAAATGCTCATGAATTCTGCGCCTCACTGGGTGTGTGATGTAAGATCCCATGAAACTAAAAACTATTTCTCTCTCATTCCATGGCTTAATATATGCCTCGTCATAATTGCAACTATAATGAGGGAGAGGCACATATGAATCTAAAGATGTAGCATGTGGACTAAACACGAGATGTCCTTGAAAATTAAGTTGATTAACCTGAATGTGCTGACACACAAACACCAACCTCTGCCCTTTATTCCTTTCGCACACGCTGTTAATAACCATCTGCGTTTGTGCAATTCCTGCCCGGTTAAGCAAAAACGCCAACGGAAGAGCAACATACACATAGTCTGTTTCTATTTGCGGCGCTCTCTCTTTTAATTGCTGATAAATAACCTCTTCAGTTCTTACTGGGTCATCCACCTCAGCGAAACTCATAACCTCTAAGATTCTCATCTCTATCTCCAGAAAGTAAGTTCAACTAGTGGCTTTATGGACGGCTTTTGCAGATAATTTTCAAACCCCAATGAACCTAAAACCTCCACGCAGCGGACGGTATCTTGGATGGTTTTATTTGTACAAAAATGGTGAAATTCGACACACAACTGTCGTACGCTATCAGGAATTGACTGAATTGTTTCAATCACTTCGTATTCTGCTCCCTCGATGTCCATCTTCACAACCGAAATATTGTTGTGCTCTTCAAACAGCCGAGGAAGCGTTACTGTGCTAGCATAGTAGGAGTCCGATTGGAGAATACTGTCGTGGCTATTCAATATCGATTCAGACACGTGATCATTATTTTTATTCTTATACAAAGCTATTGCGTCATTATCTTTAGATGTAAGGGCTTTTTTTACCAACATAAAGTTTTCTAACCCAACATGACTTTCAATAAACCGATGACTTTTTGGCGTGGGGTCGACTCCAACAACCTTGCACCCTTTATGATGAATCAGAAAGCTATCAAAACTTATGTCTTCTCCCACTCCCGCAGAAATAATAGTACTACCATGAGGCACCAAATCTAAGTTCAGTAGCCACCCTCCATACTCTGTCCCTACTAAGTGAAAGTTCATGCTTCAATAGCCTCCAAAATTTTCTGATGGGCAGTGGTGGATGATTGACGCAAAAGATCACTAACTTTGTCAACTAAAAATTGCCCAAAGTTTTGGTAGCCGATCTCTCTCAGGGTGTGAACATGAAAGTTGACTGCAGGACGAGAGCCAAAATAGATACGATCATCTTGTAGACGAAGAAGGTCTAGGCGAGATTTGGTTTGAGGCGTGTTGAACCTCCACCACCCAATATTATAGTTTATTGGTAAATTCAAAGAAATGAAGTTTCTCTGGACATACTCTAGCGGCTGTTGTTCAAAATAAAAATTATGTTTTTTATAGTCTTTAGAGAGGGCGATCCAAGTATCGAGAAACTCTAAGCTTCTCATATGGAACATTCCTCCGTTAAAAAGCCCGTGTTGAGCTTCGACTGGCCAATTATTTGTCATATGTTGACAGATAGCTGCGTCAATCTTCTCATTTTCAAACAGATCTAAAACACTATCTTCGATTGGGCCAACAAAAATCATATCACAATCCAAAAAAAGAGCATGTCCATAGTCATCAATAAGATCTCTAACTGCATCAAATTTAGTCATCATGACTTTCATCCAGTTATCTTTTTGCTCCGGAGATGCTTGATTATGATCGCAGTCATCTGTCTCAATTAACTGCAAGCATTTGATATTTTCAATATCTTTGTAATTTTCATAGGCAGCTGCGTCACATGATATCACCCAATTACAAGTGTGGTACTGTTCAATGCTCAGCTTAAGAAGATCAAACTCACAAATGGTCTTCTCTGTAACAACAGATGCTACTGGCAATATCATAATACTATCCTTGGCACCAGCTGTTCGAGTTGTTTCTTATATTTGAGAAAAACCTCTCTCTCCTCTTCCACTTTCCAACTATTATTCTTAGGATCGGTAGAAACACCCGCTGGATTAAAGTAATACACTCCTAAAATCTCAGAATGTTTCATAAACTGCGAGCCGCCTAAGGTACAACGCAACCAGAATTCCCAGTCACCGGCAGAACGATACTTCTCATCAAACTTTCCATATTCAGCATGAAGGGATTTTCTCCACATCGGGTTGTTATGTGGCAAGTTCCCTCGCAACATAGCTTCTTTTGAGAATTGTTCAAAATTATACCGCTGAGAATTTTGTGGGTTAACATCCTTCCAGCGTACATTCGCTTCGCGCGCTATATAAGAATCATTATAAACCAAATCAATATGCGGGTTTGCCAACAGAGTGTAGGCCTGCTTCTCTAGTGCGTCGACCCTCCTCCGATCATCGCAATTTATATTGGTTATATATTCGCCAGTTGACATCGCGATGGCCTTGTTCCAAACACCATAGATGCCAGGGTCTTTTTTTAGTCTCTTATAAACAATATTGTTAGGATATTTCTCGGCATATTTTAAAATAACCTCCTCTTCTGCATCGTTTCCAGGCGGATTAACGTTTAGAAGGATCCACTCGCACTTCTCCTCGAATATTGTCTGAGACGTTACATCTTCCATCAATTGATCAATGTATTCAGCCGAATCATACACCGATGTAATCAAGGAGATGCGAGGAACCTGCTCCATATCAATTCTTTTTGGTGCCTCCCCGCAAACAGCGGTCACAAACTGTGCATAAATCGCCTCTTCAGTAAAGGTTTCCAAAATGTGCTTCTTCAGGTTGGTGGCCTGCGTTTTAAAATGCTTCTCCTTTGTTAGCACTTCCCTTAGGGCACGCTTATATGACGATTCTCTAGCAAATGCCCAACTAGATTCTGCGGGAACAACCGTATTCCAGACAGCCTCTTTCTGGATTTGTCTTAGGTCATAATCAACTCGCGATACAAGAGGGACGCGCTTTCCCTTTTTATTGGTCTTGCAAATAAAATCCATTTGTCCAGACCAAGTAATGGTCACCAAAGGCAATCCATTGTAAGCCGCCTCAAATAAAGGCAAGCCATACCCTTCGCCATGAGCAATGTTGATCAAAGCTTTCATCGTGGGGTGCTGATATAACCATGTCATATTCCCACGTGATAATTCACCATGAACCAAATATATTTTGCACTTCCTAGATTCATTATTGGGCATTTGGTCCAGGAAAGCCTTAAGTCGCGCAGATGTATGCTCCCTATCAACTATACTGTCTTTCATTAGATTTGTTTTCAGTATGAGCCCGACATCTTCATCGTCACTAAATTCTTCAACAAACCATTTAATCGTGTTTTCAATATTCTTTCGGGGGCCCCACTGTGAAACCACTAAAAAGTTTTTGCTAGTTGTGAAATCAACATCCATAGGCTCTGGCTCATCGTTATAAACCGGATAATTCACTGCCTCAACAGGTGTCGTAATACGATAATCAGGTATATCCTCCCCAGTTTGTTCATTCCGTACGTGATATGTCGTTCCTTCTAAAACGCTTTTGGAGTGCTGTGAGATTGTCACAATACGATCTACCATATCGTTACACTTCTCAATCCATTCCATAGCAATCTTATTGGTTTCTATACCAGCTGTAAAGCCAATGTTAATGGGGGCTATTTTTTCAAACTCATTGGGGATAGTAATCTGCAAGGACATGTCAAACTGGCCTCCCTGCTGTATGTATGCCACAGTTTGAGCTAGACATTGATCAATCCACTGCCGATCTTTATTCTCGCTAGCCGAAATATGGCCCGTATTCCCCCACGCTATGTTCATAAGATATATTTCAAAAATATCCTCTCTGCTCCTAAGGGCCCTGAGGGCGATGCGGGATTGTTCGCCATACCCAGAGCGGGACAAGAGAGGTCCTTTGACTAATATTTTCTTTCTCATTGGTTAAAAAGTCCTAACTTCATAAGGGACATAGCCCGTTCTTGACTCCCAGGAGCCTTTTTCATCGTAGATTTTAGTGAAAAGCTTATCCCACGTCTCTACAAATGTATCAAAATTGAATCGAGTTTGGGCCCAGTTCTGACCTGCGGCACCAAGCTCAGAGCGTTTTTCGTCGCCCATTTCGTATAGTTCTACTAATGCATTAATAAAGTCCTCTTTACTGAGACGGTCTTCATAAATATAAGGCACATCCTGAGATCCTATGATGGCTTGAGATGTGGGCTTAAGGCCAATGCCGAACCAGTTTTCTCCATCTGTCACTTGGTCTTGTAGGCCTCCGGTCATGTTGACCAAAATAGGCGTCCCGCACGACAGCGATTCAAGTGTCGAAAGACCAAAACCCTCAGCATCAGAAATATTTATTGTTAAATCTGCCATGTTATACATCAGAGCCAAATCCGGGGCATCGATCTTATTTCGCGAAAACAATACTTCCCCGTTTACCAGGCCCAACTCGTGAATAATAGCATCCAAATCTTGACCATTTTGATCTTTGGTGTCTGTGTGCATTATTAGGGTCGCCTTGTCGTGGCCGACAACATCTAAAAATTCTTTGAACCACCAGATGAGAGTGCCTGTTTGTTTCCGGCGCGCATTTCTACTATTAAAGAGACATACAAACTTGCCTTCCATGCCCTTCTCTTTCCGGATTTTCTGAATCAAAGATTTATCAGCCGGCTTGAAAATATTTCCGTCAACAGCATGGGGGATATAGCTGCTCTCGACCTCCGGTACAACCGTTTGAATAATGTCGTGTGTTAATTTGGAGATACATGCGATGTGATCGTTGGATAAATACCACTGCCGATTGAAAAACGGATAGGGATAGTTGTCCCAAACATGATAATAGACCATAGGAATTTGAGCCCTCACCTCATTCTCTATTTCCCACAACCAAGGATAAAATCGAGGGTCGGTCATAAACCACAAGATATCAGGCTTCTGTTGGTGGATCATCGCGCGCACCATATCAGGGTTTCCATAACCGTCGACCGGCCATATAATCCAATCTTCCATATATTCTTCAGTTTTTTGTGGTTTATAGTCTGGGTGCTTTATAGCACCCCCAAATGACACAAACTGATACTTTCCGGTTCGTAGCATTCCCTCAATAATATATTTGGTTTGAGTGCCAACACCAGATGGAGAAAGTGGGTGATCACTGAGTGTAAAAATCTTAATCTTATCTGACATTCTGTCTCCTAACGACAATGTTTTGTGTTCAATAGTTTGCACGGATATGGCTTGTGACAGCTTAACCTATTTTTGACCGTAAACTTTTTTGTTATATTGTATATCGCTTGATATAGAAGTTTAAGCGCATTTTCCGTTTTTCGCGGGCCGCTCGTTACTCTAAATATTTCTACACGATCTTTTTTGGCGGTCCTTTTTAGTAGGGCGAAATGGGTTTCTACATTTTCGGGGTCTATTCCGTGCTTTTGGCAAAAGAAGTGTTTATACAAGGTAAGCTGGTACGTAACCATCTTCTCTGCTTTCTTGCGCGAGTCCCATCCCCAGGAGCACGTCTTCCAATCAAACAGATGATATCTGTCTCCTACCTTAACGACAGCATCCACAAAACCTTTAAAGAAAATATTAAAATTCTCGATGGGGACATACAGCATTTCCTCCGAGGAGAAAACCTCATAGTCGCCAAAGTAATCCTGGAGCGCATCCTCGACCTCAGCTAGAATGGCAGGGCCCGCTACTTTCATTTGCTGCACATTGGTTGCATTAAACTCAATATTCTTTTCTACTAATTCTTGAAGTCTTTTAGCAAATCCCAGCTGGAAGAGTTCAGACTCGTTAATATCCTCCTTTAGAAGCTTCTTTTCACACACGTCGTGGATAGCACTACCAAATGCAGTGTATTCGTTACCCTCAAATGGAGCAACCTTTTCGATCCATGCCTTCTTGTGATAATGCGGGCAATGGGCCCAATCTTTTAGTTCAGAATAGGATATGTGTTCACGCGTCGTCGTCATTAATTATTTCTTCAATCTTTTTATACAGAATCGGTGATACATCTCTCACCGCTCGTGGATTGTCGAGAAAATACTTCTCAAATCCGTTTGCAAAATACTCTCGAATAGATGTGGCTCCATAAGGAGAAATAAATAACCCCATCGTTAATGCCAATAGTGTGGGATATCCCACTTTGTTGGCTAAAAAGTCGTCAAACTTTTTATTATATTCAGAAAATGAATAAAGATAAGGGTCTATATGATATCCCTCCGCACTTAGGATGTGCTTTAGTCTCTCCCTCTTACCCTTAAACTCTGCAATTAAGTCATCCTGGTAAATGAGGGAACCAAATTCATTCTCCAGTGAATGGGCGACCTCATGTACGAAATCCTCTAACATATCAAAAGACGTGGGCTCTGTTGAACTAATATACACGCCACCGTTTGAATACGCAGCATTCCTTCCCTGCAGTTCTCTAAAATTTCCAATATATACTACTTCCACATTTCCCATTAGGGATCTGGGCAAGAACTCCTCGACCTCTTGACAGAAAGCGCCCACATCAACACTTTCATCCGGAGTGTTTATTACAAACACCGGTATATGATAGATGTAATATTCCACTAATCTGCCGGGCTTACTACAGCAACATCTGTAAGGGCCTGTTCATACCCTCGCAAAAAATTCTCTTCCGCAACAGCCATCAAAAACTCAGGAAATTCAGCTGCGAAAACCTGAACAGCCATATCAACTGTCACATCTTCCGGAGCTTCTAGCCTGTTGCCAATATAATTCACCACTAATTGTTTTAGCCCCGTGGTATCTTCAATCGGGCTATTCAAATCGGGGTTCTCTAGTTCCATTTTAATCTCACAAATTCTGTGCGGCGAAGGTTGCGACCTTTGATCGTTCACCCTTGTGTAGTGTAACATGCGATGCTAGCTCAAATTTCTTGAACTTCTCTACAGCATGCGTCAAACCATTCGACGTTGCATCGATGTAAACATTATCGATCTGTTCTACATCACCGGTCAAAACAATTTTCGTTCCTTCACCCACTCTTGTTATTATAGTCTTTAATTCGTGAGTTGTCAAGTTTTGT
>CEOH01002171.1_pt1 | contig 11664 bp, 9 predicted proteins | sample 530311 | NCBI WGS metagenome assembly CEOH01 (sample SAMEA2619923, study PRJEB7988) | marine metagenome | biome: marine biome (ENVO:00000447); feature: deep chlorophyll maximum layer (ENVO:xxxxxxxx); material: "saline water (ENVO:00002010), including plankton (ENVO:xxxxxxxx)" | depth 60 m
TTATTCAACAAGATGGAACAGGTAGTCGTACATTAAGTTATAATACTGTGTTTCAGTTTCCTGGTGCTAGTGTGCCTGTGCTTAGTACAGCCGCTAATGCAGTAGATACATTATTTTATGCAGTACGAACAACGACAAAAGTAGATGCAATTCTAGTTAAAAACTTTAGTAGAAGTTAATAATGGCTAAACTAGCTAAGTTTGATTTTGTACCTGGCTTCCATAGGGAGTCCACTCAGTACGCTGAAGAAGGTAAGTGGTACGATGGTAATCGTGTTCGCTTCCGAAACGGTAAACCTGAGAACATGCGTGGCTATGAAACAAGAGCAGATGGTACAAAGTTTGATGGATCAGCTAGAGCTTTAATTGCATGGAGTGATGCAGACAATACCAAGAGAGCTATTTTCGGAACACCTGAAAAATTATATGAACATAATGGTGATAATATATATGATATTACACCAATAGCAACTGTTGTTACATTATCTAATGTATTTGGTACATCATCTGGGAGTACAAGGGTTTGTTGTTCAGATGCGGGTCATGGACGTAAAGTAGGTGATCGTGTTCTTTTTACAACAGTAGCAGCTTTTAATAATGTTAGTTTACAAGGTAATTTATATAGCATTGTATCTATAGAAAGTGCTAATGTATTTACAATTTCTGTTACTGATGCAGCAAATGCGACAGCTAGTGATACAGGAGGTGCTGCTACATTTAATTATTATTTACCTACAGGCTTCTCTGTGGCTGCTGCTGGTACAGGTTATGGTGCAGCAAATTATAATGCAGTAGACCCTACATCTGTAGGTATCTCCAAGATAACTGCTACAGGTGGCAATGCTTTAGTAACAGTCTCGTGTGCTTCTGCACATGGCGGTGTGGCAAATGATTATATAGTATTTAAACCTGCTATTGCAACATCTGCAAGTTCTAATGTAGCAGCTACAATAGGAGGTAATCTTAACTTAACTAAAGAATTTACTAGAGCGGCTCCTGTAACATTATCCAATGTATTTGGTACATCAGTAGGCGAAACAAGAGTTTGTTGTTCAAATAATAGTCATGGTAAAAGTACAAATGATCGTGTTACATTTTCATCTGTAGGAGCAACTATTGGTGATAATATTATTTTAGGAGGAAAAACTTTTCCAATAACATCTATTATAAATGCTAATTCATTTACTATATCAGTTACAGATGCTGCTGCTGCAACATCTACAGATGCTGGAGGAAATGCTACATTTATTTATGATGTAAAAACAGGAGGTCCATCATTTACTATTGTATCTGTTAATGGAACACAAGTTATAGTCAGTGCAGCAACTAATGCAAGTGCAAGTGGTGATGTAACTTCTAATTTAAATATGACAGCACTAATATATAAACAAACTGGTGGTGGTGGATCAGGTAGAACCTGGAACTCACCAGCTTCTGCTGATGCTAGTGGGTTAATCTTTGATATTTCACAGTGGAGTTTTGATAACTGGGGTGAAGATGTTGTGGCTAATAGGCGTGGTAGTGGTATATTTTATTATGATAGTGATGCATCTACCACACCTACTAGAGCTACATCTGTTACAACATCTCCTGTAAGTGTTAACTCACTTATTGTATCACCTAATGATAGACATCTTATTTGTTTTGGTACTAATGAGTTTTCAGCAACAGCCACGGTAAGTGGTACATTTAATCCTATGTTGGTTAGATGGTCTTCTCAAGATAATAGAACACAATGGAATCCAACTGTGATTGGTTCAGATGCTGGTGATAATGTATTAACAGACGGAACTAGAATAGTTGGTGCTGTACGAGCAAGAAATGCTATTAATATTTGGACTGATAATTCCCTTTGGTTAATGGAATTTGTTGGTGGTAACTTTGTATTTAGATTTCAACAAATAGGTACAAACTGTGGATTGATTGGTCCTCATGCAGCAATTGACTATAATGGTGTAACTTATTGGATGGGTTATGATAACTTTTATCGAAATGCTGGTGCTGTAGAAGTACTTCCCTGTACAGTTCGCCGTTATATCTTTGATGATATTAATACAACATATTATGATAAAGTTTACTGTGGTATTAACTCAGAGTTTAGAGAAATTATTTGGTTGTATGCATCTACAGGTCAGACTGAATGTAATAAATATGTTATCTTTAATCCAGAAGAGAACTATTGGGTATATGGTGATATGATCTTTACGACATTTACTGATCGTAGTGTATTTGGTAGTACAATAACAACAGGTGTAACTGCTTCTGGCAATAACATATATAATAACGAACCTCCTGAAGTATTTACAGGTAGTGGTGAAACATTAACTTCATTCGTTGAGTCTGGTACATTTGATGTAGATGATGGTAATGCAGTTATGTTTATAAATAAAGTTATTCCTGATTTTGATCTTTCTACTGGTAAAATTAAATTACAAGTAACTACAAAAAAATATCCAGAAAGTTCAGAAGAAGTGACTAAGACATTTGATATATTTAATAATACAGAAAAAATTAATATTAGAGCAAGAGGAAGGCAAGCTAAAGTAAGGGTATCTTGTGAAACAAAAAATGCAAGCTGGCGATGGGGATCAGTCCGCTTGGCACTACAAGGTGACGGGGAGCGATAATGGCAAGATACCCTACTCTACCATTTACACTAACCAACGATGACTTAGTTGATATGTATAAACAAGTAAGAAATTGGGGAGAAGTATTAGTACAGGAACTAGACTCTAGAGATTTACAGGTTGACTCTGCTGAAGCGCAAACTATTTTTAGGGTGACTACAGTTACAAGTATAGGTCGTCCTGTTAAGGGAGCTATTGCTTATTCTACAAGTACGGGAAAGTTTAAAGGTTATGTTAGTCTTGGGTCAGAAACATCTTGGCAGGATTTAAATTAATGAAACAATCTGATTATTTTAATTTAGTTAATAATAGTACATACTTTAGTAATCTTAATCAGGGCTATGTTGTTGATCCTGTACGGTATAGGCAAGATGAAAAGCAAGAGTTATTTGCGAAAAACGCAAAAATAGAGTATAATAGTAGTAACAAGGTTTTTAAAGATTTGGATTATTTAACATGACAATACCTATTTCATTATTAAAAGATGCTGCTTTAAAAGCTGGGTTAGAAAAACTTTTGGATCAAGCTAATATAGCAGAGAAAGATTTAAAGAAGTTTATGCCTATGTTAGAAACACAAGCTGGTAGTCCAATGGATTTAGTAGATGCAGCAGCGTATGCTAATGCTGCTCCTCCTCCACAGCCTATGCCTAACCAAATGCAAAGGTCTATGAATGTTAGACCTGCTGATCCACAAAGAATGGCTAATATGCAGAATGTTAAACAAGCTTTAGAGTCAGACTCACCACTTGATAACTTAGCTATGATGCGTATGCAAACAGCAAGGGGTGGTGGACAAGCATTAGAGGGTTTCTCTGGTCAGGTTCCAGGTGATGGACATGGTATGGAAGATAATGTATATATGCCTATTGTAGATAGGGGAGATCAAGTAGCTACACTTGCTGTTAGTCCTGATGAGTATGTTGTCGATGCTCATACAATGTCTGCACTAGGAAATGGAAGTGCTGATGAGGGTGCAGATATAATGGATCAAATAGTTAAAGAAGTTAGGCAGGAAGCGTTTGGTACTACACAACAACCGAATCAAATTAATGGATTACAATCACTCAGGAATAAAATGATAGGATAAGCATTATGGCAATTTTAGATTTTCTTTTTGGTAGGACTAAACCAACACCAACTACAACAACTACTATTCAGTCAAGCAAGCTTCCTGAAGAGATTTCCCCTTATGTAAAGCAGGTTCTTGAAGAAGCTCAAAAGCAATATGAACTTGCTAGAGATAAAGGATATCAACCTTATCCTGGTGAAACTATTGCACCTAGAACTCAAGAAGAACTAGATGCAATTGCTGGATTACGTAAATTAGTTGGTGGGCAAGAAAAATATATAACAGAAGCAGAAGAGGCATTACGTGGTATAGACACAAAGTTTACAGCAGAACAAGCTGAAAAATTTATGAGTCCTTATCAACAAGCTGTTGTGGATATAGAAAAAAGAAAAGCTCAAGAAGATTTTCAAAGTAGAGTTATGCCAGCGTTTGAAAAGCAAGCTATTGATGCTGGTGGCATGTCTGGTCTTGGTAGTCGTGCGGCTGTACAGGCAGCTAGGCTTGGTGATGCGTTTAGTCAACAGCTAGGTGATATACAAACAAGAGGACAACAGAAAGCCTATGAAGATGCCTATCGTCAGTTTACTGATCAGGCTGCAAGAGAACGTGCCAGGGCTGCTGATCTTCAAGGTTTAGGATTAACAAAGTTCCAAACTGGTTTGGCTGAACAGGGTCTTGGACAAAAACTTGCACAAGCTGATAGAGCAGAAACACAAGCAGAATTTGACAAAGCATTTAGGGAATATACGGAGCAAGAGCAATATCCAGAAAGTGAACTTGCACAGTTCTCTAGTTTTGTTTATGGTAATCCCTATTTACGACAGCCTGATGTTACTACAACTAAAACAGGAATGTTACAACCTACCTCTTCAATAGGTCAGGGTCTTCTAGGTCTTGGGCTAACTGGTCTTAATATTTATGGTCGTGGTCTTGGTGCTGGTGGTAGTGGACCGTGGACTATGGGTAATTTTAGTCGTAGTCTTGCAGGTAAGAAATATGGTGGGCGTGTTGTACAAAGACAAGAAGGTGGTGAAGTACCTAATATTTTTAGCCAAGGACCACGTATTGCCGCTTCTCCTGCGATAAAAGGAGGATTAGGTAGTTTGTTTGGTAGTGTGTTTCCTCGCCCAAGACAAACTAATGTTATAGAGAATATAGATAATGCTGCTGGTTCTTTAAATTCTTATAAAGAAGCTATGGATAGAGACATGCAAAATTTAAGAAGGGCTTCAGCAGGTATCTCTAGAACTTATAATCAAACATTTGGACATCCACTACGATACTTGATGCAGCAGCGTATGTCAGGATACTCCCCAGGAATCGAACAGCTATCTACAAAATTTGGTGCAATGCCACAAGCAGAACTTAATGCACATAAAGAGGCATATGAACAGAGAGCAGATACCTTTGGAATGAAAGATGGTGGGGGTCTACGTAGTCTGCCTGTTGTTAAACGTCGAGTAGGTGGTGATCTTGACTTTGAATATGATTTAGCAGATGCTGGTTATAGGGCTAGAACTACTGCACCATTACCTTCTAGAAATATTTTACCTACATCTGGACAATCTTCTTTGTTAAATACATTAAAGCAACTTGAAGGAGCATATCCTGAATTTTCTAAATATCTATCAGGTGAAGCAGCTAGAATAGATGCAGAGGAAAGAAAAAAATTAAGAACATCACAAATGGAAAAATTAAAAGCAGCTATGCCTCAACAAGATAGATTTGTTGGTTTAGCTGAAGCTGCTAGAAGAGTAATGGGTGCTGACCCATCTAAAGGATTTATTAATGCACTTGTTCAAGGTATGTCTGGTTTAGATGAAGTACAAAGAGAAGCATATCTTAAACAAAAAGAACAAGAGCTTAAACTTCTTGAATTAGAATTAGAAGGTGAAGAATCTGACTTAAAAGCTAAACAAGAAGCAAGAAAAGAAGCTGCGACTCTACCTCTTAAATTAGCAAAACTTGCTAAAGATTTAAAACCAGATTTAGCAAAATTAAGTGCGCCAGCATTAAAATTTCTTGAAAATCAAGCAAATAAAAAATTTGGTATTTCAGTAACAGTGGATGAGGCTGGTAATTTCCGAATGAGAAAAGGTGAGAAGTTTGTTAGTCCAGAACAAAGTGAAGAAGTATTTGAATATTTACAAAATGGAATGAAAAAATATGCTGCTTTACGTAAGGCTGGTAAAGATGAACTTACAGCTTTAGGAGAGGCTTTTCCTGAAAGTAGTAAACCTAAAAGTTCTGGTGGTAAAAAAGGTTCTTTATCATCTGGAACTTCTAATCCTCCTCCTCTTAATCCACAAGTAAATCCTACAAATGTGACAGGCATCCCAACACGATAATAGGAATAATTTAAATGGCTCTAAATTATAATACTGGGTCTTTTGTAGAAATAGCTGAAGATTTAAAAAATCAAATCAACAGTAATAAATTAGAACGAAGTCAGATAGATAATTACTTACGATCTAAGTATGACGTAACTGCTGACGAGTACTATGATGCTGCTGATGAAGCTTTAGAAGCAGAAGAAAAATACTTTGAGATGAAGGAGGAGTATGCTGACTCTCCTTTTTCACTCTTTGGATTATTACAAATAAGTCCTACATTTGTACCTGCTCATCTAAGAGATAAAGAAGTATCTGCACTACGTTCTTTTATAGATGATCCCTTCCGAGCTATTGCATCAGGTATAGGAAGTTTTGGATCTGGAGTTGTTGAAGCAGGAGAAATGGTATTACCTGAAAAGATTACAAAACCTATAGGAGAGGTTGCAGATAAAATAGATGATAGTCTTTCAGATAGTAAAGTATATAGAGCATTACAAACAACTTTTGATCCAAAGGTTAATTTAGGTGAAGAAATAGTTGGAGAGTTAGCTGGTATATTTACTGTTGGTGGTGCATTAACAAAAGGTATTGCAAAGGCTGCTCCTGCTTTAGCTAAAAGAGAACTTAAAACTTTAGGTGGAGCAATACCTACTGTTGCAGGATTTACAGCAGCAGATATTATTGTTACAGATAAAAATGAAAACTTAGCTAATATGATCTTAGAAACTTTTCCAGGTGGTGAGGGTATAGTTTATGATCTGTTAGATAAGATAGCTATTAATCCAGATGATGCTGACTCTATAAAACTATTTAAGAAAGCTATTGAAGGTACTGTTCTTGGTGGTATAACAGAGGTTGGTATTATTGCGGCTGCTCCTTTAATAAGAAAAGTAATGGCTAAAAGAAAAGCTGTTAGAGAAGATGGTGTATTACAACCACCTAAAGATGATACAAATAAAATAACAGACACTGAAGTTGTAGAACGTCCTGATGGTACGTATCAACAAAAAGTAAGATTTAAACAACCAATTAAACTTCTTACTCCTAAGTATGCAAAAGAATCTAAAAATTTTTTAAAAAGATGGTTTACATCTAGACAAGGATTAGATGAGCAATCTTTTTTAGCTGCTGAAAGATTAGATAATAGTTTACGTACTGCTTCTGCTAACGCAGAAGAATATGGAAAAGATTTTCTTAAAGTTCTTGAAAAAGAATTTGGTAAAAAACTTAATCAAATAGATAAAGAAGATATAGAACTAGTCAATGATGCATTGGGTAGGATAGACCCTATTGATGAAACTGCTCCACAAGAAGTATTGAAAATATTAAAAAAGAAAAAGAAACCAACAAAAGATGAAAAAAAGATTGTTGAAGCTTATCAACGTAAAGTTTTAAATGAAGCTAGAAAACGTCAGACTAGTGCTATAACTCAGTTACCTGTAAATGTGGCTAATGAAATTACTAAGATAAGAACTGTTATTGATAACTATAGTAGAGATATTATAAAGAGAGGTTTAACAGGCGGTAAAGAAATTAATGCCGCCGTTGATAATAAAATTGGTTTGTATGTAACTACAGACTATGAAGTATTTACAAATCCTCAATGGGTAAAGCGCATACAAAATGCACATAAAGGTAAAGTAGATGATGTTGAAGCTTTAGAGATTATAGATGGTATACGTGGTTATCATATAAAAAGAAATCCAAAAGAATCTGAAAGAGGTATAGATGAGCTAGTACAAAAAACTGTTGATGCCTATAGTAAAGGTGAAGAAGAATTTATAAATTCTTTATTTCCTAAAGTTCAAAGTGATGGTCATGTTCTTGGAAAGATTATGACAGGGCAAAAATATATCCCTAGTGATATTCGTAAACTTTTACGTCAAGTTGAAAATCCTACAAGTAGGGCAATGGCTACTATAGAAAAGCAAGGTAAACTAATTGCAGAGCATCAGTTTTTAACGGACATGAGAGATATAGCTCTTAGTGATTATGGTTCTCAACTATTTAGAACAGGATCAAAATTTAAACCTAGAGGCACAAAAACAGTTCGGCCAGATGAAGAAACTGGTGTAGCTACAGAAGTGGGAGAACAAACATTTACAAGTGAATTAGCTGATATAGCAAATGATTATATTAAAACTTTAGGGCCAGATGCTAATCCACTTACAGGTATAATGACTACTAAAAGTTATAAAAATAAATTAAATAAAGGACTAGATATTCAAACACCTGAAGGTAAAGCTTTTAATACAGTTTTTAAAATTACAAATGCAATGAATGCTTGGTTCTCTGGAGCGCAGACTGTTTTATCTGAATCTACTCATGCTCTTAACATAACTGGTAACATGGTTATGACACTTGCTAATGGTAATTATAAGCCGCTTGCAGGTGGTTTAAAAGAAATGTTAACATATAATCCTACAATGAACAGGCTTGTTAATAAGGTAGGTGGAAAATTAAAAATTGATCCTGAAGAATATGCTGATCTTCAGAAAAAAGGTTTAGTTAATAGTGGTGTTAATCAAGAATTTTTCTATCGTTCTCTTGATGATGCAGACTTTGATAAGCTTTTATATAATAAAAATAAATTTGTCAGAGGAGGGGCTAAACTTATTGATGGCATTGCTAAAGTTTATAGAGCAGAGGATGACATATTTAAAGTATATAATTATTATAAAGAAATAGATAGATATACTAAAGTTTTTAGTAAACAGTTAGCAAACAAATCAATGACTAAGGCAGACATTGAAGAGTATGCTGCAAGAATTGTTAAGGATACATTACCAACTTATTCAAGAGTTCCAAGATTTTTAAAAGCTACAAGACAGACTGGTGTTATTGGAGCCTTTCCATCTTTTACTGCTGAAAGTCTTAGAGTTTTTAAAAATAACTTTTTAATAGGTGGTCAAGATTTTCTTAGAGGTATTAAAGATAAAAATCCTGCATTATGGAAAGCGGGTGCAAATAGAATGGCTTCTGCTACAACAGTTGGTGTTCTTGGTACAGGATATCTTATATCAAATAATGAAGCTAATGGAATATCAGAGGATGATATGGGAGCCACTGAGGTAGTTGTTCCTCCATATGATAAAAATTCTACAAGACGATTTAACACACCAATCTTTCTTAATCCAAAGACAGGTAGTGTTGAAGTAAACTTTATTAATGTTAGTCGTACTAATCCTCAAGATGCACCATTAAAATTAATGAAGGCTATATATCAATATGCAACTAGTGGACAACCTTTAGATGAAAATCTTATACAAGATACTCTTTCTAAAGTAGGTAAAGTTATTGAACCCCTAATAAGAGAATCACTAGCAGCAGAATTTATTCTTGATGCACTTCGTGGAAGAGATAAGTATGGTAATGAACAAGCTTTTATGGATACAGTTTATAAAGCTTTAATAGAAAAAGCTGCACCTAAAACAATAATAGATATTTGGAAAGATACTAGAAAATTTAACTCTAAAACTGGAATGAGTAAAACAGGATGGCCCGCTCGTTTTGAGGATAGTGTAAAAAAATACTATGGAATTATACAACAAACTATAAACTATGATAAAAGTATACAGATGGTAGTTTCAAATAATGTAAGAGAAATAAAAAATATTGAAAGCAGTTTAAAGAAAAAAATTGGTGAGCTTCGTGAAGGAGTTGTAGATTATTCTGATCCAAATGAAATAAATAAAATAATAGAAACAGTAGATGAGCATATGAGAAAAAGTTATATTGCTCAAAAAAAATTAGCTCAAGACTTACATGCGTTTAAAAAAATGAGGTACTATGTTAAGGGTAAGGGTAAAGATTCTATTAAAATAGATAATCAAAGTTTTGTACCTAAAAAAATGAATGATGTAAAAATACTTGATATGCTTACATCAAATAATTTATTTAAAGAACCTAAATATGTTGAGGATGTGTTACTAAGAAATTCTACACAAAAAGGTGGTATAGGTTATTTTACACCATATCTTTTAGGAACAGGAACTGCTCAAATTTTTGAAGTAAAAGATAAAATACCTTCTGAAATAGTACGATTAGTTGAAAATCGTTTAAATCAGTGGAATAAAGAATCATTGCCATTATTAATTGAAGGTGAAGAATAGTGTTAGAACTAGGACCAAGAGAACTTGTTACACTAGGCACAGTACTGGCTGGTCTGGCTGCTACATGGGGTGTACTCAAGACTACAATACGTAGTATGGTTAATGACCTGGAAGAGTACAAGCAAGAGCTTAACGACATTGCTACCAGACTAGACAAGGCAGAAGCTAAGATGGCTGTTGCTATTAGTTCTATAGATATTATGTCTAATGATATATTGTCTCCTCAGATATTGAAGAAGCAGTCAGAGAGAGATGGTGCAGTAGAGGAACGTCTACGTTCACTTGAAAAACAGTCAGATAGATTCCATAATATGCATAATGGTTCACATCCACCTGTAGGCAAAGGAGAAGCTTAATGTGGGATTTTTTTACAGAAGACGAATTGAGGTGTAAGGGTACTGATGAGTGCAACATGGATGAAGAGTTTATGGAAAGGCTTGTGGCTTTACGATATGCCTATGACAAGCCTATGGTTATTTCTTCTGGGTATAGGGATGCTTCATATAATCAGGTTATAGGTGGTGCCAAGAACTCACCACATCTATATGGTAAGGCAGTAGATGTCCTGGTGTCTGGTCGGGATGCCTATGAGCTTATGTCTCTTGCTATGGAGCAGGGCTTTTCTGGTATTGGTATATCCCAGAGAGGACCGCATGAAAGTAGGTTTATACACATAGATACAATGGAGGACAGTGACACGCATCCAAGACCGTGGGTATGGAGTTATAAGTAATGGCTGGTAAGACAATAGCAAAGGGGTTAGCTGCACTTCTAAGGAGTGATGTTCCTGCACCAACTGGTGGTAAACTTATTACTAGAACAGCAGAACCTTCTGCTATTCGTAAGATTTACGACGAACTCCCTAAAGAAAGGACTGCTGATATTCCAGAACAAGTAGATGATATTGGAATATATGGGTATCATGGCTCTGCCAAAGGTAGGCTTGCAGATACGCTTGAAGAATATTTTGATATAGAGTTTGGAAATCCTAATGATCAATTTTTAGGTGAGGGTTTTTACTTTACAATTAATCCTAAAATAGCTGAAGAGTATGCTAATCTTCGTGCAGCAAAAGATTTTGCACCATTACCTGCAAAGCTTGGAAGAGGGGTGGGTCTTTACTATAATCCTAAAACTAAAGAGAGAGCAACTACATTGACTTTAATGGAGGGGAAAACTATAGAGGGTGATCCTATAGCAAAGGGACAGAACATAGCTAGGTTTGATCTTAGAGATATTGATAAACCTTTTGTAGTTAATAATAATAAACAGAGATTGTATGCAAAAGAAAATATTAATAAGATTAAAGAAGAAGGATATGACTCTATTTTATTTAAAGACTTTGAGGATAGGTCACAACAAATATTAGTTTTTCCAGAACATATTAATAAGGTATCTTCTCCTGGTGCAAAAAAAGTTGCCAAGTATAATGGGGGAATGGTTGCACGTAACCCATATGACTATGAACCTAAAGGGATATAAGTAATGTCTGGTACACTCAAACCTACAAATAAAAAAGTAA
>CEOH01007988.1_pt1 | contig 11601 bp, 14 predicted proteins | sample 530311 | NCBI WGS metagenome assembly CEOH01 (sample SAMEA2619923, study PRJEB7988) | marine metagenome | biome: marine biome (ENVO:00000447); feature: deep chlorophyll maximum layer (ENVO:xxxxxxxx); material: "saline water (ENVO:00002010), including plankton (ENVO:xxxxxxxx)" | depth 60 m
TAGGGCATGGTCCCGGTTCATAATCGATGGATAGATAAGGAACATCGATCCAGCGAAGTCAGCCCAAAACGCGCACTCAGAGGCATGGAATGTGTCGGGACTTTGGCCGATACCGACTGCGCCAGTCTCAGCCGAGAGGACACGCATTTTCCCGCCTTCTAACGGGCGAAAGGTCAACTGCCTTGCTTCTCGATTTGGGATTGTACGGCTACGAACCTTCTTCGGCCAACGTTCGTGAAGATGGTGAACACGTTTATGTAGGTATTCTGCGCGATCTTTCGTATCCGCGATGCACACATGGTCATGGGCTGGAGTAAAAGCCGCTTTCGGATAACAGGCATACTCAGAAGTGAGAGACTTGCCCATCTGTCTAGCGGTTAGCACCGTCAAAAACTTCGTCTGACCAGCATCAGTCAGAGGAGGGTTCGACATATAGTTAAGAATTTCCGCTTGCAGAGTTTTTGTCAATCGGTAAGGATCGTAAGACACGAACCGCCCGGTTTGCTGGTCATGTACTTGACCAAACGCCGGGAGAGACTTGTTCGGAGACTGGAGAAATTGGAGCACCTGAGCGGCATTTCCGCCTAAAGGCGACATATTTTGTGTCTTCTGAGTGCTTGACGGTTTCCCCCCTACCCCCGATGGCCTAGAGGACTGGCTTGGCTGATTACCCTTAGCCGATGTGCCTTTGTTACTCATTTACTGCCTTTGGTTTTGCGGGTACTGAGTCGATAACCTTCGCCGCATCCTTGAGCGTAGGCGCCTCTGGATTGCCTGCGATCTGAATCAACTGCCCAATAAAGTTTACGTCCCCATCCCCATTAGTGATGTTCTGAGTTTGGACACATGAGTACATTAACTCGCCCCACAGCCTGAGTTCTTTGCTTAGTTTAGTGGGAACGTTTCCATTAGCGACAGCCATCGCACACATCGAGGCATAATCCAGTACGTCTTCGACGCTACGCACGCCCTTATCCTTTAGAATCGAGTTTAGATCGGGCACGGCAGGAAGGTTTTCATCAACCGCTGCTGGCAGATCGGGCTCGTTGTCGTCGTTTTCTAGCACGTCGTCGAAGTTCATTCTTCACCTCGGGGTCATCCCTATCATACACCGGTACGCGCAAAGGTAACTTAGCCCAGGGAAGTTTTTCATCTGGATTCAACTCCATAAACCTATACCTAAAGCGCATTAACCAGCGTGTCGGCAGGGAATCGGTAGACTCCCACTCTCTCTTAGCCTGAATAGACGGAAAAACTAGCCCAGGGGTGTAGATTGGGCGAGGGATCGGGGCAAATGCAGCCTTAGCCTTTAATTGGGCCTGCATATAGGGTGTTTTTACGATCTCATCGTAGATCCGAAACGAATTCCTAGCGTCACCTAGCCATCTACTCAAGCCATCCCCCCGATATAGGGCAGCGAGAGCCCTTGCCCTACGCTGATTCGTAACGATGGGCATGAGATCAGTGCTAACGGCCCATATGACAAACTTAGACGCGTTCCCTGCCCAGGAGATAAGACGAGAGAATCGATTGTAGAGTGTCTGCACAGAACACTGGAGAGCCTCTGCAATCGCTGGAGGCGGTGCCCCGGCTAGGTACCACATAAAGCCACTAACCAAGTGCCTGTCTTCATATGAACTCAAGAAGCCCCAATGCCTAGGTGCAGGCGCCTTTAGGAAAGCACATGCCATTTCATACGGGCTAGGAGGCTCATTTACTGGAAATGATTCCTCGATCACCTTCGGCCACGCTTTCGGGGCCACCCCAAAGGACTCAGACAGTAATACCTGCTTAAACACGGGATTAATATCCGCATATCGCCGGATATACCGCGTGATCTGCTGCTTTTTGGGGGTAAGTTCTAAATTCCGTTGGGACTCCTGCTCCATAAACGGTGAGCCTAGCGGATATGCCCGAAAGAAGTCTATCATCCCCAACGTATCCACCCACGTTGCCTTTGATCCACTACACCACAACCGAAACATCGGCGCTATCAGCGACTTTTCTTTCATATTCATTTATACCACGGGGTTTTCCGCCATACTGGTATCGCGTTTGGTGGGACTCCCCCCCGGAACAACCCCCCCCCGGCCTTAACCGGAAGTGCTTTTTTCCGAAAACCCTTATTGCAGCTCAGTTGCATTTGCAGTGCAGTTGCTATAGCAGCTCGCCTGCGTATAGCGGCTCTCATATCCTTGACATTCCCTTGACATATCACCCGTCGAACAAGTGCCCTGCATCTGATACACTCAATGGGTGTACTTTGACATTATGAGAACGGATTGACTGCGCGGGTTTTGAGACGGCTACACCTGGCGACGACCGGGCGAGAACGCGAATAGACTTGAGTGAAAAGTAGGGACGTATGAAAACGTTGTCCGCTTGTTTCTTCGAGCGACACGCCAGAATGAACCTGGACAGTCTTTCCCAGTATTAAATACGAATGGAGGCAATGTTGAAAACCTCAAACTGACTGCGAGAATCGCGCCGTTTTCCCTGAAAAGGGCGCGGTTTTCGCAGTCCAGTTATCTGAAGGTGCGAAGCGGTAACGGGTCGCACCTTTCGATAACTGGCGATTAAGCCAGTTAGAAAGCCCGATAAAACGGGTCGAGGTAAAACAAAATGAGTAAGACTATGCAAGACATCGAAGCGGAAGCAAAGGCACTTTTTGAGAAGCGGAACAGCTACAATCCGTTTCCCTATCGGGTCGCCACGGACGAAAGAGCGCGGGTTCTACCTTGCGCGTTCCGTATCGAGGCGCATCCCGTAGGCGGAAAGGCTGACGGGCAACCGTCGAACGCTGTCTTCTATTTGGTGCGCGATACGTTCGATGAAGAAACCGGAGAGAAAACCGGAGCACGTCCAGAAGGTTTCGCACTGGCGGACGAGAACGGTCGGACAGTTTGCGTATCGTGGGATAGCGCAGCGAAGAAGGCCGATACTGCGAGGACGTGGAACCGGGTTGAGGAAGCGGCACGCGCGGCGGGTTGGCTTCGACATCTCCGAGGTGGGGAAGGTATCCCCAAAGAAGCGAAACGCCCCTATGAGATAGAAGCGCTCATGGCGGAGACTATCGCGCTTCTCTCGCGATTCTCAAACGGTGCCGAGGTTGACCGCAAGCAAGCGACGACCACGGCGAAAACCATTCGGCCGGACCTGGCGCCTTGGATGGACGAGAACGGCGACTTTCTGCCGCCACCGAAGAAGAAGACACCCGCGAAGAAGACCGCGAAGAAGTGAAGAAGCGGAAACGAAAAAGCCCCTATCGGGAAACCGGTAGGGGCTTTCTCACATCTTCACGAAACGGTTTTATTTTTTAGTAGAACCGTTCTGGTATGGTCTTTGTTTTAGTTGGCTCCAGTCAGGACACTATCAAACGACAGTGTTCTGTCTCATGTTAACTAAGTTATCATTAGGAGGTAAAAAACATGACAGAGCGAGAAAAGAAACTGGCCGCTGAACTGAAAAGAATCTTGGCAAAAGGTAAACGGGGAGAAACCTCCGTGAACCGCACGATTCTGTTGGCTGCCATCGCAATCTCTGAGCACAAGAAACTTGTGGCACAAGCATGACGTTCTTAATCAATCTTTATTTAGTTTTGATTGTGGTCTTGCTTGTTGACTGCAAAGGCGGGAAAAATGGATAAGTTTTGGGTTAGGGTTACGTGTCTAAGCGGTAAAAGCTACACTGACTTTTGGTTCGGTACTGACCATGACATACTCAAGAAGATGAAGTCTCACTTTGTAAGTGGGCTTCATCATCGGATAGAAACGGGCCCCGTCCCAACCGAGTCCAACAACTTTCTTGTCGAAGAACGGACCTACTATTGGGATGGCGTAGAGATGGCCGTTTCATAGTAGAGTTTGATTACAAAGGAAGAAGGCTGGTCGTGAAAGCGATCAGCCTTTTTACTGTGCAATCAAGCACAAACAAAGAGGTATAAAAAAACATGAAAACGATTTTAGATATGACGGCCAAGGATGGGAGCAAACATCTTCCTACTATTCTATTAGAGGCTTTGCACTCTGGTAGGGATGAAAGGGAAAGGATGCCTCACGTCATAAAAGGACGGACAAAAGTTTTTAAGAAGAAGTTTGGCCTGCCTGGTATGAGGATGTACCAACTTGGGATTCTCAGTGGAGAGGAATGGGGCCAGGAAGTTGCAGGCTTTCATTATGGCAACGGCTTCTTGTGTGGGATGCTGGCAATCATAGATCCCGGCTGGCCCATAGAACAAAACCCCATCGCTTCTATCATTTGCGAAGCGGAGTACATCACGGATCTCAAGTCCGCAAAAAGATATGCTCTCAACTTTGGTCAGTGGCAGAAAGGTTTGATGAACGCTGTCCGCATTGGAACCTTAGACCAAACAAAGGAAGGACATGCTGATATTCCTTTGTCTGATATTCTTGGGCCCTATGGGGCTCACGATATGGGTGCCTGCTATGCGCCCATCAATAAGTTCCGCCTGAAAAATGAGATTGGGAAATCTCTGATTCATCCTTGATGACATTGTATAAAGCCCGAACGTTTACGCGTTCGGGTTTTGTATTGTGCAATCAAGCACAGAAACGAGGTAATAAAACAATCATGGAAACTACAATCGAACTGTTGCAGTTCTGTCGAACGAATACTTTTAATCCCGACTGCCCAGGTACTACTATAACTGGAATCGGGGCTGATGATTTTGTAAGTGCAGTCTTGGATCGAGATGGCAAATGGCAAACCTCAAAGGAATATCCTGAGATATGCCAGCACCTTTTTGTCGAGAATGATTTTACCACAACCCTTCAAGGTGTTGTCCAGGTAGTCCCTGGTATGGCAATCAAAGAAGACATGACGGTCCGAAGTGGAACAGGTAGAGAAGAAAAACCCTTCAAGGTTATGTGGGTCAACGCTTCTGATACCGAAGTTCCAAAGGCTAAGTATCTCAATCTGATTCTGTATTCTCGGGAGCATCTTGCGAACGAGGGTATTGATATTGAGAGTGATTGGGGAGTGGTAACTGTTCTCGGTGTACCAACACTGGAACAAACTCCACCAAAACGTAGCACCTTAGAGCGTAATGCTGAGAGCATCGAGGCTGGCGGAAACGGTTTCGATGTAACACCAGAACAGTACGATGATTCAGATTCGTATTGGTATGGGCAAGGTGGAAACGGAGAATGGATTACGGTGATGTAATCGCTGTGTGATTCCAAAGGAAAAAGCCTGGGCATATATCGTGTCCAGGTTTTTTACTGTGCAATCATGCACTGTATAAGAGGTAATAAAACAATGGTTACTACAGAGTTAAGGACCGCATGTTGTAACGCTTACTACACAGATTGGGATGGTATCCTGGTGTGTCGTAAGTGTGAGGCGCGGAACCCTGAGATTATAGAAATCGATTCAGATTCTATGTGTAACGAGTCTGGTATGGCGATCGAGTTTGGTCAGCCCGGTGTTGGTAAAACAAATCGATCCGGTGTTGGTAAAACAAATATCGAACGTCCACACTATGAGGATGAAGCAGTGTTTATCTATGTACTGGACGACGGGGAAACTTGGACATTAACTAAGCCGACTCCTGTTCCTGTCACGGCTGAACAACTTACGCGCATCGAGAACGATGAAAACGTATACGATGTTGTTCCGGATTGGGACGAGCACTTTGTTCTTGGTGATCCTATCCCACGTTCTACGCGTAATGCTCCTGATGTGGTGGCTATCCCTGAGTATGACTTTGTTCAGGCAGGGATTGATGCCCGAGAAAGATTGAAGAAGACTGCGATGGAATCTGCCCAGGAATACATCGATCGCGAAGTCTTCCAACGCTTCCAGCTTTCAGCCAGGGACGCTGCTGCACTGGCTCAGACTATGCAACTCTCCGCCTTCAATATTCCGGAGGAGATTATGTGTAGAATCTGTGACGGTGAAGGCGGTGGGCTGAACGGTAAATGCACAGCCTGCGATGGGACCGGGCGAATGTGTGAGGAATAGTAAAAGCCTATTGGAAAAAGCATCGGCCCTTGTGGTCGGTGCTTTTTACTGTGCGCTTTTGCACAAACGAGAGGTAAAAACAATATGAGAAAGATAACTGAACAAGCTATCGAAGCGTTCTCTAATCATAGAAACTTTAGTAAGGACAATACTCAAGTAACTACTGATGGCGGTTATGTTCGTCTGTTCCTATTCGGTAATAACATAGCCAGATTGAACACTCGCACTGGTCAACGTGAAGTCACAACTTGTGGTTGGAATACTATAACTACAAAGGAAAGATTGAACGGCCTGCCTGGTGTGTCTGTTCACAGCGAAGATGGTGGCCTAGTCCTGAACAATAGAAAATGGAACGGCGACTGGATAGTTGTGAACCATTGGGAAGAAAAGTATGCCGCTATGTATACTCCTACGTGTGATGTATGTGGGCACTGCGACAATGGCTGGTTCTATACACTGAATGGAAGACATGACTATGGAACTAAATGTTCCGCTTGTCATAGGAAGAATGTTTCCCTTTAGTTTAAGGAAAATGTTTCACTGGGTTTCAGCCCAAAGTATCGGACATTTTCTGTCCTTGGTTGGATGGAAAGTGTCCTTTACTGTGTGCTGATGCAATCGGTATACACGCCAGGTGTTTTTGCCTGGTGGTTTATGAGGTAAAAAACAATGAGTAACAATATAGATATTGCTTATACGCTATGTATCCAAGCCGGTGTTCCCGTATGTTTATGGGGGCCTCCTGGTATCGGGAAGACTGCGCGGACACATGCAATCGGCAGAGAGTTAAACAAGAAAGTTGTTGAACTCATCTGTTCTACTATGGACCCAACAGATACGGGCTTGCCCATCATTAAAGATGGTAGGTTCGAACGTGTTGCTCCGCAGTGGGCTTACGATTGTGATGACAATACAATCCTATACTTGGATGAGTTTTCTTGTACTCCCCCTGCTGTTCAGGCTGCTGCCTTGAAGATTGTAGGAGAACGGAAGTGCGGAGACTTTGCCTTGCCCAAGGGATTGTCTATTGCTTTGTCTGCTAATCCTGTCGAGCAGGCTGCTGGTGGGTGGGACTTGGCTCCACCTATGGCGAACCGTATGGTTCATCTGGATTGTTCTCTATCTACTGACGACTGGTGCGATGGTATGGTTTCCGGCTGGCCCGACATGGAAGTTACTAAGCTTCCTAAAGGTTGGAGGAATCTGATTCCATCAAAGCGTGCTCTGGTGACGACTTATATTAGACGTTTCCCTTCTCATCTTTTGGATCTTCCAAAGGAAGAAGAAGCCCAAGGTAAAGCATGGAGTTCTCCCCGTTCGTGGGACAACTTTTGTACTCTACTAGCTGCGGCTGAGTGTTCTGGCGCTGACGATTCAGTGATTCATTATCTTGCGAAAGGTACAGTTGGTCATGCGGCTACGTCTTTTATGACGTTCCGAGAGCAACTAGATTTACCTGACCCTGAGATTCTGATCGCTGACCCGTCTTTGTATGAACACTTTGAACGTGGTGATAAGGCGCACGCAACGCTAGCTAGTGTGGCTGCTGCTGTACTCGCAAAGAATACAGCGAAGCGTTGGGAAAATGGTATCCGAGTAATGATTACTGCCGCTGAAAAAGGTGGTACTGACATCGCAGCTATTGCTTGTCGGTCCCTACTTAAAGGCGGTATGCCTGCCGGTGCTATTATCCCTGATGAAGTGGAACGATTCTTCCCCATGTACGCTGCCGCTGGTATCGTGAAGGGGTAAGCATGAAGACCAAGTTTATTCACGTCACTAGTGGTGCCGAAAGATGGATAAGAGAACTACCTAATGAGGCTCTGCGAGAGCGGGGCCTCAGTCATCATAGCTTTCAAACGTCTGTTCCTTACTATGCTTTTCCAGATAAGTCTCTGGACTTTGGAAAGCCTGGTATGCCTATACTACAAACGTCTGTTCGATGCTGTAGAAAGCATCATAAGATTGTAGTGTGGCCCGATGGTCGGCTAACTTTGACCGCCCACCGAGGTAAGCGGGCGCAGAAAGCTATGAAAGTAGCCCGTGCTATGGGACAGAAGTATCGCTGTATGGATGTCTTAGAAAACTATCGACTCGTTTGTGAAGGTAGTTATCTGGCTGACAGAAAAGCTTTACCGAAAGAGTTGAGAGAAATAGCAGACCAGTGCTATCAGATACGGGAAAGGAGAAATAGGGTATCTCAATCGAGTAGATTCACTCGGACTCTTACCCTTAGTGAACGTATGCGGGATCGTAGAGATTCTATGACGAAAGCATACATCAAAACCTTGACCGACCAAGACCACAGCTACGCCTGTCCGCTTTGGAATATCAGTACAGGTAGAGCCTCTCAATGGCAGCGGCACCAAAATAAACTTTGGTTCCGTAAGGCTTTGTTGTCTGGAATCTTAGGATCAAAACTGAGTAGGGATGGGATAAACTTTTTCCCAACTATAATCCCTGATCATGTTCTCGATGCTGGGTACGGATACATTCCGGCGAATGATAGTAAGGGCAATCCATATTGGATTATGATTGAAAGGACTGGAGAACAGTTCGGCAACTCACACAGAGGTATGAAGCCTAAGTGGGAAGTGTCGTCCTTCTACCAGGATTCTTGAATCAGGTACAAAGAATCGAACACCGTTCTTCGGACCGGTGTTCCTTTCTGTGTATGTGATTTTCGCTACACAAAACAAGAGGTAAAAAATGCAAGTAATGAATCGTGAGATCGTCGAAGATTCTCTCCAAATAAGGGAGAAAGTTATGGCGGCTAGACTCATAGCAGTAAATAGGTGGAGGTACTTTGCTCCGCAACTATTGTCTATGGTTCTGGTCGCTAAACCTGGCAGTTCTTTCGGAACGTGTGCGACGGATTGCAAGGGTCGTTTCTATTATGATCCTGCTTTCGTCCAAAATGTTTCCGTAGAAGAACTTGCAACCATCTGGTTGCATGAATGTCTACACTGCTGGCTCGACCATGCGAATAGGAGGGACGGTAGGGATTCTTCCCGCTGGAATAAAGCCGTTGATCGTGAGATCAATGACGATCTAGTCGGAGAAGGTTTCCCTTTTCCTCTAAACTATCCACCTCTATTGCCCTTTGACATCGGCCAAGAAAACGGACAACTCGCTGAGTTTTATTTTGAGTGCGAGGAAGAAGAAGATGGCGAAGACGAGGGTGAAGGCGGAGGTAAAGGTAAAGGCGGTGGCTCATCTATGGATGGCGAGCCCCGTGATTGGGAAGATGGGGATGAAACTCCATCAATACCGGAAGCCTTACAGGAATGTATCAGGCATGATGTATCTAGTAAGATTGTCGAACATGCTAAAACCAGAGGGCGTGTGCCCGGTGGACTATTGCAAGAAGCTATGCGGCAGATTGAACCGCCTAAAGTTTCCTGGCAAAAAGAGTTAGCTGCTGCTGTTCGAGCGTGTGCTGCTGATGTAGCTGGGGCGGTGGACTTTACATACCGCCGTCCATCACGTAGGCAATCTATCTATGGCGACATAATCATGCCCGCTGTTCGTAGACCCGTGCCCGAGACTGTGATTGTCTTGGATACATCTGGTTCTATGTATGGTGGTGATTTAGATTCTGCCTTGAGAGAAACTCAGGGTGTTCTAAAGTCATTGGGCGGTCGCGGTATCCGCGTACTGTCCACTGATGCCCAGGTACATTCCCGCCAAAGAGTGAGTCACACATCTAAGATTAAAGTTTTAGGTGGTGGCGGTACTGATATGAGAGTTGGGATAGCAGAAGCTAGAAAGCTGAAACCTTCCCCTGACTTATGTATCGTACTCACTGATGGGTACACTCCCTGGCCTGACAATGCTCCGAAAGGGATGAAAGTCATTGTTGGTGTGACGGGTAAAAGTGGAAGGGACGGCCCGAGTTGGGCTCGAAACATTCGTATCGATGCCGAATGATGAATGACGAAACGATTCCCTGGTTTCAGGGAGTCGTCTGCGGATAGCTACCGCACTGATGAGATCAACGTTGGGTCGCTCCCAACTTTTTAATAGAGGTAAGAAACAATGGAAGAAAAAGAAATCTCAATTGGTGGCGCTGTTACCATGTGGAAATCAGCACCGGCAATAAGAAGTCACGTACAAAAGAAACTACTCACCATTGGTGTTGGTGACTTTTGCCCTGAGCCTACAACCAGGCATGTCGCTCTCCGTAATGCTCTTAAAAGCCAATACGGAAGTGAGTCTGTCAAGACGCTGCCTGGTTTCGCAAACTTTGCTGTGATTAACGCATCTGTTTCCAGCAAAAACTGGGAGGGCCAAGCAAAAGTCATCGTCAAATCTGAGTACGATGGGCTTACATTCCACAATCCGAATGATGAATACGATGATAACGGCGGTCTTGAACAAGTGACTGTCGATAACATCCAGCAGTTATTCGAAGCTGAGTTGGGTTGCATCCCGGCCAATGATGTGTCGAAGATGCTAGTCAAGTTGGCTCACCATGTAGGCGGCATGGCCTGTGCTTCCGGTGCAGGTGGCGCTTACTGGATTCCAAAAGATTCTTTGAGTCTTTGGAAAGAGATTGCGGATACCGTTGAAGGTTCTTCACGGGGTAAGTCATCGTCTAAAGTATTCATGTTCACTACAGCTATGGACGATGAAGCTGTCCGCGCTGTTGTCGGTTCTTTGGAGAACAATATCTTCAAAGAGTTGAAGGACATGGAAAACGAGATTGCTTCTGGTAAGTTGAAGAAACGTGCCTTGGAATCTCGACAGCGTGCCCTTGGTGAGAAGCGAGAAACGATTCGAGAGTATGAAAGTATGCTCGGAGTTACTCTCAAGAAACTTCACAAGGCAGTTGAGCAGACAAAGAAGAACAGTGTTCTTGCTGCTATGCTTTCTTTGGGAGGCGATGAGTCATAGATACTCCATTACCCCTGAGCGCCTGAACGGGTGTTCAGGGGTTTTGGTGTGCTTATGAAGCATAAAAGACTAGTGGGGTAATAGACACCCTACCGATAATCACCCTATGTGAAACAACCAACCAACTAACATGGGTCATTAGACAGTAGACAGTGTTAGCGTCATTAGTTGAAGGAAGAATATAGTATATAGAGTTTGGTGCGACGTGGAAAACAGCCCACTAGTCACCCCTACTAGTCAGGTTGTGAACCACCCTTGACAGGTATGGTCTACTCAGTTACCCCATACGAAGGAGGTTCGAAATGGGAAAGGGAGAATTGCAGAAGCTACTAGAGGCGGCACAAACCGCTTCTGGTTTTTCTAAAGAACAGATCCTAGAAGAAAGTCTAGCCCTGTTCTTAGCGAATCACGGGAACGCTTCTGGTCCAGTCAATAGCAGGGCCAGCAAGTATGATACCCTGGATGCCGCTAAACTATTGTCCGCCGCTCATACGTTGGCGGCATCGGATGACGGTATCCGTATCTGCTCATTCACTATGGATGAGTTGTTGGATACAGCATTTCCAGAAAAGGTTTTACTAGCCGAACATGACGTGAAGGTTTGGGCTGGTAGGCTCTTAGCTGCGGCAGGTTTTGAGCGTCGTCAGGTGCGGCGACGTGGTGGCTTGCGCCCCCTGGTATGGGAGCGTAGTTACATAGTAGAAAATGGCACTAATACTTAAC
>CEOH01035920.1_pt1 | contig 11601 bp, 11 predicted proteins | sample 530311 | NCBI WGS metagenome assembly CEOH01 (sample SAMEA2619923, study PRJEB7988) | marine metagenome | biome: marine biome (ENVO:00000447); feature: deep chlorophyll maximum layer (ENVO:xxxxxxxx); material: "saline water (ENVO:00002010), including plankton (ENVO:xxxxxxxx)" | depth 60 m
ATGTTCCTTATCTATCCATCGATTATGAACCGGGACCATGCCCTAGCAATCTTTGAGTGTACTCCGTGGGAGGCTCGGGATGACTGGCATCAACACTGCCTTGAAGCGAAGAATGGTGTGGGTCGTCACCACTATTTGTTCAAACCGTTTTGGGATGGAAATCTTAACGCCCGTCCCTGGAAAGACGATTGGCAACTAGACAATGAAGAAATCGATTTGCTCCATCGTTACGGATCTGAAGGTCTGACAAAAGAGAATCTAGCGTTTCGCCGTCTGATGCTATCCACTGACGTAAAGATTCGCCGTAATCCAGAATTCTTCAAAGTGTTCTACCCCTTTGATGACATCAGTTGTTGGATTGCTTCAGCGCAGTCTGCGATTCCCGCACACGTTCTTGAGAAACACCAAAAGAAAGCTACCGTGGCATGGCGTGGGCCGTATATGGAGTATGAACAGCCCGAGGCTGATGCTCGATACGTCATGGGTGTTGACCCTTGTGGTCATGCTGCGCGAGATCACGCAGCGTTTCAGATTCTAAAAGTCTATGATGGTGAATGGACTCAGGTAGCGACATATGCTGACCACTCTGACCCGCTTCTATTCACCAAAGCAATCTCAAAAGCAGCGAAGAAGTATAACAATGCGCTTATCGTGGTTGAGTCTAACGGTGTTGGGCAGTCCATTCTCGCGCTTCTCCGTGATTGGGGCTACTCAAATCTTTTCTACGAAAAGCTAAAGCGTCCAGGTTTTACTACAACGTCAAAATCTATTGATCAGACAATGGGTTGGTTGACGGATTCGCTTCTCGATGACCTTGTGCTCCATGACGCGAATACTGTAGAGCAACTTCTTAGCTATAAAAATGATAAACGAATCGAAGAAAATGCAAACGCTGAGTTGGCTCGCGGTTCTGCGAGTAGACGACGACGGGATCGACATCACTGGGATAAAGTTTCTGCTTTAATCATGGGGATTGTAGGGGCTCGCGCCCTTCCCCGCCGAGGTAAACCTGTCTTTGAGAGTGAGAGTAAAGATGATAATCTCGTACTGTTCCCTACGTGGGATAGTTGGGACGCGTATCAAACATCCGTTAGTCAAGATAAAGCGCGTCAAAGTGGAGTACACAAAAAACGGAAAACGTGGTATAGAAAAGGACCAAAATGGAAATAGGAGTTTCTAATGTCGAGCGCAATTAGCCTTAAAGAAGCACGAACCGCAGCCATAAAAAGAGCGATGAATAAGCGCCGACCGGGGGGGATGTTCGGCTCTCAGCCTGGTAGCCAAATGTTCGGTTCTCCTTTTTCCAGAGGAATGTTCGGCTCACAAAGAGCCAGAAAACCTCGGGCGCAACAATCAGGTGGATCGGATGCGGCTTCAATGACTCAATCCGAAAAACAGGGCAGTCAGAAGCTACAAATGTCGCAAGGTTTGGGTAAGTAGTGCCTCACATACCCCACATCATCGCTCGAAGGTCGGCAGCTTGTCATGCTATCGCTCGCCATGCGGGGCCTCAAACTGACTGGAAAGTCGAAAATGATGGTGAGTTTTCTCACATCACGTCTAAGCAAATGAGAGATCGCCTTGAACAAACGGATTATTCTATTGGCCTCACCTTTGAAGAGGATGCTGAGAACATCGGCGTCCGGTCTATCGAATTGCCGGAAGAAATGCGTGGACAGGGAATTGGGACGCAACTCTATCTACAGGCACTCCAGTATGCGAAAGACAATGGGCTCGGATTTAAGAGCGACCTTGCTCCAACACCGGATGCCATCAAAGTCTATGCAAGATTAGCGCAGTCGGGTATTCCCATTACGCAACAGCACGTAGAGTCTGAAGGAGGGAGAGTCCTTCAGTTTTCTATTCCTGCGGAAGCTTTGCAGGAAGTAGAGATAAACATGAAAGAGGAAGAATAGGTGGGACTTAAAGGAAAACAGATTCGGGATTTGATTAGTGTCCACAAAACGCGATCAGAAGAAGAGCGTAAAAAGTGGGACCGCTATCTGCGGTACTATCGGTCTGAGTATTGGGGAGAAAACCGCGACCTCCAAAGTGGGTTTGACGACTCGGACGTTGCTGTTGAAACTAATTATCCCTATTCATTCGTCGATTCGATGGTCAGTTCAATTGTCCCCCCGAATCCGCAAGTCACGGTAAATGCCCGTAACGATCTTCGTACTGATTTTGCGAAGTATCGAGAAGCCCTTGTTAATGATACTCTAAAGCGAGTACGTGCCGCTCAATTGCTTTGGCGCCTTTCGACCTATGCTTCTGTATACGGTCGAGCGATTATGAAGGGTGTCTGGAGGTTCTCCAGAAAACGGGCTGAGTTTCGTATCCTAGATCCTAGATTCGTTTTCTTCGACCTTTCGGCAGAACGTTGGGAGGATATTCGGTATCTAATCGAAGTCACCACCATTACTCGGGAAGAGTTTAAGCGTAGGGCCAAGGCTCCCCGCGACCCTAATAAGCCTCGGGGTAAGCGCCGGTATGATGGCGATGTCGTTAAGCGGGCTCAGTTTGGTAGTTACCCACGTTGGCTAAAGCCCGCTCTCAAGAAAAGTCGGGACATTAGTTCTGAAGCTTTTGATTGGATCACTGTCTATGAGGTCTACGATTTCGTAGGTAATAAGTATTACCATTACCTAGCAGACGAAGAAGAACCGCTATTCCAAGATAAACTTCCATATCGGTTTGTACGCAATAACTATCGTTTGCTTACCTTCAACGATAATATGCAAAGTCTTGAAGGCATTTCCGATATTCAATTGATTGATCGGCAACAGCAAATGCTCAATGAGTTGGACACTCTAGAGTTGAGGCACGCTCAATCATCTATTCCGGTCACGCTATTTCAGTCGGGACTCGTAGATAACCCTGGGGCATTTATCAAGGATCTCCTTGAGGCTACAAGTCCAGGGGATGCTGTAGCTATTCATGCAAAACCGGGCATTGGTATTGGCGACATTATCGCAAATACTCCCACTACAGCTTTGTCCCCTAGCTTCAATACGATGCGCGAGCGGATCACTAAAAACATTGAATTCACCCTTGGGCTACCTCAATTTCAACGCGGTGTAGTCGGCGTAGCCGATGTCGCTACTGAAGTTGCACTAGCGGAAACGGCTGTACGGACACGTAACGGTCGTCGTCTACAGGCAATCCAAGATGTTATTCAATGGATGGCAGAGATTACTGTTGGCTTATACGAAGAATTCCTTGAACCGGGTAGCCAAATTCCTGTCCGACTTACGGGTCGTCAAGAAGCTATGATGGTTTCTCGCCGCACATTCGGTGCTCGCGATCCAGGGTCTGTCCATGACGGAACACTCTTAGAAGATCCGCTAGACTTTGATTACGATGTTATTCCATACTCCCCAACAGAGAACAGCCGAACCATCCAATTGAGAAACCTTTCTCAAGTTTTGGATCTTCTATCGGCGTCGGCTGATATTGATAAGCGCCGATTGGTCGGTACAGTCATTGACCTTTTGAATCTTGATCCTGATTTAATGATTTCAGAGGAAGAAAAGGCGATGCAGCAGCAGGCTATGATGGCGCAAATGGGTATGGGAGGCGGTGGGGAACCCCAAAAACAGCTTCCACAAGTAAATCAACGAGATATTCGTGATACAAGTACACCTGGGGGACCGATCGCTTCAACCGGTCCTCGCGTAGTTCTTCCAACCGGGGCGGCTGGTGGCCCTGGAGATCCCGCACCTAAGAGGAAATAGTAATGGCAACTCCAGATTTTATCCAAGAACCCGGTTCCCCCGCTACCGCTCCATCACCGGAGATTAGTCTGGAGTCTATTCAGCGAAAAATAGCAAGTGCATTTGATGCTGGAAACTACGCTGAAGTTGCTCGCCTTTCGGCAATCACTAAAGAGATTAGTAATCGCCTTATGCGCGATTTGCAGACCGATGTAAAGTATCAACGGGTTCAACGAAACCCTGAAGGCGCATCGGAAGAAGATCGAAAGTATGCCCAGGATCTCACAAGTAAGATCGGCCTTGCGCGTCGAATGAATCAAATGACTCAGTATGCTCAACGCCTTGAAGGGCAAGGGGCGCCCGCTGAAGATCCTGGGCTTTCTGTAGGAGAACAGGTAGGGGGCCGAGCAGCAGTTGTCGGTACTGGTGAAGCTGCATCTAGGGCTGTGAGTAAGGGCCAGCTTGAAGCCTCTAAAGCTGCGGCACAATCGGCTAAACGTTCTCTCGGCGGTCAGGCAGGAGCAGAGGCTAGAGCAGCGAATAAAGCTAAAGCAGCAGCTAAAAGTGCTACAGGTAAAATAGGTTCCACAACTAAAGCCGTAGAAAAGGCTGCACTTAATCCGGCGATTAACCCGACGCCGGGAACACCCGGAACAGACACAAAAACAGGGGCGACAAAGGCTCTTCGTACAGCAAAAGCGGAACAGGCCGCAGCAAAAGGCGCGGCTGGTGCAGCGCAACGTACTGCTAGTCGAGCGGCGACTGATGCCGCAGCTAAGAAAGCACTTGCGAAAAGCTTTTCTCCAGTTGCTGCGAGATCCGCTCCCCGCCTATTCGGTGCGATGGCAGCGGCTGAACTTGAGTTGCTATTGGCCCCTGTCGTAGCTTTCTATCAAACAGCCAGTGAAATCGGAGACTTCTTTAGCCGCTTAGAGTATGCGAGCGAAACTCTGGGCAGGCCCCTTGGAGTTAATGATCTTTCGACAAAAGACCTAGAGGCTCTAGGCGCTAGTCCCGGTATCCTTTCCAGAGCATATGCGAATAATGCTATCGACAAAGAAGCGTTCTTCTTCGCTGATCCCGAAGGTGCCGTCGAAAGTGGCGTTGTTTCAGAGGATGAAGTCCAAACTGCTCCTGGCAGTGGCCCTGTGGTTACTCCCGTTGATACATCAGAAGCTGAATATGAAACGCTCCAATCTGAGTTAGCCCAAAAACCTGCTAGTCCTCGGATCGGTGAAGAGGTATCTGACACGGGAGAAGAGGGCGGTCCGACTTTGAGTAAAATGTCTTCGGGAATTAGAGGAGAAATGTATAAAGATCCTGTCGATGAGGGCCTTTGGGCTTCGGAGCAGACTCCCGATCCGTCAGTCGGAGAATCTCAACAAGATATGTCTACTCCCGAAGCACGTAAAGATGCCGTAGCTAAAGCGATGGCGCCGAAAAGGATTCCGGCTCCAGAAGGCGCTGTTCGTGAATTCGAAGGTGATGGCGGTTGGGCGTATGCTGTTATGCCGAACAAAGACATCAAAATCATCGGTGCTCCAGCAGGTCACCGTCCCGGTATGCTTTTGAAAGCAGGGTCTGATCGTTTCTGGAAACCGATTGCAGAAAAATTCGGAATTGATGAGACTCCAGAAGTATCAATGGCTGATGTAGATATTCCAGAAGAACCCGAATCAGATGGCAGAGAAACGCTGACTGAATATGACCCGATAGGTGGGAAAAAGAAGACACCTCCACTCGATATTGGGCATATCCCTAGCGATGTGGGGATCTAGATGCCCTTGTATAAGATAGAGTGCCCTAACTGCGGGGTAGTAGATGATGTTTTAGCACCTCGGGCTACGGATGGTGAAGATTATCCGTGCCCCGATTGCGATGCTGTTGGGAAGAAACTCCCCACAATGTTTGCTACTGCGGGAATCATTTTCTCTAATCCACTGGTAATCAACTCAGCGGGCCTCAAAGCAGAATCTAATTCTGAGGCTCGCCAATACCTCAAAGATAATCCTAACTGTAGATTCGTTGATCGCAGTAGCACTTATTGGCAGAATAAGCGCGAACGTCTACATGAACGTAGGGAACAGCGCGTCCAGAAGCAGGGCTATAAAGATTGGAATAATTTCCAAAAAGAAAAGAAGCTTGAGATAAAAGATAAAGCTACAAAAATTACTTTAGATACAGGAGCAAAAAATGCCCGCTGAAAATCCCGCTGCTTACCAACAGATGACCTCTGAAGATTTGATGAATCAAATTAATGAGGAATTGGCAAAACTTGAAGTAGAAGAAGCCGAACTCGGACCGGGGGCGTCAGGGGCTGAAGGTTTGCCAGAAGTAGATTCAGAAGACATGAGGGCGGAAGCCGCTCTTATGGATGCCGAAGGTTCTGCCCCGTCCGATAATGATGCAGAAGCAGCCCTGGGCACAGCTTTGGCCTCTGGCGTTTCCGATCCCGCATCTGTTATGAATGAGTTGCGGGCACAAGGTTTTGAGATTGTTCGTATTGGAGGTATGGAAGAGCCTCCAGTGGACGAAGAGCCGCAAGAAGGAGAGGTGTCTATGTCAGACGCTCGAAGTAAAGCAGTTGAAAATGCTATGGGAGGAACTGCATGAGTGATGAATCTATGGAATCCACAGAAGGGGTCGAATCGGTATCCGAAGAAACTTCTTCCGAAGAAGTCAGTGATACTTCGGAAACCGAATCGGTATCCGAAGAAGCTTCCGCTGAAGCAGAGTCTTCAGCAGAACCGGAATATCGTCTGCCTGAATTCGATTTTGGTGCTTGGGATGGTCAAGTTGAAACGCTTCCAGATCCATACCGTCCAGTACATGAGGGTCTTAGTGGGCATCTAAATAAAGAATTGGATAGTATCCGTAATTCTCTTGAACAGGATCGTGAGTTGTATCAAGCCCTTCTTGAAGGGGAAGATATTGGAAAAGATTTCCGAGAGAAATACAACAAAGCTGAACAGCAGTTGGCCCAATACGAAAAAGATAAACAATCTTGGGCAGATCAAAAGTCTAAGTTTGAAGAAAGCATCAATGAATACCAAGGCCGTATTGATCAGATCAACGCTAAAGAGAAAGCAGAAGCTGAACAATGGGCTCGGGATTTTCAACAAAAGAACGCTGATGTAATGGACAATGATGAAAGCCGAGAAAAGTTTCTCCAATTCATTAACGATGGAATTGATCCAGAGATTGCCGTAGATTTTGTTCGCAGTAATAATCCAGCATATGTCCAGACAACTCTGTCTTATATGGCGCAAAACGTCCCCCCTCACTACGCTGTTAGGCTGGCTAAGGCAGACTCTAAAGTTTCAGAGACAACATCCGTCAAACCACGGGCTAGCGCACAGATGACAGCCGGTGCTACAGAAACGGCTAATGTCCCTGAGAGTGCCGAAAAGTCAGTTTCCGACAAAGCTTTCGGGATTCACGATGCCCGTAAACTCGCAGTTGCGCGTGCCTTTAAGCGCCGCACCGGGTAATCTATTTCCGCTACTAGTCCTTTACCGGAGTATTCCCTATGGCTATTTCTGCCGAAGTATTGAACGACGCCCTTCAGGAACTCGCTCCGCGTTATCAAAACCTTTTTGAAACGTGGTCCCCTGTCCTGAGTAAGATTGTTAAAAACGGAAACATTGAACGAAGCCGCCTTCGCGGTCCGTACAAAGAATTCCGTGTCATCACCGGAGGCCCTGGTGATGTGACCCAAATTGTAGACGGTGGTGAGCGCCTTGCAGCTACTCGCGCCGACATTACAGCGAAGGGTAACACTTACGCCTCTCGTCTTGTTTACTCTTTCCTTGTCCCCGACAAGGATATGGCAGAAGCAACCGGCCCCGCAGATGTGGAACACCTCATCAAGCAGTACCCTGAAGCTGCTTTGATGGATTTCCACCAACGTATCGCCAAGCAACTTGTGAACGGAAATGGTTCCGGTGTTGGCGGATTCCTTACGTTCAACGGTGATACAACCTATAGTCCACAAGGCACTGCCCGCACTGGCGCTTTTGAGTTTAACTCTACTCAGAACGATACAGTGTTCGGCCTTGCCAAAGAAGGCGCTGCTTCCGGAACAACCGGATGGAAGAACGGATACGGAAACATCACTTCGATGGCTTCTGACGGTATCTCAACTCTTCGTAAGGAATACTTCCGCGCTTCTCGTAAGGGTAAGATGCTCGGTCCAGTCGATATTCTTCTGGCAGACGAAACTTCTTTCTCTAACTACATTGATCTTCTCGAAGATCGGATCATTGTGGAAGAAGCTGTCAAGGGCGAAGCCGGTGTCGATGATGTCACTCAAGGCGTTAAGTTCTTGAAGGCTACGATGTATATCGAAGAATTCCTCGACCCATCCGTCTTCTCGACAGCCAATGCTCAAAACGGTGTGATCTACGGCCTCAAGTCTTCGACTTGGCACACATACACCCTGGGCAGCGACGACAAGATGGAAACCAAGGGTGATTTCTCAGTCCGTGGTCCTCTTCGCCGTCCTGACATGGACGCTCACCAATTCGAGTATGTGCTTTACATGGGTATGTACTGTGATTTCCTCGCCGCTAACTTCGCCGTTACCGGTGGTAACATCGCTTAGTTTAGGAGCCTAACCATGAGCGGAACCGCTTTTCCATCTACTGTTTCTCAAGTCGATACTACTGCTCGATTCCCATTGGGCTACGAAGTAACTCTGCCTGCTACAAAGAGTTCTACTCTTAGTGTTGAGAATGACACTGGCCCCCAAAAGTGGGTCTACATTCTTGCAGATGAGGAACTTCTTGCTGGTGATATTGTCCAAGTAAACCCTGATTGGGCTTCACCTTTCCACGGCCATAAGTCAGATGGTGGAAATACTCGGAATCAGATCATCGGTGTTGCTCAGCACACAATCGCATCTGGCTCTTACGGATTTATCCAGTGTGGGGGTTACGCGACCTACATTCAAGGTGACGGCGATGTTGCTGCTGGTGAATCGATCATGTGCCACGCTACGACCGATGGCATGGCTGATACATGGGCTGCTGGTGCTGGCGCTGAAGAGAAGATTCTCGGAACCGCTTTTACGGCTGATGCTGCGGACACCGCTGTCGGTAGCCGGGTTGTTTTCGCCGGTATGTTGAAGCTTTAATTAAATCGGAGGGGTTGCCAATCGGCCCCGAGGGGCGTGAACAATGAACCGTGCCGACATTCGGCAAGCAATCTTTGATCAGATTGATTGGCAACCCGACAACTCTTCCGATCTCGTAAATAAGATAAACCGATTCATTAATCGTGGTTATCAACAGCTTGCACTGGAAGCGCCTTTCCTTTTCTTTGAGGATAAGGCGTCTTTCCGTACTGAGCCTGGGATTTCTCTAGAATCGTCTTCTCTAAAAAATACGCATGGCCTAAAACCTGTAAGTGCTACTTCTGGTACTCCCCAAACAGCTACTCCCGGCATTGTTTGGTATCGTCAGTACACATCTACAGCGGAAACAGCCGGAAGTCTAAGTTCAGCTTATTCAACTCTAGTTGAATGGGATTGGGATGACGAAGATGACTATACAGATGAAGGTGTTCCCCACCCTATTGATGGTCGATGGATTGAAATTACGGATGCCGATGATCGAATACATCGTCGCCGTATTCGCCGCTATTGGCATACCGTTAGTACTCCTGTTGATGGCGTCTATACTCATACAGACTATCTATCGTTAGATACTCCATTGAATCTGACAGTTACAGGTAACGTAGCTTTATCGTATAGAATCTACACTCATTCGTACTACTTACCTTCAGACGCCATTGAAATTAGATCAATGAGAGTGTGGGATGATGCACGCCGTCAGCCCATTAATCTCATCTATGCTGACGAAGCGGAAGAGCAGTGGTGGGACGATATTCAAGGTTCAAGTGCTGCTGGGATTCCAAGAAAAGCTTTTCGTACTGATTATTTCCAGATGCCTTCCCCTACCGGAAAACCCGAAGTGAGTCGGACGAGCACTAGCGCAACTTGGGTAGATGACTTTGAGCAACCTTTGGGCACATTTGAGTTTTTCTACACAATTTGCTGGGGATCTCACGATAAGAAAAACACGATCCTTTCGGGCAACGAATCTGATTCTGATAAGCACCGCAGGCCGAAATGGGAAAGTTCTCCATCCCCCCTTAGCGATGAGATACAATCATTTAAGGCAAACACGGACATTAAAATTGTAGTAACTACGCCTAATATCGATGCTACTTACGGTTTTTACCCTGATCGTGATGACACTAAGATCGAAACAAGTAAATCCGGTTATTGGAAAAGATTCTACGCAAGACGAGTAGTATCCTTCGATTATGACGAGCGTGCAATTGGGAGTAATCCAGAAGAGTTTTTCTATGTTGGATTCACCCAAGGCTCAACGGAAGATTTTGTTTTCGCCGGTAATCTTGTAAATTTTGATGAGCCTTATCGCGATGTTCATGGATACTCAGGCATCCAACTTTCCCCCCTGCCTGATGCGGCTTACGATGTAGATGTACGCTACCTACGTAAGCCCCATCCATTGAATACAGATCAATCAGTCCCTAGACTCCCCCCTGAAGCGATTGACGTTCTTATTCAGAAAGCACTTATGTTAGTATATGAATCTCTGGGCAATCCCGAAATGGCTTCATTCGCTGGTCAGTTTTACAGGGAAAAACTTGTTACATTGACTAAGCGATACGGCTCTTTGCCTTCTGGCCTTTTCAGGAAGAAATTCGGGAGAGCAAGAGATCGTAGTCGGAGAGGATACCGATTCTTAGTCGAGGAGAGATAATGAGTTTAGACATTAATGAGAAGTTTGAGTTGCCCGAAGGATGCCCCATCCCAGGCGCAATCTATCGCCAGAAAATCTATGAAGGCCGTTGGGCGTTCGCTACCATCACCGCACTTGAGGTTCTTCCCCAAGGCCGATGGGCAGCTATTTTCTCTTCAGTCCGTTTTGGTGATGAGAGAATTACTAGCGAATTCAATAAGTTAGACAAGTACCAACTACATTCTATTCCATCTATAATTGAAATTGATTCTAAGCCAGAGGAATCGATTACACCGATAACGGATGAGTTAGATATTCTGCTTTCTGCTGGAGCGTAGATGGCTGTCAGTGACCGTACTCGGATTCAACGCGGGCCTATATACCCCCGTATTGAATCGGGAAAACTTCTTTCTCCGATGGAAGTTGCTGCGGCTATTGAGAATTTTCGTGTAACAGTAGAAGGCACACTTCGGACTGTCCGAGGCCCTACACCATATTTACCCCGATACGAAGTAGCAGAAGACGGGCCCCAAGACACCACTACCGGCGTCGTAGGGATGGATCGTTATGGGACTATGCACGGAATCTTTCATGGGCTCCTAAGTCGAGGCCAACGCGAGGTTTTACTTCTTCATGTAGCGAATGAACTGTGGACTTTTGAAGGGTGGAATAAGGGTTGGCGACCTTTAATTAGTCCAACAGATTCAGCGGCTCAGATCAAAGCTGACATAGTTAATGATTTTCGCGTTCGCGCTCCGACTCAGTTTGTCGGAACGCCGAATGGCGTAGTTATCATTTTTCAGGGCGATGCCGATGTTCGTCCCCATTTTTATGATGGAGAACTCATCTTACCTCTGGGGTATTCATCAGCCCCAGGTAGTCCCGTGATAGAAGGCCCCGAAAGTGAGGGCGGAGGCTTGAACGACACTGCAAAGTCAAATTTAAGAGGTAAATCCATTCAATATGAAAGTATGAATTCTTCTTTTAAGGCGACGGCCAGTACTGGGGCTGGTGTATCTAGGCGGATATTCCATAATAAGTGGGGAGTAGGCCGAATTGGGACTATCACAACCATGCCGGATTCTGATGATAAACCGGACTACCACGCCTTCGGCGGG
>CEOH01036551.1_pt1 | contig 11577 bp, 2 predicted proteins | sample 530311 | NCBI WGS metagenome assembly CEOH01 (sample SAMEA2619923, study PRJEB7988) | marine metagenome | biome: marine biome (ENVO:00000447); feature: deep chlorophyll maximum layer (ENVO:xxxxxxxx); material: "saline water (ENVO:00002010), including plankton (ENVO:xxxxxxxx)" | depth 60 m
AGTCAATGCAAAAGATGCAGAGTATATTCCGGTAGAAACATATGCGCCCGTAATAACAGTGGGAGTGTGTGAATTAACATGTACTCCATCTGCGGTAGGTGTCAAAGCGAAAGTTGACGGACCATCGTTATGTAATGTTCCAGAGAAGATCTGTACATAAATTGCTTCTTTAGTTGTGCCGGCATCTGGAATATTCTTTAGCTGCCCTCTAACAAAGTTGTACAAATAAATAGAATTTAAATTATCATCCCCAGTTGCTAATGAGCTGCTGTAGAAAAAGTTTCCTCTTTGATCTGATTTTGATGAATCCCATCTTGCTTCAATATTTGGTCTCTTGAAAAAATATTCAGAGCCGCGGCCAAAAAACTTTTTGGTGTAATATGATTTTTCATCGTCACCAGATTGAGTTAACTCTTGAGAATCTATAAGTTTTACGGCGACGCCATAGTTGGTAAACCCGCTACCATCGCCGGTTCCTGCTCCAGATGAACCTATTAACCATTTCTCGACTAATGGAGAAATATCAACCTCTAAGTTTTCGGTTCCTCCAGAGAAGGATTGAGTAAATTTTGTGCCGGCATGAAAATCTCCGCCGGCGGTCGACCACGTAACATCATTAGATGAACTTACCCAGTTAGTGGCCCCTGTATCTTTATATTCTTCCATATCTAACCCAGTACCTTCGTCCCACGAAGCGGAAATTGGAAGAATTTCTAGAGTAAAATCTCTAGGTAATGTTTGTGTGTGCTTGGCGTTGTAGAGCCTTAAAAAGAAATCAACACTACCACTAGCCGGGATTGCCCCGTCGTCGCGAGAAGCAGAAAGCGCACTAATGTCAAACTGCACTAAAGCACGCGAAGCCTCCAAAGAACCAGTGTCAGATTGTGCAAATATAGAAAAAACTTCCATAACATCAGAAGCACCCATATTTGAAGCAGTTGCTCGGGTAATTAAGTTTTGTTTGAAAGCATTAGTTATTGTTGTATCTTTTGTAGCAAAAAATCTTTTTATAGCCATTTTATCTAATTGTGCCCTTAATATCTTTGTTCGGATATCTTAGTTCTATTACTGCATCTTCTGGTGTTATTAACATCCTACCGTCTGGGGAAAGATTTTGATCAATTCCATATACTGACTCGGAGTAGTTACCTCCAGATTTATTTTTTATTCTCACACTTACCACGTCTACGATACCCGGTGTATCATTAATAACATTATATATATCAGTTATATACATCGGTTCTCCCAGATCATAAGGTCTAGAAAATTTATTAGTCAAATTTATTATGCACCGATTTAAAAGATCATATTTGTTGACCCCAACATCCGATACTGCTGTAAAGTCTATTCCTATATTAATAACTTTTCCATCCAAAATATCAATTGTATCATTAATCATTTTATGCTGATTTAACCAAACTTTTAAATTTTGTTTAATAGTCGCGTTTGCTTTGGTTAAAAATCTATCAGTTCCTTGCATTAAAACATATAAATTAATATTTCTCTTAAACGAATCATTGTCATGTGTCAAATTACATCTCTTAATAGAACCAAATCTTGCCGGCATTTGGTACACCAAACTACTATAGTCTTGCTTTGTTACTGCTCGGTTTTGAGAAGCAAAGAAATCTAGGGCATTTCTTTTTAGTTCTTGAGAATTGGTTGTTAATATGCCGCCTAATATTGGTTCTGGATTTGTAACTTCCAGAGAGTCTTTAACTGCGAATTTAGTAGCTGTCGAAATTGCTTCTTTGGAAAATCTAAATATACCTGTCGAAACAGAATCCACGGCGCCGGCGGCAGAGTTAACATCGTCTCTATTGTTTGCTCGGTATGTTACAGTCAAGCTAGTATTAGAAGGAGCAATACCAAATTTATCAGATTCTAAAATTTTCGAAGGATCGAAATATTTATTAACTTCATAATTTCTTCCGTGTTGTTGCATAACAACTTCACTTGGGTGTCTTACTGAATCTCTGACATTTTCTCTATCTGACCCATATCCAAATTGCAAAAATATCTGTGCGCCTTCGCGTTCTACAACATATCTTCTAGGGACAGGAACAGCTTTCAAAATTGATGGGGCTGTTATTTTGTCTTTATTTCTATTCTTCAGAGCCTTAAACACTATATTTTGTGACAAATAATCCACTTCAAAATATTCATGACCTTCAGAATCCACAACCGACATTATTTCTGTCACGTTTCTTACAGGCAATTCTACCTTTAAAAATCTTTCAAAATCGCCAACTGGCAATATTTGTGTTGCTAGCTGTCCGGACATTACCTGTCCGCTTGATTTAATCGCAAACTCTGTGGGATATCCGGTCGTTTCATTAACAGTAGCTGGAACGATTTCGTTGTTAGGGTGCGAAAAATCAATATCTTCAACTAAAGTATATTGAACTCCTGAAGTCGACGAAAACGTCGTGCCTTTTCTCAATATTGGTATATAATCTGTGTCCGGGCCTGTGGATTCTGCGTTGGAGGGTACAATTACGAACACAGAAACTTCCCCATGGGAGGCGATGGCGCCCTCTCTCTTGTATCCCAAAGTTCTAGCATGCTTCAAAATATTTTGAAATTCTGTTGCTGTAGACATAAATGTCTCATTAACATTGTAATCCAAATAAAATGATAATATATCACCAACATAAGCAACCGTATCAAACATTAGAGAGGCGAAACTGGCGTCGTTAAAATCCTTAACAGTGTCAGGATAATATATTTTTGCATATTCAAGCAGTTCTTTCTTAATAGTTTCAAAATCTCTGCTTGTATAATCAATTGGTGCTAGCTCTTTAATTTTATTTGCCATATCAAATACCCTGTAACTAAATAGTATTATTAAACATTATTTATAAACAATGTGTCTGTAACAGATAATGGCAAAATATGATATTTTATTTTAATAGATATCATGTGCGGGTCTTGCCAATCTTCCAATATTTTTTGATCGGATCCGGGAGAAAAATCTACATCCATAATTTTTATAAATGGCATGTATTTTTCTACTTGAGTTTGTAACGTTGCCGGAAAGTCAAAATGAAAGGTTTCTTTGAATTCAAATAAGAATCTTTTTATTCCTACTCCGAATTCAGGATCCATAATTCTTTCTCCTGGATTTGTTAAAACTAAAGTTTTAAAATCTTGTGCAATAGCTTCTTTATAAATCTTAATTAACCTATACGGTCCATCTTTTGGATCATAAATTAAAGGTAATTTTGGACTTATCCCGTGAATAGACATAAGGAACCCTCTTGATAATATCTAGTTTGTTCTAACATTCTTCACCTTCTTCGGAAAGTTCTTTTTCTGTTTCTATAGTCTCTACTTCTTCATTTAGCCACTTGTCATAATCATCTCCGAATCCTAACGAAACCATTATTAGGTGAATAAACCCTAGAGGCGTAATAGGGGGACCGACGCCCGGGCCCATGGGTGGCGGGGCCCAGCCAATAAATCCTGCACCATATGGAATAGTTGACGGGAACAGCAAGAAACAGATTATTGGAAGCAAATATGGATCTACTGCTTTCATCGTATTTCTAGTTTTTCTAACAGCCACTCTAAATTCTAAATCTAACTCAGCTAGTGGATGTATACCCGCTGTCGCATTCTCATATCCCGGCCATGCGCTTCGGCGGGGATCCCCCTCTTGATCAAGAGTTGGTTCTATCCTAGTTCCTTCCTGGCCGGATTGTCCAGGTAAATAATTGGGTGCTATATAAATTTTTGTTTCTGGCGGCTTAATCCAGTCTTTTTCATTATCATAAAATTGTGGATAATCTTCTTTAGGATAATTATCTTCGAGAGTTTTTCCGGTCCCGTCGGGAACATCGCCTTTATATTCTCCGTAAAGAAGAGTCAAAGCATCAACCAAGGCTTGTTTTTTATTTGCCAAATCTTCTTTTAAATCTTGTAATTCTTGTTTTTTAACTTCTTTTTCTACTTGTTGTTCTGCATTAAATGTTGGCATTGCTTCCACCTGCTGTTCCATAGGTGGAATAGTTTGCTCTATTTGCTTAATTATCATAAAAAGGCCGTCGACTAAGCCCTTGTTAAAATCTACTACAGTCGCATGCGCATCGAATGCTGCTTTTTTAACTTCTTCGGCAACTTTAAGAGAAGTTTCAACAATTAATATTATAGCATCGTTAATAGCTTTACCTGTCATAACACAGGGATCCGTAATTTCGGCCAAGGCTTTCAAAATTAATTTTGGAGTTTCCTTTACAATAGCTTTGAGCTGGTCTTCTAGAGGATTTTCTGGGAATCGACCGGTTGTAGAAGTGAAGTTTTGCATCTGGCTAAAGCCGACTGGGCCGCCAAAACTATTAATGAAGGGTACTCCGTCCGACAACTTGTCTACATCTCCAAGCATATTTCTCATAAATGATAGAATAATTGTCTTTGTTCCGGTAAACTTGCTTAAGTCTTTAATATCAGTATTTGCGTATGAAGCATAAAAAGCATTCAATAACAACATTCTTTCGTATTTGAATACATGTTTGAATAAAAATTTAAAATCATCAGACGCATAAAGATTTTTTAAAAGTTTACTATACGCACCAATGGTGCCCTTATAATACATTGTAACTAACTTATTATCTCCTAGATCACTAATCTTCAAATCCGAAGATTTTGGAGCTAGATCCGCGGCGCGTTCGCACAACTCTTCTGAAAATTTCCAAACAGGAATTTTTACGTCTGCTAGAGGTATCTTTGTAAACGCGTATCGTTGATTTGCAAGCTCATCCGAACTTTCAGTTTCTGGTGTTCTATCTACGGCTCCTAGAAAAGTTTTATGTACCCAAGAAACTCGGCCGATATCTCCTTCATCATAATGATAATCCATGTCGTCCTGTATTTCACCTAAAAGATCACATACACCTTTCGCGGTTTGACGAACTAGTGGTGTTTCCGCGCCCACGTATCCATATTTATCATCAGAAAAATAAAGAGGAAATTGATATACTAATCTTAAACCAAAACAAAAATTATTAAAATAATCATCTACTTTTGAAGTTTCATCTTCAGAAGAGTTTATATACTCTGACATTATTTTGCCCCAAGTATTTAAATCAGCGACGCCATATTCATGTATTTTTTCTTTTTTAGCACTAACATTTAAAGAATAGCCAACTACCTCGCCGTTAACTGTAACCTCATTTTCATTAAGAAGATCCATAAATTTTGGTTTCTTTTTGTTGTATACATCATAAACATTAGCGTCAAGCGTGCTTTCGCCTGCAGTTTCGCTTTCTTTGTGATCAATCCAAATATAGGGCTCAAGAACAAACATTCCCGGGTGATCTTTAATCGGCAGATACGCCGAAGATGGGTGTACGCCTGCATCAGAAGTTAAATTGCCACCATTTTTTTGGTTTGATGGATCCCAAATAATATTTCCTTCATAATCTTCTTGAAGTAGTTTTCTAAAGTCAGCCGAAGGGTTCCAAAACTCATGTCTATCATAGCGTACACCTTTATTAATAATATGACTAGGCATAGAGGTGTCAGCTTCTCCAGTCGCGAACTCATTACCGGAACCAAACTTTACTAAATTGGTTACTCCGGCCATGGCCGGCCACGTTTTAGAGTTCGTTGCCGGTGATGTAGCAATTGGACCCGGCTCGGTCGACTTATAGCCTCGATCCATCTCACCGACCCATTTAAATAAATCCAAATGATTTCTAACTCTTGGAATAAATTTATGTTTCTTTTTATTTGATTTGAACACATTCCAAACAACTTCCACGACTTCTGAATATTCTTGTTTTAATAAAGTTTTAAACGCGTCGTCGCCGTTGGGCAAAGTGTGTTTTTCGCCCAGGAGATGCATGTGTCCGTCTGCGAATTGAACTAAATAATTTTTAATAAGGTGAGCATGTCCTGGGTGATCACCTTCTACAATTTCTTTAGCATACCCATTACCTTCCTCGTCGATAACATAAGTATGCACATGGGATATTTCACCATCAGGAGCGGGGGTCTCAGGGTGCTCTCTTGTTTTTCCGGCGCCGGCGGAAATCGTTTCTTTAATAATCTCTTTTGACTGTTCTAAAATAAACTCAAATATATCCGGAACATCTAGCAAAGAGTTTTGTTCTTCTAAAATTGCGTTTTTTATTCTCGCGAAAGTCTGTTCAATAAAGAAATCATCATACAAGAGATTTTTAAAATCATATATCGGAATGAGAGGCATAAAATAAAACAATTCTTGAATTATTCCAATTTTTATTCTAGCAGATATTAGGCCGGCTATAGCTGCTTTTTCTATTGGCCTTAACTCTCGTCGACTATTTAAACGCGTTTTCTCTCTTTCTTTTAAGTCTCGCATTTGTTTTGACATTGCAGATGCCTGGGAAGCTTCATTTTTTGCAGCTTCTTTTCTAGGTTTCGTTTTTTTACTCCATTCTTTACAGAGAGCATTTTTTAGCCTTTGATTAATATCTTCTTTAAGAGCATTTATTGTTAAAACGCCCTCGCTAAAATCTGGGTTTTCTGGCCAGCAAACTGCAGAATTAGGGAAAAGTTTTCCAAATATTCTTTCAAACGTTTTTAACTCAAATGCAGGAGATTGAAGATTAATTTTAGCCATACTCCCTAATATTTTTTGAGTAATGAGCGGATGAGCAAAATTAGTAAAAAAGTCTTGTGACTTTCGTTTCATATTTTCACTTAAAGAAACGTCCGGGTATACTTTTTTAATATGATCTTGAATTTTTTGTGTTACAAACTCCCCAAACGCTTTATCCGCAGTGTCGAAATTCAAATCCAAATTATCTAAAAGAGTTTTATATTCATCTGTGTAGGCAGATTTAAAGTTAATTTCTTTAATTACGTTTGATGAACCGGGAGTATAATCTACAACTCTTCGATTGTCTATAACTTTAATATTAAAAGAATCGGCAGGCTCGTTTTCCTGTGTATCGTCGTTTAAAATTTCTAATTGTTTAATTTGATATTTTATAGAACGGCCAGGGCCGCCGGCTTTAATTAAATCAGGATCATTGTTATTATCTTCAATTTGTTCTAATGTATTAGAAATTATATCTATAGCTTCAGACAGGTTCTGATCTCTGGTAGCTAGAAAATCAAATGACTGCGAGTACTTTCGCAATAGTTGGGCAGCTTCTTCATCTTTTCTTGGAATTTTAAGAATATGATAGTTCTCGCCTTCGACGTCCTTTTCCCAATAAAAATTTTCTTTGTTTTGAAGAGTTTTATAATAATGCGCGAATGTTATAAACTTTCCTAAATTCATAAGTTTGGCAATTGCGTCGTCTTCACCATCGGGAACTAGTTTTGGAAGCTCGACGATACCGCCATTATCTTCTAGAATACTTTGAGGAAGTGTATTAGGGATAACAAAATCGACAGAACCGAGACCTACGAGGGAGAGGTCGGCCGAGCCCCAATTTATTAAATCGTTGTTGGATTTTACTTGACCTACCAAGAGGCTATCAAAAAAGCCACCTCCTTCAACAACAGAATCTTCTAGTTTTCTGGGAGGAAAAGAAGCTATAGGCAAGAATCCCGGGAGAGGAGAAGCATCAGTAAGAGGATTCCCTTTTGGTATAGTCTTAAGAAACTTGGTTTTAACATCATTCTCATCCCAACTTGTATCAAAAGTTACCTCACCAGATAATGCTTCTGGGCGCATCATACCAACCCATTTTTCTGTTTCGAAACCACTAGCAGCGTTGGTGATATTCAAAAGATCTTCAGGCTTTAGATCTGATAGTAAACTACCAAGACCTCGAAGCTCGCGATAAAAACTAATAAGAATATTATCAAATATCGCGTCCATAACAGAATCATTGGCCATTTGAAGGCCAGGAGGAACCCCAGGCATCAAAGCGCCGTCTCCACAATTTAATGGAGGCATTTTATCATCTAAATATTCGCTAGCGTCTGCTTGTAATAAACCGGCTAAACCTTTGAGCTTATTAAGATCGTTGGCTAGTTGTTCTTTAACCTTCTTTGTACATTCATCTTCTGGTAAGCCTGCATCTTTCAGAGCTTGACACTTTTGTTCCGTGCTATATAGATCATTACAGAAATCTTCAGAAACTGTTACAAATGTTTCAAAATTATCGCAAATTTCTAAATCAAGTTGTGAGCCTAGATCCGAAAAGAAAAATCGTATATCAGACTTTCTAGATAAAGCCGGCATATATTCAGGGAAATCTTCCTGAATCAGATCTAATATTGATCCTAAAACAATTTCAGAAGGTTTTCCTTGTAATAAACGACATAATTCTCTAGCCGTTAGCATATCTGAAACCTTTCCTAAAAATTCTCGAATTCTATCTGGATGATTGGGAAGATTCCAATTTGCAAAAGCGTCTCTAGGGGGCGGGCCACCTTGCGGGCCGAAGCCTGGAATTAAGTTTGTAGCTCCGCCAAAGGACTGGCTTTCTTCGTCATCTTCAGCAAAACAATTCTTAAGATAATCATCCAAAACTGCTTTAATTGTTTTTGCAATTTGTTTTGCCAAGACCGTAACTGTAGCTTTATAGACATCTTTCCAAAATTGATGTGAAATGCCTGCAGGTTCCCAAAAACTTATCGGCTTGAATGTTGGCCACTCTGGCCACGAAGGCAGCGCTTCACCAAATTCTGGTAAAGAAAAATCTCCACTTAACCATCTTCCTGGTAAGTCCATTCCCATTTTAACCAAGTCTTCACACAACCTTCTTAAATCGACAAATTCTTTTAATCCTTCGACATATCTTTGAACTTGCTGTGCATTGTCACTCATTGCCCTAGCACCTGAAGAAATGTAAGATTCTTGGCTTCCTATAGTATCTCCCGCTTGGGCGATAGCTTCAGCTCCGGAAATAATACCATCGGCGACTGCTCCTGGTACTGCGGCGCCCTCTGCTAATTTACTAGCTGCAACAGGGTCTGGGGCGCCGGATGTAGCAGTCATTAATTCGGTGTTGGTCGCGACAGCCTGACCATAGACTTCTGCAGAAGAAGCTTCTGGATTATTGGCTGTTACTTCTGTTAGTAGCGCTTGGAATTGTTCATTCTGAACTATCTTTCTAGTTTTTGGATTGCCATACAGAATCGCAGAGAAGCCGGCGATTCCTATTTCAGTAACAACATAATTAATAATCATCTCGCATATTGCTTCAGGAGTGCTTGGCAAATCATTTTTTTCCAAGATGCACTTAATAATTTCTTCTGCATAAATTTTGATATCAACTTCATTAGCAATTAATTTATAAATCTCGTGAAGTTCCGCTAGTGTTGCAGACAGCGCGGGGTGTTTTGACAACCAACTAACAGTTTCCTGATCCTTCATTGGATCGCCGACAGCTTCTTGTGAATTTCTTCTTTCTTGTAGAATTATCTCCTTACATTCAGTATCTGCTAGAATTCTATTTTCAAACTGTAGTTCTTCTTCAGACATGACAGGAATTCTATCAAACAATTGCATTTTTCTAACACATTCTTCGTATTTTGGATCTTTTTTGTTTTTTGAGGGCCTAATCGCTACAATTGGAAATACAAATTTTGATACAAAGTCAATCCACTCGTCAGTCGAAGCAGACTGGCCATCTATGAGCGCCGTCTCATCTATATCCGCAAATTCAACAGTGATTGTTGCCGGGTATTCATCGCTGACCATTGAGCCGGCAACTGGTGTGCCCGCTTCATTGTAAAAACCTTTTGGCCCCGATCTAGTTTCCATATATTCTATTATTCTTTCAGCATAAAGTATAAAAGCCCAAGTTCTTGGAGATACTTTGGTTCTAAGATAATCTAGCCCAACAATAAAAGGAACTAAATCATTCGGGGGCTCTGGTCTTTCAAACGAAAAATATACAATATTTAATCCAGTGTCTAGTCCAATTTCTAGTTGTGTATTATGATTTAAATCAGGTGGTATTGGCATCATCCAATCGGTAACATCCCCTGCTGGCTCTTTAAATTTAATAACCTTGCCGCCCTGGCCTCTGAATTTTAAAAATTTCTGTATATGTAGTATTGACTCTCTTAAGAGATTTGCTTCTTTTTTGCAGTCCAGCGTTAGTACTTCTCCGCCGGTACTTTTATAAGATTCAACGCGGGGATGAAATCTCTCTAATATAGCTGCAACTTGATCAATTTGCTCTATCAAATCTGCAGCAGCACTACGATTGATAGTGTGGATATCCGAACTAGTTCTTGTTATTTCAGCAGTCAAAGCCCACCACGGCTCGTCTTTGTATTTTACTTCCACGGCTCCGATTGCTTCGTCTTGCCATTCTTTAAGATTTTTATTTGATAAAGCATCAAACACATTCTGGGGTGCTCCAATCAATACAGAAAGAGGCTTCTTAGAAGGTCGCGTTGAAAGCTCGTATTTAATATAACCGAATGGGCGCCCATCGGCGCCGGGTCCGTATAGATCATCTGAGACTGAAGTGTCATAATCTTCCACAAGGGAATCTATGTACGCTCTCGTTTGTGAGAACTTTTCTGGTTCTGGGTTAAGATCTTTACCATAAAATTTTAATAATCTGGCGGCGCCAATATAAACAGCACTCTTTAAATCTTTACTTAAAGCTTCTATTTTCTTATCTTCTGTTGTTTCTTTTTTGCTACTACTAGGAACATTTACTTTAATAATATAATAATATTCACCCTTCTGGCCTGTATATGGATTAAAATCAACAAAAAGAGGCTCTTCTTGTTCCAAGATATTGACCCAATTGTCTCCAGAAGTTGATTCAAAAGAAGCTTCGCCAGTAGGTACTACTGGTCCCGGGGGTGGCTCGTTGACCTTTAATCTAGGTTTTTCTGTCCCAAATCTAGTTAAGAGGTTTGCATCAATCCACCAGCCAGCATCTTTTAATTTTGGTCCGCCAGGGCCGCCAGTAGTTGGATTAGATTGAAAACTCTTCCATATAGTCCACCATCTAAATGGGTGTGTAAAATCATGTATATTTTCATTTTTTAGTTCTTCGCCAGTATATGGATTAATATAAGACGAATCGAAATATCCTTGTGACTCCAAGACTTTTTGAGGAGGAGCTATTTTACAAAAAGTAGTCCCTTTAATCTTCTTTGATTCAAGAATTTGTACTTGTGATTTCCAAGGTATAAGAAAATCAACTCCGGCCGGAGCGTCATAAGTCACCCAAATCGTTTCACCTAATTTAGGAAGCTTAGATGATGGATCCGGACGGCTGTCTGGGTCTAGCTCTGTTTTTAAAAGAGGTAACACTCCGCCAGTCCAGTCTGCTTCCTGTCGATCTGGATGTTCGTATATATGATTGGTTTTTCTTAAATCCCCTTGTTCATCTGCTGCTGCGATGGCGGCATCAAGATCATCTTCTAGGGCTTCAAAAGCAGCAAGAGAAGCTTCAACATCTTCAATTGTTTCATCATCGGCGCCGAGATTTGCAAATTCCGGATCTGTATCCGGATGTTTAAGATACATATATTTATGAAAAATATAGTGTGTAGCGCCTTCGAGCTTATTAGGGGGCTCATGGTTAACAAGAGCGGGATCATGTGCGGGTCCGGAAGCTTGGTCGGGCGAGTCGGGCGTTTCTATATCGGCAACCGGCGAAG
>CEOH01032063.1_pt1 | contig 11557 bp, 11 predicted proteins | sample 530311 | NCBI WGS metagenome assembly CEOH01 (sample SAMEA2619923, study PRJEB7988) | marine metagenome | biome: marine biome (ENVO:00000447); feature: deep chlorophyll maximum layer (ENVO:xxxxxxxx); material: "saline water (ENVO:00002010), including plankton (ENVO:xxxxxxxx)" | depth 60 m
TTTAATCCTTGTTAGTGGTCCGATAATAAAAAAGGGGAGCGGTAGCAGCAACTGCCACCACCAACTCCCCATTTTTGAAAGAGTTTTTGGCTCTTACAGGGCACCAAGTAGAACTCTGCGGTTGTCAAGAACAGCAAAGCCTTGCTCGGCCCATCCGTACCAACCAGCTCGTTTTTGTCTGTGCAAGTTATCGTCTTCGAAAATCTGCACTTCCTCACGCACTGGCATGACGAAGGAATCATTGCGGCCCAAATCGAGTCCAACAATTATTTCCACATCGCCACTAGGCACCGAACCACCCAACTCGTTGGAGTAGAATTTTTGATATTCTTGTCCTTCTCCAAGTTCATCAAGGTCATGAAGATTAACGCTAAAGACACGGTTGATAGCACCGTCTTCAGCCACATAGATTTCTCTACGAGTTACTTCATCAACTTGGTCAACGCCCCAGTTGCGAATATCTTCCATAGCTTCAGGACTAAGGAAAACATCGGTCAGACGACCACGGTTCAACGAAGTAGAGTTACCACCGCCATTACGACGCATAACAGTCTTCATTAAACTAACAAGTCGCTTGGTAAATTGACCAGCTGCAGCATCACTATCATAAACGATGATATTACGGTCAACGCCAGCACTCAGTAGTGTGTGCCAACCATCATCATTCATTTTCTTAGTAAACTGTGCTTCCATTACTTCCATAGCACGACCAACGACATCCCAGCGGGCGTCTCGGGCATACTTTAGAAGATAATCAATCGAAGCACCAATATCGTATGTCGGAACGATGACGTAGTCACCTTCGACATGTCTCTCAGGAATCCGCCCATGATTAGGAATTGTATAGGCTACAAAATCCTTCTCACTACCGGGAGAAATGAAGTCCAAAGGAAATTCGGTTGCTGCGCCGGGTTCCATTCGAATAGCTTCAAAGATATTATTCAGGACATCGCCTGACATTAAACCCTTTCTCAAAGGTAGTTCAAGAGCTTTTGCAAGCTCGGCGGTTGCTGCCAACGCAACTTCTTTTTTATGAGAACCAGAATCACGTAGAATCTGATTCATCTCAGTGGTTGGCGTAAAAACATTATCGGCCATTTTAAATCTCCTTAATTTATAATTAAGCTATGTCGATGTAAACTTTGGCATAACCATCAGCATCTTCGGTGCTTAAGAATCTACCAACTCTAGTGTAGTGCTGTTCGACATCACTGCCGCGCTCAGCATTAGCATCTGGATTTGTAGTAGACAAAAGTCCCGACGAAGCATAGTAAGCCGCCGCGCCAACCGTAGGTTTCGAATTAACTTCCAGTTTATTGGTTACAACCCAACCTTCTTTCAAAAGGGTTACTTTACCACCTTTTTGAACTTCGTCCTGATGCTGATTCAGGTGCTGACGAGTCAGGTCAAGATTAACCATGTCGTTCAACAACATTCCAGCAGGATAAGTTCCTGAAGCAGTTGTTGGAACCGTAACCAAGGCGTTGGAGTCATCCATAGCGCTACCGGAACCAGCAGTGCTATGCACAACAATCACTCCGCGCTCAGCTGTTTCATTCATAAAGAACGAAATATCAGTGACTGCTTCGTGTCGGTCTGCTTTAAGAGCCATTCTAAGGTCTCCTTATGTTTAATTAACGTTTAAGTACTTTTGCGAAATAAGCTCACTAAGGGCTGCCCTAGTGTCTTCCACTTCATCGCATTCACTACAAGCGGAAAGAGCGACTTCTTCCGAAGCTTCAACTTCATCCAAGTCAACTTCATCAGCAACTGCCTCAGCAGCGTCTTCAGTGATATCTTCGTCAGAAGATTCTTCTGCGACAACTTCTTCGGTAGCTTCTTCTTCAGTCGTTTTCGGAGCAACTATCAATGCGATAGCATCAAACTGCTCATCATTAAGCTCGGCAAACTTTTCAATTACCTCTTCGGCTTCTGCTGATTCAAGACCAGCTTCAACCAATTTGGCAATACGATTAGCGCGAACCTTTTCCGCTTCAATGGTATCAAGTTGACCTTGAAGCTCTGCCTTAGTGCTTTGCTCTTCGGTGAGCTTAGCTTCAACTTCCTCAATCTTAGTTTGAGCTTCAGCAAGCTCTTCTTGAAGCTTTGTAATTTCAGATTTAAAAGTTTCAGCCTGAGCTACAGTAGCTTCGGCTTCTGCTTCCATTTCTTTAATTTTAGCTTCATACTCTTTAGTTCCAGCAGCAGCAAGCTTGTCTTCCAGCTCAGTCTTCGTCTTCGACAGAGACTCGACAGAAGCTTTAAGCTCGTCAATCTGGTCCTTGTAGAAATCTAAATTAACTTCAGTCATTTTTGTCTCCTTTATTGAAGAACTCTGTGCAACCACCATAGGGGGTAGAAAGATTTTCAAACTACTCTCTGATGGAGCAATAAAAGGATTGTATTTATCAAAAATAATACTAGAAGGATTGGCTGGTCTTTCAACCAGTCCATGTCCACAAAACGCAATATTTCTCAATAACCTACCAACCTGATATCCTTCGTACACACCACCTCCACCATAAGCACGCAAATGCTTGGTGAGAAAAGCACTCTCATCGTTCCTTATTAAGGTGTGCTTATCGCCACCTTCAGACTTGAGTGCATAGTCAAATCCCGTAAATAGACACTCCATAGATACAAATTTATTTCCGGCTTCTATTTTACCAATTAATTCATCGGTTCTTTTAATCAATTCAGGGTCTGTCCAATGTCTATATACTACAGAACTAGTCACTATATGAAAAACATCTGGAATATTTTCTTCCGGAGTTGTTTCTTTAATAACTTGACCCTTTAGGTCAACTGGCCAATTTCCGGTTATATGCCCAATTATATGATGTTCATCATGCTCAATATTGAACGGCTTATCTTCTGGCGTATGCCTAGCCTTCCAAACTTCATTTTTATCAAAAACATCATCATTATTGTTCCAGCAACTAGTAACCAAAACAGAATCCATATAATATAAATCCTGCTGGCTCTTTGTATTAGCCAGTGATTCTAGCTGAGCAATTATCTTCGACTTTTTGTCATCACTAGGCTCAACAGAACATAATTGTGACACATAGGCTATAGAGGCGTTAGACTCTATCTTGCCCTGAAGACCATCGGCTTTTTCTTGTGGGAAAACTTTCACTTTATGCATACCTTTATTATACACCTATTGGCTACTTAAAGTATACACCACAAAACAAAAAAATAGGTAATTACTAAGATTTATACTCTGAGCACAGACAAGTCTGTATGTGTCGGCACTCATCTGTTGTTGGATTTCTTCCAACCTCTTTAACAAACTCCGCCAGCCAATTAGAATAAGCCATTGATATATCGTCTGGAAGAGGGTGCTCAAGAGCAGCTCTCACTGACTCAGGGTCAATATTGGAAAATGAGTCCAGATTAAATAAAACACTAAATTTAATTCTTTCTGCTTCTTCAAATTCAGAAGTACTTAAGCTTCTAAAGTTCTTTTTGCCATTCATATCAAGGATTAAAGGATTCAATATCTTAGAGATTTCTTCTTGAGCAGACTTAGCCTTAGCCTGTAATATAGCCCTACTCCTAGGATTAACCGTCTTAGTCTTGCGAGGACCGTTGTCCTTGGAGTTTTTAGGCCTTCCTTGTTGAGGGGCTCCAGAAGGACCTTGCTCAGTCACGTTTTTGCTTTGCTGATGTTTATTCCTAAGTTCAAGGCCGCTTTCTTCTCCGTCTTTCCTCTCATTCAGCTCAACCCCAACCTCGCTGGGCGTAACTACTTGCGTTTGCAATGCAATCTTCTTAAGACCAAGCTCTCCATTGGCATCATGATATGGACCAGACTTCGTTGGCTTACGACCCAAATCTCTGTCTTTAGTTTCTCTGTTGATTCTAATTTTTTCCATCTCAGGATTATCCCCAAATTTTCTTTGCAGTGTTTCTTCACTGATTAAATTTCTATCAGCCATTTGTATCAGAAGAGCTTTTTCAGAATCTTCGTTTGCCAGGGTCATCTTATCAAACTCAACATGAGCTGGAAATCTAAACCCCATAGACTTTTGTATCTCAAGAATTTCATGTTCCCAGAAAGAAATTAATACATTCCTACCGTACTCTAATCTTTCAACCAATGTTTTTAAAGACATAAAATTATTGGTAAATCCACCTCCAACGCTGCTCAATCCAGTAAGAGTAGGAGGAATACCAAGACCAGCATATATGGCGTTCAATGTTGGAACATATTTTTCCTGCCCAAGAAACTGATGTACTGCAGTTCTTGATTCAATAAGCTCTATATCTGGACCCCAAACTAAATCGGTAGTACCACCACCGACATGGTTTTCTAGTATGTCAGCTAGCTTAGAAGCCGCCGCTGGAGTTGGGGCTATCTTGTGCTCAAGATTACCGAGTTTAAAAATTCTTATATTAGAAATAGCGCCGTCTAGAGCAGCTATATCGGCTAGTTTTAATTTCTCAAGTAAAAATACATCATCAAGAATAGCGTGAATCATTGGATGGGCCCATGATTGCCAGTCATCCTTTTTGTAATTAAAAACAAGAGTTCTGTCTTCTGGTAAGGGGTATGCTTTTCCTGAGTTGGCCGCTTCTATAATTTCTTTTGGCAGCTGACTGATAAGTTTTCTCTCAACGTCGGTTCTAGGAGAATTAATTATTTTTTTCAAGCTCGTTGGAATTTTAATAGCATATTTAGGGGCTCCTATAAACGCTGATAATTCTCCTCCAATTACGCTAATAGTACTTGGGTCAAGAAATATATAGTTCCATGGAATTTCCTTTTTAGGAATTTTCAAATGCTCTATTTGGATTTCGGGGTCAGCAAAGGTCTTAAACAGTTGTTTCTGGCTTTTTGCGTTTATCTTAGCTGTTTGTTTTCTGACTACAACATTGCCTGTTCTATAGAGATTGTTTAAAAATCTTTCAGAACGTTCTTTGCCGTTTACTCTTTTAAACCAATTTGTATAAAACTTTTCTATTCTCTTGTTTGGGTGGGTAAGACGAATTCCTTGGCAAGCAAAGTCTCCCATCAAATCAATGATATTTCTAATCAAACCTACTCTTTGATAGGCGCTATTTGCAGCCCTGATAATTCCTGCATGACTGCCAGGAACGGCTTCGTCTGGCCTAAATGCATCATAATCAGAACGAAGAAAGCCAGGACGACCCGATACGTTTGTATCTAAATCTTTGAAGCTCTGCCTAGAGCGGGCTGAGGTTCTCTCTCGTCCTCCGATAGTCCTATATTCTTCTAATGCTTTGCCAGATTCAAGAAGAGCATCTTTTCTTTCTGCTTCACTCCCCCAGGTTACATATGCTATTTCAGCCTGCTCATTAGGTTTTTTCATGTCTTCTGCGTCGGAATATTTTCTCTTGGCCATTATCATATCCTACTTATTGATTACAATGTGATTGCAGTTGTATTACTATACACCGACACTAATCTCTTCTGCTGATTCCCTTGCAAACGTTTTGATTTACGCCTTTTATGTACCAATCAGGGCCATGGTACATTTGCCCGCTTTTATCTTTAGACAGTGTGCTGGAGGTTCCTCCGATTAAGCCATACTGAGGAGGTGAAGGTGCTCTCATTATACTTCTTGCTGCCATGTTCGCTATCAGCAGGGCGCTGTACCTGTCTTTTCTCAATCGTCCTTTTCTGCCGTTAGGCATTTTAACTTCAGGGGTATCCCACTTGTCTCGTGAGCTTATATTAGTTTTAGTCATAACAATGGTAGATAGTTCATCTTTTAGTTCCTCTATCTCCATAACACAGTCTTCCAGAGAGTCATAAAGTCTTGTTTTGTCTCCCGCTGCTGTAGCTCTTTTGTCATCCTCTATGGCCAGTCCTATGCTAATAGGGTCAAATCTAGGAAATAAGAGAACTCTATCTTCTAAATCCTTTCTAAGCCCATGGTTTGCCTGAGCTGTCCACTCCGACCTAGCAAACTGAACCATTTCTAATATATGCAAACCAGGCTCTATGTCAGTATCTTTCTTTTTACCGTCTTCTATGATTGGCCATATTAGATGTTCTCCTGTCTGTAATTTATCAGGGTCATGTAAGGCCTCCTCAACAGCCACCCCTCCTCCTTGTGCATCCATTCCTATAATTTCACACGGAAAGACTTTCATTAAGTCTCTTATTTTTCTTGCACAATAATGGTAAAAATCGTGTTCTATGTCTAGCCCAGCTTTCTTAGCGTCTTTTAGTCTCTTCTTAAACTGAGACCTATTTGTAGACCATCCGTATACTATTCTAGAATGGTCAGAGTGTAGCTCTATAACTACTATACTAAAATTATCTTGCTCGGAGGCAGGGTCGATACCATATACGTATTTTAACCCACTGCTTCCTTTTGTTGCTGCATCAAACCAAACAGAGCCAGAGGGCAGCATTATTGGGTTTGCATCACTAGCAACACATCTTTCAATTAAGCTTCTCTTAAAAAACCCTTCGCTGTCAGCAGTAAAAACTGCACCATATTCCATTTGGTAAATTCCATTATGTATTGTCGCTTTAGCCCTAGCGACATTTTTATCATCCATAAAGCCTTTGGGGATTAATTCATAAGGAATTCTAATTACAGAATAATCTGTCCAATCAAAACTGTCAGGAATATCTTCACCAAAAATTTGTTCTAATTTGTGTCGGTCTCCCCCGCTCTCAATTATGGCTCTATATCTTTTCCAATAATCCGCAAAATGTTTAAAGTCATAATCTGCGGTTCCTGAAATAATAGCTTGGTTTGTTCTTTTGCTTTTATATTTATCTTCTAGCTCCTGTGTCCACAGCCCCTTCTCCTTTAGTTCTTCTCTTTTAGCAGCCTCTTTAACATTTTGAACCGGAGATGCGGAAACAGCGGCAAAACCAGCAACGACTGTTTCATATATATCTGGAGGAATGGAACCAAATTCATCTGCGATGATGGTGTGCGCTCGCAAACCACGAATCTTTTGTCCGTCTCCTAGCGGAACTGCAATAGCCCAGCTATCATTGATTCTCATCGTACATCTATCTACGTCTCTGCGAGGTCCGCTGCTGCTATCACAAATGCTCCGAAGTATAGGCGCGTTTCTCCAAAGTGTCTCCATGTATTCAAAAATAATTTTAGACTGCCTAAAAGCCGCCCCAACTATAACAACCTTTGTCTCTGGAATAAGGGCGCACTTAAGCATTGCGTAGACAGCCATGAGCCACGATTTACCAAAACCACGACTAGCTACAAACATGGGGAATGCTCTGCTCCAAAATTCTCTCAGAACTGCTATTTGAATAGGTAGAAGTTCTATATTAAGAAGTGTTTTTGCAGTGAATCCCAAATACTTTGGGTCTCTCATCAGCCTGATAAGATGTAGGTCTGGTCTCTTTATTTCATCGTGACTTCGATTTATAAGAGGGTTTTGTATATTGGAGAGACTGTCTTTATCATCTAGCTTGAGCCAAGCGTTGTTTGCCGAATTAATTATATCGTTCATTTACTATCAAATATTCTTTTCATGATGCTGTTTGCCATATGCCACCCGGATAGATTGTTTCCGCAGGGTATGACATGAATACCGTGTTTCACTTGTATCTCTGATAATCTCTTCAGAATAAATCTTCCGCTAATTCTAATTTTATTCCACGTTTTTTTTGGTATATCTGAGCCTACAGGAAAAGAAAGAATGTCATCTAAGCTAAATTCTAAAATTAAAAATTTATATTTAAACTCCTCCATTCTTTCCAACTCTCTTTCAAATCTTTTATCTACAATATTATTTGCAAGCTCAGAAACACAACCCTTTCTTTCTATGCACAAGATATCTTCAAGACCCTCTATGGAATAATCTCCTGTGTCTAACTTTTGTTCGAGCATTCCTTGGCAGTATTCTGTTTCTTTAAAATACCAGCCATTTTTTTCTCTTGTATCTCTTATAACTGTAAATTTATTTGTCATCGTTCTTTCCCATCGTTTTTGCAAGCAGTATCTTAAAGAAGAACTGTTCGTATTGTTCTTCTTTGTTTTGAATATTTTTATGACATCTCCAACAAAGCGTAATCCCATTGTTGACTTCAAAACGTAAGACGGGATTATCAGCCCACCTCTTTATATGATGAGCGTTTAATCTCTTTTTTGATTTGCATCCAGGCCATTGGCAGGTATATTTATCTCGCGCATATACCTTTTTTCTCCAATTAACATAGATGGGGTCGTTAAAATTTCTATAAGTCATTAAAATCTGAATTGAAAAAAGAAAAATCTTTGGGGGTTAAATTGCAACTGATACATCATTCTTCTTTGATTACAAGAGTAACAACGACAATAGTTAAAATGCCCGTAATATGGCCTTGGAGTATAGTATATTACCGCTGGTGGATAGTATGATATCTGCGGCTTTGGTCTTTGTTTGTTTTCCCACCAACTAGCTTGTCCTGTTCCGTATCTAAAATTTTTCAATCTTGGATTGGGAGATTGTCCGAGCGTCACATTTGTTATAAAAAGACAAGCAATGATTGCTATAATAAATCTCATAAGCTGGCTCCTTGTTCTTCCCTATTGTTTTTTATATCAGAGACTACCATTCTTTCGACTAATCCTTCAAAGTCTACTTCTCTTTTCCAACCTAAAAGAGCGCAGGCGTCGGCAGGGTTTCCCAGTAAATAATCAACCTCTGCGGGCCTATAAAATTTTGGATTAATTACAACGTACTTAGACCAGTCATCTATACCTATACACCCAAAAGCTTTATCTAAGAAGTCTTTTATGCTATGAGTTTCTCCTGTAGCTAGTACATAATCTCTGGGTTTTTCTTGTTGAAGCATCAGCCACATACCCCGAACATAATCTTCAGCATGACCCCAATCTCGGTGAGAGTCAAGATTTCCTAACTGTAAATGAGGTAGGCTGTAAAAAGCACCGTCCTTTCCTTTCCAATAGACACATTCTTTTGTTACGCTGCTTTGCACGTCTTCGTCATTTCCGCCCGTTCTATCCAACTCACACTTAAGAGCAGCTACGTAGTTTGTAATCTTTCTGGTAACAAAATTCTCTCCTCTTCTCTCGCTCTCGTGGTTAAATAAAATTCCACAGCTTGCGTGAATACCATATGCTTCTCTGTATGTAAAAACAAGGTTGTGAGCAGCTACTTTTGAAACCGCATAAGGAGAACGGGGCTCAAGAGAAGTTCTCTCGTCTTGAAATCTATACGGACTTGATAAGGTTACTTTCGCGTCGGCAGGCTGCTTTATTTCGCTATAGTTATTTCCAAACATTTCGCTAGTAGAGGCTTGATAGAAGCGAGTCTTATGACTCCCTGTCCTAATAGCTTCTAACATATTCAAAGGACCGATTGCGTTTATTTTGAAAGTGGTTTCGGGTTGTTCAAAAGAAGTGGCTACATGACTTTGTGCTGCTAAATTATAACACTCTTCTGGTCTATGAGTATTTATTATTGAATAAACCGAACCAGAATCAACTACATCTCCACAAATCAAGGAAAAATTAGGGTCGTCTTTACAACCTTCCAATCTCTCTGTTGTATCTATACTTGACCTTCTATGGACGCCGACAACCTTGTAATTATTTCTCAATAAAAATTCTGATAAATAAGAGCCATCCTGCCCAGTGACACCAAAAATAATTGCAGTTTTCATTCTTCCTCGTCCTTTTCTAAAACAGTTTCCGGCGTTAGTATCGGTCTATCTACAATACCATCTTCATATGTATGATACCCGCTAAATTCCTCAGATGATTTGTCCGCTGAAATACTCATTATCTCCATATCTACTCCCTCTCTTTCACGGACCATCTCGTCTTCTAACATTCTTAATAGTCCTATCCAGCTTGTCTTGCCATCTTCAATTCTTTGTAGTCGCTGGTCTCTTGTTGCCTTGAGGTCCTTTGCAAGGTCTTTATATTCCTTAGATAATTTAGTATATTCAGTTGTATGTGTGCTTTGTGCTCCCCTAATCAAACTCATTTGTTGTTCCAAGTTCATTATTCTATCAGTATTTCTTTCTCCCAAAGGACGAGCATATTCTTCTTTAAGTATACTGTCCAGTCTTTCAATCTCTTCCAAATTTCTTTTTCTTTCCACCATGCAACGATTCATTAATATATCGGTGGTGATGAGCTGTTTGATTTGAAGTTCTTCCGTGGGAAGAACGTCTTCTCTAAACTGTTGAATCAGCTGAATCCAAACGGCCTCAAAATAAGGTATTTCGCCGGTGGTAAATTGACGATTAACCTCAGGCCAATATTCTTTTGAGTGAAGCTTATTTCTTAAAGATACTTTGTCATATTCGTCCTGAGACATATCTCTATGGCTCAAGTTTAAACTCTCCACGAGTTTCTTGATTGTCTTGGGGTTTCTATCCAAATACTTAGCAAGGTCTTCTATGCTCTTTTCATGAGCGTGCTGCTTGACAAAATTAATTTCTTCTTCACTAAACTTTCCTCTTTTACCCATTTAAATCATTCTCCTTGAGAATACGTTTTATATTTTCGAGTATAATATTTTTTCTAGGCCTAGGAAGTTTCAGTCCATTTTTTAATCTTAAATAATCTAATCTTAATTCTAATGGAATATTTTTATCTATTAAACCTAATAACTCTTTATTCACTATGTTATCTAAAGAAGAAGAAGAAGAAATATTCATATTCTTCTCGCCATCGTTTCTGACCTCAGACATTCCAACTGGAGTCATAAGATTTTTTTTACTGGAATTTCTGGATGTCCAACCAGAGTATAAGACACATTCGTACTTATCTTCAAACTCCTCGCACTCATTTCTAGAGTTTTTACACTTAGGGTCATAGAATGGACAAGAGAAGCACGGCTTGTCAGGTCTTTCAAAATTGTCTCTCTTATAGTTGAAAAGCCTGTTTCTAACATGTGTCCAAAGGAAATTTTCTAGAGGACGAGATTCATCATAATTGTCCATTCCCTGTATGGCGAATAAGCGAGCCTGTTGCTTCATGTCCTCAATATCATGATAACCAAATCTAAATTTATAAGACAGCTTACCTGCTATCTTATCAATTATCTCCAGAACTTCCTTTTCCGTCATGTTCTTTGGTATCTTCATTAACTTCCTTTAAAATAGCAGCAGCCTTCTCTGGCGGGGGGTCAGGAATATTCAATTCTTGTACCACTTCATCCTCCAATTCCTTCGATGCCTTAGTAAATAAAACGGAGGAAACGAAGTTTTTGTCTTTCGTCATTTAAATTTCTCCTTTTCGGATGTACAAAAGTGGAAATGTGGACTATAATATATTATACACGGCTTATCAAACAAATTGCCATTTTTCACGCGGAGAAAAGCAAATGAATAAAGTGTGGACGGAAGAAGAAAAACAATTTATTAGCAATAATGCAAATATGATGACAGATAAGGTCTTATCTGCAAAACTTTCTCAAATAACTGGTAGAAATGTTACTCTACAAGCCGTAAGAAAGCAAAGGCAAAAAATGGGTATTGCTAAGCAGCCAGGCAGAGGTATTTGTGCTGTGGTGGAAAAAGAATGCTGTGAGGAGCCCTGTAATCAAAGTGGATGTACAAAAGATTGAGTATGAAATTAGA
>CEOH01006208.1_pt1 | contig 11551 bp, 12 predicted proteins | sample 530311 | NCBI WGS metagenome assembly CEOH01 (sample SAMEA2619923, study PRJEB7988) | marine metagenome | biome: marine biome (ENVO:00000447); feature: deep chlorophyll maximum layer (ENVO:xxxxxxxx); material: "saline water (ENVO:00002010), including plankton (ENVO:xxxxxxxx)" | depth 60 m
AAGCTCCTCGGCAAATCATATTTTTGATTTAACTTATGGCCATAGTTCAGCTGCTAGCTCATCCGCAGCTGCCATGACTCAGAACGCTAAAAAACTTAATATTTACAATCAGATGGCGCAAGTTTTGATGGGCTACGATGAATCTGGGTCTATTAAAAAATTCGATTCTGATGGGGGAACCTCCGGCGTCAGGCTCCATGCAGACGGTACTCGGCAAACATATCTCGGCGGAGATATGCATCAATGTTTCTTTATAAATCTTAGCCGGCTATTGGTAAAAGATGAGATTAAGAAAGGTACTTTTGAGCTTTCACTGTTCAACACGGGAACTATAGGCACTGCTCTGGGCGGCGCTTTGCAGAACGCCGGCGAAGCACAGACTATCGGCGATTTTGATGCCACTAACGAATATCGAACTTCGCCTGCCGGCGACTATGGCTTGCTATTCTCCAGTTCTGCTGACGTTGACGCCGGCGTCGGGTACCAGACTAAAAGCGTTGGCCTGATTTTCTACCAAGCAGGCGTAGTCGTTTTGACATCTTCTATATTTTCAGACAATACCGCGGATGGGATACAGAGAGATCCCGGACAGCTAGGCACTGGATCTGGAACAGTCCCTCTTGGATTTCCCGGCACAGCTTTAGGTCTCACGATGGATGCACAGAAGGCTGGCACTATTGAACAATTGGCTAGCGCCTTCCGGTACAGAGTCAAGAATATTACTTTCAATAACACAATTGAGCTTAATTCTTCAATTTATTTCTGTCGAGCGAATCATAATGAGTTTAACTATAGCGCGAATCCAACATATGTCTCTGGCAGCAAGCTGGTTGTAAAAAACAACGCAACTGATCTTCCGCTGTCATATATAACATCTGTTGGGCTTTATTCAGCAGACAATGAACTTTTGGCTGTTGCTAAGTTGTCTGAACCGCTCAGGAAAGACCCCAACACAGAGTTGACTTTGCGCGTACGGTTAGATTACTAGAGAGGTTTTCAATATGCCCTCTCATGAATCGAAACGTGGAAATCTCTTCAAGTTCGGCCGAGACGATATTTTTTATAATAGGATAAAAACTTATCCCAAAGTAGATTTCTTTATCTATGACGGGGCTGTATACTATAATAATGAAAATCAAACAGCACTTTGTGCGCACACTCCACAAGGACATATTAATTTATATGAGTTAAATGTGAGCCGCTCTGCTGGCCAGTTAATCTATCCTTTTGTTACCAAAGATGGCTCTTTCACCAGCTTTAGCACAATCAGCACTGAAGCATTTAACCAAGATTTTGCTGCTGGCGATGAAGTGACCGGATCTTATGTTTTAACTTCATCAATTGCGGTGGATAGATATGCTACTGCTTTCTCTGGGGACAAGAAGAAGGTCTTGTATGCTTTGAAAAATTCTTTGGATCAATACGCCAGCTTAAGCCCGCATTATGCTTATAGCTCGTCATTTGGGGATAAAGAGTCTCAAATGTTGAATATTGTAAGTATACCCTCAATATTCTACGGCTCCAGCATCAAAAAAGGCTCTGTTGTATTAAAATTCTATGTTACTGGTAGCTTGATTGCCGAAGCTTCTGATACGAAGAAAGACGGAGTACTTTTACAGACGACATCTAGCAGCGACGGATCCGGAGCACACGCAGTTGGCGATGCCGTAGGCGTTGTACTCTATAACGAGGGATTTATAGTTTTAACTTCTAGCGCTCATCTTTCGCAACATGGCGAATCTTATGCCGGCGGTGGTGCAGTTTCATCCTCTTGGCATTATTTTGGATCGACAGACACAACTGGTCCTTCTTCTAGCTTCTCTCTAGAGTTTAACGGAGTAAATTATGTTGAGACAGCTACCATGTTCGCCCATGCTGAAGAAAATCAGCTTAATTTTTCTAATAATCCAACTTTTTTGGTAACGGGGACGTTTGGTGCGACTTCAGGATCAAATTATTATGTAGAAAATCCCAAAACTGAGATAAAAAACATAGCTTCTAGTAGTCACCCCGGTCACAGTGCTAGCTTCTCTCCGGTCACCTATATATCAAAGATAGGAATATACGATAAAGATAAGAATCTAATCGCAGTAGCTGGACTGGCAAATCCAGTAAGAAAAAAAGAGAAAGATTCATATACATTTAAACTTAAGTTGGATATATAGTATCATTAAGTAATGATTTTGGGATTAGATGTTAGCACCAGCATAACAGGGGCTACCCTGCTAGATGAGAATGGAGAAATTATCTACAATGAAGCTTGGGATACTAGAAAATACAAAAACTTCTTTCGAAAGGCGGAAGAGATCGATGCAAAGATGGCTTTACTTCCTGTTGCGCCCACTAGAGTGTATATTGAACAATCTCTACAATCTTTCCGTAGTGGCTTTTCATCCGCAAGGACCCTTTCTACTTTATCTAGGTTCAATGGTGTCGTATCTTGGATCTGTTATCGACGATATGCTATTGAACCCGAATATTTGGCGGCAACCTCCGCGCGTAAACAGTGCGGCATAACAGTGCCCCGGGGCTCAAAAGCAAAAAATGTAGTTCTTCAATTTGTAGTTGACAACGTGCCAGATGTTTCTATTACTTATACAAGGAATAATAACCCTCGGCCTGAATGTTTCGATAAGGCTGATAGTTGGGTGATTGCCCGGGCAGGTTGGCTTCTTTGTCAGAACAAGCAAAAGTAAAAATTTTACAAAGTTGTTTGGGGCACTATTATAAGAACAATAGTGAATATCTTTTTCAGTGTCCACATTGTAATCACCACAAAAAGAAGCTTTCTATTAATATAGAAAAAAACGTTTTTAAATGTTGGGTATGCGATTGGTCAGGAAAAGACGTATACCGGGTTGTAAGAAGGTACGGCACACACTCCAATCGTTCAGAATGGAGAAAGTTTGATCAAGAAATCGAAATTAAAGATTTTGCAGAACTTCTTTTTGGTGACGTCGACACCCAAGTCGTCCAGGAAGTGCCTCTGCCTAAAGAATTTATTTCTTTGGCGAACAAAAATTTACCAAAAACTTCCCTGTATCCTCTGAATTATCTACACAGCAGGGGCATCGGTAAGGCAGATATCATTAGGTGGAAGATTGGATACTGCAGTGAGGGCGAATACGCCGGCCGAGTTGTTGTTCCATCATTTTCACGCACCGGTAAGGTAAATTATTTTGTAACAAGAACTTACGCTGATGATTGGAGAAAGTATTTAAATCCTCCTATCTCAAAAGAGATCATTTTTAATGACCTATATTTAGATTTTGATGAAGATTTGGTGTTAGTCGAAGGGGTTTTCGATGCGGTTAAAGTGACCGGCCAGGCGGTACCTCTCTTAGGGTCAACTTTGCGAGAGGAACACCCTTTGTTTCAAAAAATAGTTGAAAATGACACTCCTATCTACCTCGCATTAGATCCAGATGCTAAGAAAAAGACAGATAGGCTAATTCAGCTTATGTTGAGATACGATATAGAAACTTATGTTGTAGATGTTCCATCACATTTAGATGTTGGGGACATGACCAAAGAACAATTTTTAGAGATAAAGCAAGCCGCTGCTTTTTTAAATCCAGAAAACTATTTATTAGGCAAAATAGCCGGCCTTTAATGCCCTAGAGGAGACAAAATGAAAATTAGCAAAAGTAGATTAGTTGAGATAATCAAAGAAGAAGTTAGAAGAAAGAATATGATAGAAGCTCGCGAACCACGTGCTTTCGCTATGTCTAGTAAGAAGATGCCAGTGCGAAGTTTGGGCCCTCCTGTCGATTCAGATAATGATGGCATTCCCGACGCTGACGAGTTAAAAGTCCTTGACCGAGGTGAACTGCCTGGAAATTCACTTGATGACGTTTTAGATCAACTTTTCAATCTTCGCTCTGAACACAAAGCTGCTGAGCAGTATGAAGTTGCTGGTTTTATTGATGAGGCCATTGATAAGATTGAGCGAGCCATAAGCAGTGCAAAATCCACTCCCTCCGAGCCTCCGCAAGATCGCTGGGCTGCGATCGAACGTGGCGTTGCGCCCGAATAGAGTCTTTACCTCTTTAATATTGTTACTATAGTCTTTATTGACTTAAGGAACGTTGATGAAGTTTGCTCATTTAGCCGACACGCATATTCGTAATCTAAAATATCACTCTGAATATCGCGCTGTCTTTGCAGAATTATACAAAAAATTACGACAAGAATCTGTAGATTTTATCATTCACTGTGGTGATATTGCACACACCAAGACTCAAATTAGTCCTGAGTTTGTTGAGATGTGTTCTGATTTTCTAAAAAATCTTGCCGACATTGCACCAACTTATGTCATTTTGGGCAATCACGATGGGAATTTAAGAAATTCCAACAGACAGGACGCCCTAACTCCAATTGCGAATGCTCTTGGGCATTCGAACTTATATTTATTAAAGGATAGTGGTGAAACACCCCTAAATAAAGACTTTACAATCAATGTCCTATCAGTTTTCGATAGGGAAAATTGGACGTTACCGACGGATCCGGATAAGATCAATATTGCTCTATATCATGGCTCCATCAGCGGAGTGACGACCGATATTGGTTGGAAAATGGAGAGTGGCGAAAATGATGTTAATATCTTTGATAATTTTGACTACGGTTTTCTTGGAGATATCCACAAAACCAACCAAGCCCTTGATAAAGACGGCAAAATTAGATATTCCGGGTCAACAATTCAACAGAACCACGGAGAAACTCCAGACAAGGGTTTTTTGGTATGGGACATTTTAGATAAAGAAGCTTATACGTGCGTACATCATGTGTTAGAAAATCCCAAACCCTTTCTAACGGTCAGGCTCACACCGAAAGGTCGACTTCCGAATAAGATTGATTTGCCTCCTGGCGCCCGCGTTCGTTTGGTTTCTGATAATAACTTGCCTTTAGGTACTGTTAGAAAGGCGATAGATGTAACAAAACAGAGGTTTAAACCCGAGGCTGTTACTTACCTTAGTCGTGCTGCCGGAGAAAGAAAAAACATCGAGGATGCAACAAATTTCCTCAAGCAGGACGATCTAAGAAGCATTGCTGTGCAAGAAGGCTTGATAAAAGAGTACTTAGAGGACTATCAATTGTCCGACAAGGCTTTAAGTCAAGTTTTTGAGATAAATAAGAAATATAATTCGCTAGCGGAACAGGATGAGGACGTTCATCGCAATATCAACTGGAAGCTGAGGAAATTAGAGTGGGACAATCTTTTTAACTATGGCGAAGGGAACAGTATAGATTTCGAAAATCTAAATGGCGTCGTCGGTGTTTTAGGAAAAAACTTTTCTGGTAAATCAAGCATTATTGATAGCCTGCTTTATACGATCTACAATACGACTTCTAAGAATAATCGTAAAAATCTCAACCTTATTAACCAAAACACCGATGAATGTCGAGGTTATGTTGAAATTGATGTTGGCGCCAAAACTTACAAGATTGAGAGAAAGAGTGAGAAGTACACTAAAAAACTAAAAGGCAAGCAAACCCTAGAAGCCAAGACCGATGTCGAGTTTAATGTTCTTGACAACGCCACAGGTATAGAACAATCACTGAATGGCGTCACAAGAATAGAGACGGACAAAAACATTAGAAAAGTTTTTGGAACTGTTGAGGATTTTCTTATGACCTCCATGGCTAGCCAGCTTGATTCTCTTGCTTTTCTCAACGAAGGGTCGACTCGCCGGAAGGAGATTTTAGGAAAGTTTCTTGATTTGGAGTTTTTTGATAGAAAATATAAAATGATCAAAGAAGAGACCGCGGATCTCAAAGGCGCTCTCAGACACTTGATGGACAGAGATTATGATCTAGAAATTGAAGAATCTAGAACGGACTTAGCGAGAGTAGAAGCTGAACTATCGACGAAGGAACGCGCTCTCGAACGACAAGCAGAAGCGCGCGCCCTCGCGCTGGAGAAAGTGGGCGATATTCAACAACAGATTGATTCAATCCCACAAGAAGTGATAAATATTAAGAATGTCAAAAAGCAATTGAAAGAATGTGAAGACGTTATTGCTTCCCTGGCCCAGCAGAGAGTAGAGAAGCAGGAAGATCTGAAAAATGAGACAGAATTTCTTAAGAAAATAGAAAATTTTATTAATAATTTCGATATTGAATCTTACGAATATAAAAAATCTCTTCTAGAAGAGCACAAGGAAAAGATTGCGCAAATCGAAAAAGATATTATAAAATTCGAAGACATAAAAAAGAGGAATGATAAGAAGATAGACCTCTTGAGAAAAGCTCCATGCTCGATAAGCCTGCAGAGTAAGTGTCTTTTTGTTAAAGACGCCCGCCGCGCAGTCGATGACCACTCTAGAGTTGCTATTAATTTAAATCAGCTTTCTCTGTGTAAGACCACCTTATCTGGCAAGATTTCAAAGCTCAATCCGGAGCAGGTCAATGAGTATATTGAAAAATATCAAAAAATACTTGAGAAATTAGCAAACTATAAAAATAGAGCAATCGAGTTGGAGTTGGAAATTGAAAAAAATAAGACAAAATCTCTCCAACTAACTGGTGCGTATGCAGAATTGAAAGACAAAGAAAAGCTATATGAAGAGAATAGAGACTCTATTGAAAATTTTGAAAATTTGTTGTTACAAAAAAGTGAGCTAGAACTTGATTTAGAAGCTGCAGAGCGAGAGATGGTCAAGATGAAAGAGCAGATTTTGGAAATCTACAAGACTAATGGAAGTTTGGAGCAAAAATTTAATGAAATTCTCAAGCAAAAAGAAGAGTTTATTGATCTAGAATCTCAATATACTGCTTCTGATTTGTTCATGCGCTGCATGTATACCAACGGCATATCTTACGATATTATTAAGAAACGCCTACCAGTCATTAATAATGAAATATCCAAAATTTTAGCAAATATTGTTGAATTTGAAGTATTTTTTGAGAGTGACGACAAGAAGCTTGATATTCTCATTAAACACCCGAAACATTCACCTCGTCCGATTGAGCTGGGCTCAGGCGCCGAAAAGACCATTGCAGCAATGGCGATTCGCCTATCTCTCCTGAATGTCTCTACTTTGCCGAAGGGAGATATCTTCATCCTTGATGAGCCTGGCACTGCTTTGGACGCGGAGAACATGGAAGGCTTTATTAGGATCTTGGATATGATCAAGGCGCAGTTCAAGACAGTGCTTTTAATATCCCACCTAGACAGCCTTAAAGACATCGTAGATCAAGAACTCTTAATTGAGAAGCACAAAGGCTTGGCGTATATAAATGAATAAGTACTATTTATTTGTATGGCACAAAGCACCAATAATTCTCTTACCATAGGGAAACTACAAAATGCTCTAGAGACCCGCGGCGAGCTGGTAATCAATAATTCTGATGCTCGCCAAAAAACTGTCCACACGGGCAGTGTTCCTGCTGTGCTTTTTCAGATAGATGATTCTGATGTTGCGAGGATGGAAGTTGATAGCTCTGGAAACGTAAACTTCGTCGGTGCGGCTGTGAAGCTGAACGGCTCCTCAATCGGTGGCTCCGGCGCAGTCTCTGCAGTTGCCAACGGCGCCGACAATCGAATAGCAACGTTCAGCAGCTCAGATGCACTCAATGGAGAGGCGAATTTAACTTTTGACGGGTCGACTTTTACTGTAGCTGCTGCTACTGCGGTAAATCTTCAAACCGATGCGTTGACCGTGGGCGAGAATGGAGATACAGATGTTGTCATCACTTTCAATGGAAATACTAGTGATGGCACCCTTACCTGGATGGAGGACGAGGGCGAATTTCGTTTTAATTCGCCTACAAAGGGAAAGTTCCTGCATTATACGCAGCATGTTTTTAATAAAAACTCAGGCACATCATTGATTTATGTCCCGCTGAACACCACCACTGACCAAGCTTCTTTTGAAGAGTACGCTTGCTGGATGGCGCCCCACGATGGCAAGCTGCTGAAAGTCATGATCAGGCCCAAAGGCTACAGCAGCAATTATGGAGGATCGACTGTTATTGGATTGCACATAAATAGGAATGGTACAGCCGCAACGACCGATACGCAGACGCTTGGGAGTGACGCTACTGTAACATATACTTTTTCCAGCAGCAATACCTTTTCAGCGGGGGATCTTCTATCTTTAAGCGTGGATGTCTCAACCGCTCCTGGGGATGTGAATCTTTGTGCTATTTGGGAGCTTGACAGTACAACATAAATTTAACAAGTCGACTTAGGTAAAATATACTACTTATAATAACACATAGGAGGCTTAAACTATGGCAGAAGTTAAGGCATTTTTAGACAAACACACAGAAAGATTTATATCTAGAAAATTCTTGGCATGGGTTACTGCCACTGGTTTGGCCGGCCACGGCCTGCTTACAAGCGAAGACTGGGTTGCGGTAACTTTGGCTTATATAGGATCACAAGCTCTTGTTGATCTCGCAACACAATGGAAGCATGGGAGATAAAAATGAAAAAATTATTTGAAGGCTTCAGAAGATTTGTTAATGAAGGTACATCAAGCGAGTTAACTCAAAAGGCCCGGGTCTGGGGTGTCGACGATCCACATCAAGATCCCGGCTTCTACGAAGATCTTCTTGGTGAAGTCTACGCCGCGTATAGCAGTCTTCTCAAAATGGCCCACCCCGAGCTGAAGAGCGCCCTCGAAGCAACTCTCAAAATAATTGACTCTGAGAAGAATCGCACCTGGAGCGCGCAAGATATTAACAGCGTCATCATGAGTGCCTCTAGAATAGTGCCTTCGGGTCGAGGCGCGACTCATTTGTTTGCCACCCCCTTGGCCCAGGAGATGAACCTGGAGACCATCGCCGGCCAACAGTCCGCGATACCCGATGACGACGATGATCTTTAGGGAATAGAGATGTTTACTGCTCTTTTTTGGAAAAAAATCTGGACTTGGCTTAAGCATTATTGGTATTGGCCTGTTATCGCGATCTTGTTTGTTCTCTCTACGCCGATTAATGCTGCTAGCACGAGAGAGAAGTTATTTGACCTACTCTTTAAACAAAGAGAGGGATATGAGAAAGAATTACAAATAATCAATACGAATAACAAAGAAAAAGATTTAAAAAAACATCAAGCCACTGAAGAGCATAAACAAGAGCTAGAGAAAATAGAGCAGGAACACGACATCAAAATAGAAGAATTGGAAGACGCGAAGCGCGAAGAATTAACTGTAACTATTGAGCAAAACAAGGATAAGCCTGAAAAGTTGGCAGAGGAAATAGCAAAAATTCTGAGTGCGGAATTTCATAAAAATAGTAGGTAAAATATGTATAAAAAGATTTTAATTGGTATTATGACGCTTATATTCGCCGCAGCCCCTGTGCAATTACAAGCTCAGGAGTTGGAAGGGCAGGTCACGGCCTTGTCTTTAGGGGAGGAGGCCCCATTTTCTGGTGTTTTATTGGATCCTGTTGCGGCATCGAAGATGATCGTTGATCAGAAATATTTAAGATCAGAAATAGAATTGAGTTTGCGAAAAGAATTTCAAAAAGAACTCTCCAATAAGCGCCTGGCTTTTGACTTGCTGAAGGTCGATTATGATTCTTTGAAGAAGATTCACGAAGAGACTCTTTCACTAAAGAACAAACAAATAAATGACTTAAACCTTCTTCTAAAGGAGGAGATGGGTGATGACAATAGCCAATGGTGGACTTTCGGCGGCATGGCCGCTGGCATTGTGTTGTCATTGGCGGTCTTTTATGCTAGTGTAGAAATTGCTAATAAATGAAAAAAGATTTAAATTATATAGCAGGCCTAGAAAAAGCTATAGCTAGAAAATATGGAGATATTTCTATTCAAAATCCCTCTAGTTTTTGGGACGAAGAAAAGGAGGAGAGATACCTTCAGCAACTTAAAACTTTTGTCGAAAAACAGAAGAAACACGAAGACGCCACCGAGCCTGAAAACGTTGACGGTGTTTTAATAACTCGCAAACTACTTAATAAGGAGAGCGTATATAGTTGTCCAACATGTGAGAAGAGATTAAAGACAGTAAATGATGAGATTTATTTTACCAAGTTTGAGTGCTGTGAGTTGTGCTTTATAGAACATATCGAAGGCCGCGAAGAGCGATGGCTAGATGGATGGAGACCAGATAATGTCAGAGAAAATACTTAAAATTGTTAGAGGCCTGTCGCAGGCGGCATCAGACCTTGGCTACGACGGCGCCGTCGACGATGAAGGCGCACCGGTCGAGATCGGCCTGAATAGAGAAGAAGGTCGACCAATGCACGATGCACGCAGCCTGGATGGGTTTGGAGTGAGAATAAGCGGAAGTACGGTAATTTTATCATACCATTCAGACATAAAGCTACGAGATCTTTATAGCCAAGATTTGGAAAACGAAGTAGAACAAAAAATGTCGAAAGTCGTCTCCGCTCTCAAAAAAAGATACAAGGCACTCACAAAAGAAACTTTGAGCCTAAAAGAGAAAGGCCCAGCAGATGTCCGAGCAGAAAAAGCCAGCAATGTTCGATATTGGATTACTGCTAGAAAGCTTTATACTTGTGGCGGCCTGGACGGTGTCGTAGACGTGAAAGAGCCAAGCAAACTCTCTCTTGAGAAAGATTTTGAAAGCTTTCTAAATCAAGGAGGCTGGGGTGCATCGAAGCGTCCAAAAAACGACTCTCGCAAGGCTAGTGAAAGTTAAAGAATGTCTCTTGCTTTATCGAAAGAGCAAATAGTTAAAGAGATCGTGAAAGCTGGCAAAGATCCGGTTTACTTTATTAATAACTATGCAAAGATTTCCCACCCTATGCGTGGTCTAATTCCTTTTAAGACTTACGACTTCCAGACAGAGCTTATAAGAGACTACAATGATCATCGATTTAACGTTATATTAAAAGCTCGACAGCTTGGGATATCGACAATAACTGCAGCTTATGTTGCTTGGATGATGCTCTTTCATCGCGACAAGAACGTGCTTGTTATAGCAACCAAATTCGGCACAGCCGCCAATCTTGTAAAAAAAGTAAAGTCAATTCATAGATATCTTCCAAAATGGATGAAGATTGCTGATATATCTATTGATAACAGGACCTCATTTGAACTTTCTAACGGATCACAAATTAAGGCGTCTTCGACAAGTTCCGACGCCGGCCGTTCAGAAGCCTTATCGTTGCTTGTTATCGACGAGGCTGCCCACGTCGAAGGCTTGGATGAGCTTTGGACTGGCCTTTATCCTACTTTGTCAACTGGTGGTCGATGCATTGCTCTTTCTACCCCTAATGGCGTAGGAAATTGGTTTCACCAAACGTGTGTTGATGCCGAAATGGAAAAGAATGACTTTTTCCTAACTACATTACCATGGAATTTACACCCTGATCGCGATAAGGAGTGGTATGACAAAGAGACTAAGAATATGTCTTCTCGACAAATCGCTCAAGAGCTGGAATGTAATTTCAACATGTCTGGAGAGACTGTCTTCCATCCAGAAGATATGGAGATACTACAGGAGCTTGTGTGTGAGCCGAAGTACAGGACCGGATTTGATAGAAATCTGTGGATATGGGAAGAGCATAGCCCGGAATATAACTATTTGATTTCTGCTGATGTAGCTCGTGG
>CEOH01006625.1_pt1 | contig 11550 bp, 9 predicted proteins | sample 530311 | NCBI WGS metagenome assembly CEOH01 (sample SAMEA2619923, study PRJEB7988) | marine metagenome | biome: marine biome (ENVO:00000447); feature: deep chlorophyll maximum layer (ENVO:xxxxxxxx); material: "saline water (ENVO:00002010), including plankton (ENVO:xxxxxxxx)" | depth 60 m
GGCGAGCAATGTTATCTGATACCGCTCAACCATTTCAGGAGTGATAACAAACTCAGATACTTCATTTGGTAAACCTCTGGCTTTAACATTACGATGTGATACTGTGTCTATATTAACGCCAGCCTTTGTTAAGTTCTGCAATCCAAGGCTATCAGAAGCTAATTTAGCTAATTGGTAATTACGATACTCTTCTGTTTTCATAATCTCGCCCATCTTCCTATCATACTCTGGATCTTTTAAGATGTCGGCGTGTTTTGTATTCATTGCACTCTCTAGGGCACCAATATATTGAACGTCTAGGTAGAAAGGCAAGTTTACATTGTCGTGATCGAAAGAAAATTCGTGTTTTACAATATTTAAAAATAAAGTCAATCGATTGTTGCTTATTAATTCCATAATTGCTCTTCGTCGATTTAAGGGAAAGTCTTTGCCCCAAACTTTATCATCATTAAGAAATGTTGAATCTTTAGGCAGATAGAAAAGTTCCATTTTAATTCTAAAGTTGTCTTGAGAATAAACTCTGTGGTTGTCTTCCAGCATAAGTTGCGCGTTTTGAGCTTTCGGAACAGTTGGTCTTTCTATCAGGTTTGCAAAGCTCATTTCCTGTCCTGCGATGTTTTTTTTAAAAAACAAAGCGTCGGAAGAAGGGAAATATAGTTTTAAATTTACTTTAACAAAGGCGCTGGCCTCAGCCGGATTCTGTCCATCAAAAACTATGTTAGCTTCTGTGATACTAGGCGCTAAGTGTCCGGGTCGGAAACCTCCGTATAAAGCGGCGTCGTCTCCATATGAAGTTCTCAGTTCCCTAATAGCTTGTTTTGCTTTCAAAGGGTCAAATTTTCCAAATTGAAACTTGACTGATTTAATTTCTTCTTTAGTGGTGTCGGCTGGATCGTAAAAAACTTTATACAGATTAACCATTGGAGACAATGACTGAAATAAGTTCTTAGGGCAGGCGTCCATTAAAGATTGATACTCTGGGTCAATAAGCTGATTTAGAAAAAGCTTAGAATCTCCAGAATGCTTATCATCTAAAATAACAACATGCTCTGATTGCTTTTCAAAATTGGTAATGCCGCGGAAAGTTGCGATGTCAGACATAAAGTCTAACAAAAAGCATTCATCAATGTTATTTGGAATCTTTTCTTCGGCCATCTATAAACCCTTTATTGAAAATATTGATATAAGTCTGAAAGTGGGAAGGGGATTTCAATAACATCTCCCGGTTTATAATCTGCTTCAAGTGGCTTTTTATTAAACCACGGGATTATCCACCAAACTGTTGGCATGCCATAAAATTTAGTTGCAACTTTCCAAAACTTATCTCCATATTGCCAAACATAGCTTTGAGAGTTGATGTGTAGAAAATCTTCTTCAGTTGGATGCTCTATGATTGGTGTTACATATTGCACAATATCAACATTGTCCATGGCGGCTGCATTGGAGCGATTTCTCTGATCTGGCTCTAAGAAAGTATCTCTTCGAAGGCCGATGTTTTTAAAAAATGGTCTATTGTTATATCTAAATGACATCTTGATTATTTCCTACGACCTGAGTGAAAAGCTCTTTGAATTCTTGCTTTGTCTGCTTCACTTATTGTATCGTTACTATTAATATTTGTGGACGCATTAATTATTGTGCGACCTTGCGTATTTCTGGCCGACTCATATTGATAAGGGTAGTTGTTGGGGCTAAAGTAGTATGTCCCGTCTTCTGGTGAAAGACCTTCTTTGCCCGATTGCATAGACCAAGCTGGGTCGACTGTAAAGTAAGGGTAAAACACAAAATTTAAAGTTATTAATTTGGGATATACATGCTGATTAAATGTTTTCTTTCCATTGTTTCCTCTATCGGCAAGAAATCCGCCTCCTTCGTCATCCATAATCAAGGAATATTGCACATCGTCCATATAGCCGGTCAAGCCGCTCATTGCTGCGCTAGAGAAATCTGGCTTTTCCATATGTCCGTCGACCAATAGGTTTAAAAATCGGATACTGAAATAAGGAACGGACGTTGGTGCCTGTGCTCTTATCATACGACCTGTGGAAGGATCTAATTCAAGTTCTTGAACGGGGTGCAACGATTTGACCAACAAAGATACGTTTCTTAAATTCATTCTTGCTTCGTCAACATTTGCTGCTGGTAACTTCAAGCCAATATTTAATCGGCGAGCTACTCCCTTGAAGTTTTTTGGCTTTGTGATAGCACCCATTTGAGGCTCATCTTCAAAATTCAAATCTACGTTATCTTCAAATTTTGTTAAAAACGCTTTAAAGGCAGTTCTGACATTGCAGTGGCGAGCGTGGATATCTACATACAGTCCCAAGTGATTAGCTAGGGTGTTTGTGGCATCATATAAAGGACCTGATCCTCCCGGGGTCAAGTTAGATGGAACGCCACCGTAATTAAAGTACGATTTACCCAATAAAGAATCTTTGTCGTTGCGATCTGGTGCCATAATCTTCTTCCGTTACATATAACTAGGTCGATGGAGAAAGTTTTATGGAATTTGAATCTTCGATAATCTTAAGAACAACTCTTCCTAATTCTCGGTTATTTACCTGCATGATAACGGGCATAGTGCCAGTTTCCACTTTCTTTTGACCAGCAGCCTGTTCGCTGTTGATTTCTTGCATTGCTTGCTTGAAAGCAGCCTTCATAGCTGCGACGGAAGGGCCGCCTCCACCAATACCTTTCTTAAGGTTCTCATTGGTAATAACTCTGTCACCTTTGTTGATTCCACTAATCGAGGGACCAGACGTTCCAACCATTCTAGCTCCAGAGGAACCAACCAAAAGTTCCGGACCTTTCTCTCCCATAAGGGCTGGGCCGGTCATTGGTGCTGAGTCGGTTCCATTAGCGAACATCTGAGAGATTCCATAAATGGCACCACCAATTAATCCAATTGGCAGCAAGGCGCTGAACAGGCCGGCTCCGAAGCCTGCGATGCCACCTAAAACGCCCCCAATGCCGCCGGCGGCGGAAGCCCCTTTGGTCAACATCATCATAAGCTGTAGTTCCTTCAGAGCCTTTGTCATCTTAAAGACGATTGGTAGCCCTATGAATAACGAACCAAAGAAGATTTTTCCTGCGGTTCCCATTTCCGCAAAGCCCTCTATAAGCCTGCTGACGAAATTAATAACAGGCTCCATACTAATTGCAAATTTATTCATCGCCAAGCTAAGTCTTTCCATTATAGGCTTCATTTTACGAGCCTGTTCGGCAAGGCTCTCTTGGCGCTGTTTTGCTTCAATCGCTGCAGGATCATCCATCTGGCTGTTAAAGAATCTCTGGGCTTCTCCGACGTCTCTGAAGCCTCCTGCTGCGGCAAGGGCCTTCATCTCATACCTACTTAAGCTATCAAAAGAACGTCCGGACATTTCAAGAGACTGTTTCATTGTTTCTAGTCTCTCGGCCTCAGTCATATAAACCATATCAATAGAATTTAAATAAGGGCCACCGAGAATACCATTTAATCTACCAACTGCGCTAGCTGCACCTTCAAAGGTGTCAAACTGACCAGCGACGGACATTAAAGAATCCATAGAAAGTCCAGTTAAGCGAGATTGAGTTTGTAATTGCTTAAATACAGCCATCACATCGCCACCGTGAGCAACTAATTCGTCAGAGTGTCTAGCAAAGTTTTCTAAAGCTTCGTTAACATTAACATCGATGGAATTCGCAAAATGCAACAACTCCTCAGTGGTTGCTTGCGCCTGAGATAAGCTTTGGCCCATTCCCATTGTCAATGTTTGCATTGCATCCGCCGCGGTGTTGGCATCAATGTTGAGTTCAACCAGCAATCCAGTAAATGCTGCTGCTTCTTGTTGCGCCTCCGGAGCGGCTGTTCTAAAAGCCGTCACACTATTATATAATGCTGTACCTGCTTCGCCGGCAGAAGCCATATCTAAGCCCATCTGACGCAATTCGTTTGTAGCGCCCGCAATTGCGGTTGCTGTTTGGGCTGATGCACCGGTTGTTGCTCGGAAATTTGCAATTATACCATCTTGAAGAGTAAAGAGTTCTTCTGATCTGGCGATAACTGTACCTATAGCCAAATCAAGACTTAAGTTGGCAGCGGATTCCTTCATTTTTTCCAGATCACCTTCAGAATTTGAAAGCATGCCGGCAATACTCTTAACGGAGCTTCCCATTTTCCCAAAAAGAGTAGTTTGAGTACTGGTTAGACCAACCATACCTCCTAAAGTATCAAGATTTTGAAGAAGGGCTTCAGTTTCTTTTTCTACTTCTTCTCGATTTTCTTGTTTTGCGTCTCTTAAATCAATCGCAGCCTGAAGCTGTGCCTGCATTTCTGCAGTGATTTCACCTTCGTTCGCTGCAATCTCGGTTTTAATTGCATTGATCTCTTCGAGAAGAGCAGCCTCTTCTTCACTAAGCTGATTTCTTGCTTTTAAATCTGCAACTCTTTTCGCTTCTGCTTTGAGGTGTTTTTTTTGAGCCTTTTCGCTCATTTCTTCAAACTCAAAGATTTTTTCAGCGAGGTCGGCTCTTTGTTGAGCCAGTTTCATAGACTTTTCTGTTTTGGTTATATACTCACCGGCTTTGGCTGCTTGCTTTGCCTCCGCATCAGCAACTTTCTGTACCAAGCCTGCCTTTTCTTTAAGAAGCTGGTTTAGTCTTTGTTGAATTTGGATGTCTTTTTCGTTTGCCACTTAAAGCCCTCCTTATTTAAAAGGCCATTTGATCCCAGTAGCACGTTCAAATCCAGATGTCGCACGGCGGAGAGAGGCAGCATTCTTTACTGTCCTAGGGTCGTCCAGCCCGTACTTTGTATAAGCGTCCATAAATTTCTTTTCGGACTTTAATGCCGAGAAGAAGGAGTTGATTTCTTTTCGGCTTCCTCTAACTTTTAACTTTGAAACTCCGGCGGTGATAGGCGTAAACATTCTCTCTAGAGCAAGCTTGATTCTAGCACCCAACATTCTTAAGGCGCTCTCGTTGAGTTCGCCTTTGCGGTTAATTCCCAAATCAATAATTTGATCTAATTCTTCTTCATTAATGTTCTGCATTTGTGCAACTCTCTCTAATCATTATAATTAGTGTACAGAATGTGTTTTATCTATGTTTCACATTCTTTATAGCTTCGCTCTCTTTCTCGATCTGAGTAACAAGTCTTTCGGCAAACCAATTCCTCAACCTAACAGGTAGACTATACGCTTCTGCAAAGCTCCAGCCACCGTGATATTTCAGGAAGAAAAACTGTTCGTATAGGCTTTTAGCGTATTCTTCATTTAGGCCAAAAAAACTCCGTCGTAAACGGAATTGTGACCTCCTCCTGCACACTGCACTCTGGACACTCAAAGTCCTGAGCTAAGTTCACATTTGGAGATAATTCTGCGTATGCAGTTCGCAGATATCGGGAATCTGTTGCTGGCATATTGTCAATTAAAGCATTAATATGCTCATTGTTTTGACTGCCGTTAACTGACCGAATGATCATTCTAAATTGATCGGTTAGTGTCGCCTCTGGAAGGTTCTTTTTCTTTCTGTTCTCTGACAACTTTGTTAGACGCTTTTCATCAGCACCTGTCATAAGACTCAGGCCAACCATAACATCCATTTTGGGCAACTTAATATAAAAGAGCCCATTTTCATCTATTTCTAGTTCATCTGGAATGCTCTGATCGACATCGCTTAAATCGAAAGTATAATCAGATGTAGCAGCACAAGTTGGACACGAAATCTTTGCGGTGTAAGCCGGTCCATAACCAGAGATTCTAGTTGCAACCAAGATTGCATTCTTATCTCCCACTAAAAGATCATCAGTATTAATACTTTTATCGACAATAACATTCTTTAAAAGTCTTTCAATTGCGATTCCTTTTTTTAACAGAGCGGGAGAAGTTAAAGTATCTTCATCCTTAGCTGTCATATATCGGATTTCGATTGTCTCTACATTACGCAGAGCATGTCCCTCCGGATAAAACTTACCCTTTGAAGGAAGTTCGACAAACTCAGTGGGAGTAACAAAAGAAAACATTTGATCTCCTGCAGTGTTGTTCGAAGTTTCCATAACGCTTGACGGAGCCGGGGCGGGTGTACCCAAGCGGTCCTCGTTATTTCTAGCCATTTTTCACCTCAGTTTTTATTTGACGTCTACTAGTTTAGCCCAATCGAAAGCAATTGTTAAGTCTACAGTGACAATTCCGTCATCTTCATAGGTTAACTCACCAAACTTTACGTCTTTAATCCAAGGATTGAAGACTTGCCACGCCTCAATAAGATAAGGCTCGCCGGAAGCTGCGCCAAGACCGGGTTGCGTGCCATACTGCTCAATTCGTACAATAGGGCCTAGAGCCTTTACAGAAGAGTCTTTAGAGACAGTATAGAGAGCGTTGTTCGTGCGGTTATCTGGAGTGCGATATCCAGAGTTAATCAAAACCTCCTGAAGCTTGTCGCTTACATTTGGGTCGATTGGATCAACAAGGGTCATAGTGATATCATCCCATGTTACTTGTCCGGGATACTTAAAAGTATGTCCAAAATATTTATGCTGTTGCTCGTTGATGGAAAAGCTTGGCTTATCTACCTTTCTTGCAACATAAGATGGAATGTTTGAATTATGCAAGTACACAAGCCACTTATGCTGACGCTTTGGCTCGATGCTTGTTGAATTCCAGAATTGATCACTGCCCATTTTTTTATTTTCTCCTGTTGTACTAAATAGTAGTTATGCTATAAATTATCTTTATTAATCTGCGAATGAAGCCCCGGAATCTGTGATTACAAAATCAAGTGCGATAAATTCAATTGCTTGCACTGGTTTCAAGAACACTTTTGCGTACATAATGTTTCTGTCTACCAGATCTGGTGTGGTGGTTGATTCATCCAACACAACCTTAAAGTCGGCCAAGCCCAAGCGAGACTTAACGTCATTCAAAATGCTCTCAACGCGAGCGGAGAAGCCGTTCCATGTTGCTCTTACATTCTGCTCGAACAATGTGGTTGCTGCAACTCTAGAGATCTCTCTCTTAAGGAAGATCAAAAGTCTGCGGACATTAATTCGATTAAGAGCGGACTCCGTTACCTGAAGCGTCTTTTGGCCGAAGACCACGATACCCTCTGCAGGGAAAGAAGCGATTGGATTAACGTTTACTTCATAAAGCTTATCTCTCTCTTCGGAGGTTAATTGATGTTTTACACCAACAACTGGGAAACCGATCTTGCCGTCGCTAAGACCACCGCGAGTAAAGCCGGCAGGTGCAAACCATACGTCGCGAACTGATTCGCTGTATGAGAGAGTACCCAAGCCTACTACTGAAGGTGGTACGAACAGTAATTGGTTAGCCAACGAATCTCTAATCTGTACAAACGGATAATACGCTGCACCATAACTTGAGTTAATTTGACGATTCTTGAGTTTTTGTACTGCTGTATCGACATCCGGTTTACGGTTGGCCTCTGTAGCTGTACTTTCGTGTGCTGGAATGTAGTCATCTTCCAAGTCGATAATTGCGAGAGCATCTGCTCTTTCTTCGCAAACATCAATCATATGATCTGTAACGCTAGTATTTGTAATACCGGGCATTGCCATCAAGTTACACTCAACAAACTCTGGATCTCTTGCTGTATCGATAGCTCTAAGAGTTGAGAAGAGGGTGTAATTGAGTTTAGCATCAGAAGAGTCGTCCAATCTTGTATTTCTGAATGGATCTTTCTCTGTAACATCCAGACCGTCAAATCCGCCGTGGAAAAGAGTCGTGAATCGATTGTGGCCAAAGCTACTACCGGTAAGCACGGCATTTGTTCCACTCAAAGCTGTCAACGAAGTACCAGCCAAGCGAGAGCCAGAAACGTATTTAACATCTCCGGAACCATCTGCGGAAGCAGACAGATTATCAAGCGTGAAAATGAAAGATGGCTCAACGTATGTTGCGCCCTCAGTTACAATTCTTGAAGAGTCGCTGTTAAAGGTACCAATACCAGAAGGAAGCGCTCTCAAAACATCCACTGTGCTCGGAGCGAACACTCCAGAACCAGATTTAGAAGTCGACATACCGAAATATGCTGAATTTTTCTTTGGAAGGTTGTCCTCTGTGTTCGAGTGACGGAGAATTGGCTGTGGCCAAATCAAGGCACCCGTAAGACCAAGTTGGAACAGTCCACCACCGGTTGCAATTGCAGCAGGGCTCATGGTGCCCTCGAAGTGCGTTGGCAAGAAAGAGCCCGTACTGTGTAAAACCCATGACTCAGAACCAATGTTTCTTCCTGTTCCGATAGCGACCTTTTTAGGACGTGGAGGACCATACATACCCATAGGCATAAGATTTGCTGCGTCTCCGTTGGAAACAACCTCATTGACCTCAACAGAAATGAACTTTGACATATTATTATAAGTTCCGTACTCTCTGTAAGATCTTTTTGTATTATCCCACTCGACATACTTATCACCAATCTTTCTACAAATATAGTTTGCAGAATTTGGATTAAGATCACATCCGCTGAAGCGCTCAACAAGTTGAGGAGAAGCATCGCTGTCGTCGATCTTTCTGATCACAACTGTAAATGTTGAGAACTGGGGTACTCCCAGTGCTGCTGACTTTGGAGGTGTAATATCTTGAATGGATACCTTAAGATTTCTTTGTGTCCACTCTCCCGGCTCCAATGAGTGTAATCTAAATAACTTTTGAAGCTGATGTGCGTTGAACGTTCCCGCTGCACCTTGGTGCTGAGCTACAAACCAGCCTGTGCGGCCTGCCTGCATCGGGCGTTTGTGGTTTGCCCAGTCATAGCCGCCGCCAACAGATTTCAAAGGAAGCATTGTTGCTGCACCAATGTTATTAAGTGTTGACAAGCCTGTTCCGGCCTCACCTACGCCATAACCATTAACTGCTGCTCCAGCACCACCGTGTTGGCCTGCGCCACCGCGCTGTTGGTCGAGAAGTTGTCTTTCAAAGGTTTCGCCTAAGAAATAAGCTTCTGTGGTTGAGTAGGCATTAGAGTTAACCTTTGCAGGGTTTGTATTAAACACCTTTCTAATGAACTTCTCTGAATTCTCGTTAAAGTTGAACTCGATCTTCTTTGCGCCAACGCTGTTTGCAGTTGCGATCTCAGCCTGAGTTCCAACAACCATCGTAAACTGTCCACTTGCATTTGCACTAGAAGTAACAAGAAGTGCACCGTGCGAAGCTGTTGGGAACATTGCAGGCACCTTTCCTGATGTGACTCTTGCTGTACCCGTGAGCGCCAATGTCGTAGAGGCATGGTTGACATAAAAGATAGCTGCCAATGTTCCAGTGTGTGGAGTGGCGGCTGTTGTGGAAAGGGTGTCGAATTTTGGGAATACGAAAAGTCCGTATGCACCATCTGGTGCACTAGAACCAACCTCGCCCATATCCCAACCAGCCTTTCCGCCGGTTCCGGCAGGGCCGTCTGTGCCACCCGCGGATGCGTTGGGATCTTCTGTTCCGAGAAGACGAATAACGGTACAAGAAGGGTTGTTTCTTAACCAAGCCTGAGCGGCGTATGCGGCGTATGTAGGAGCAAGGTAGTTACCATTTCTCCAGACGTCGCCGTCTGTTGTTCCTTTACCTGAGATTGGATTTCCGAAGATCTCTACAAACTCGGAGAAGGAATTTACTATTGTTGGGCGCATGCCGGGGCCGCGCTCAAATCTACCGATGAGCACTGGTCCGGGGGCATCTCCCGCGCTAGGGTTTTGTGAATTATCAACTTCGCTGAGGAAGATCCCCGGTGAAACAAACTTAAACTTTTTTTCAGCCATGCTGTGACGTCTCCTTTATGACTACAATAATTGCTCTAGTAAATAGTTGTTTAATTTTCCAAAGTCCAAAACTAATCGCGATAAAATCCGCTCTTATCAGTGTGTTCTGGGATGTCGCCATAGATTACTCTTTCTCGTGGAAGTTTAACCTCCACAGCGTTCTCGCGAATAACAACTTTTGGCTGAGCCTGATTTTTGCCTTCACCTATTAAATAACCAAGAACTTTGATCTTCACTGTAGTCTGGTACATTCTCTCGTCGACCTGTAAAGTGGAGACGTTATTGTTCTGTGCGAAGTCTTGATCAATAAAGCTTTCATAGCGATGGCCATCGTTTTCCAAAAGGAAATAATTAATCCCTCCTGTCTTTGTAATAAACGGTGTAACCATCTCGTTCATTTGCTGCTGATACTCTGTTCTAAGTGTTATTTCATATGATACGTCGACGTAAACCGGCATTGGAATAGACATTGTTTGATAAACAATTTTTTCATTTTTCTTTGCAAAGTTAACTTGGTCTCTTGCACCAGTATTTGTAGATGCATATTTTCCCTTACGCTTGGCGTCAGCATTAGCAAAATTAGCAGTCTTATCTTGGTTAATTCTTCTATTGATGATAATAGATCCTCCGCGCTCATCAATGTTCGGAGGTATATGAGCTTGAAAAATACCCTTATTGCTAGGGTCTTTAACAACGCCGACTCTAGAGAGGGTGATAATAGGTAAAATAAGTGAACCATTGTCGTCTCGAAGTTCTTTTCTATTCTTAATTTGATGAGAACGTTCGGCTGACATCCAAATAACGGGAGACTTCTTCCACCCTTTGTTTGTTGTGCAGGATATGTCCACTTTTTTATCAATCCACTCAAACATAGCTTGGTCAATGTTTTCTAAAGTCGATGGCGCAATGATTGTTTCAGAAACAATGTTTCCATCTTTATCAATTGTATATTTATCTTTATCAATTGCCATCGAATAAACCCTCGCGTGCTCGGATACACTTTGCTGAGATTTCCATTTGGTGGCTTACCTGACCAAAGATCTGCTGTGGCTCATTCAAACTTACAATCTCATAATAAATATCGCCATATAATACAAAATCGCCGTTGCGCACAAAAAGATCTTGATCTTCGGTTAGTCTTCTCTTGTGAAAGTGGACAATGATAGAAGATTTCACATCAATCCCAACGTTATCCATCCACTCAGTCTCGTCGCCGTCATATTCTACAAGTGCGTGCACTCGAATTGGAGGCAAATAGTTTTTTTCAATAGCTTCCCCGTATAAAGGGTGAAAGTTGCTGTTATTGACGCTTATTGGAAAGTAAAGAACCTGCTGGCCAATGACTCTTTCAATTAATTCATCATTAACTTGCTTAACCAAGTCTCTTTCTTTCTTGCCTGTAAAAAGAGGAGGCGGTGGCGAAGCCGGTTGTGACCATTTCTTTGCCATTTTCTACCCCCTATCCTGTGAATATGCCCATGGGCAGTTTTTCTTGCATTGTTCCGACGTTTGCAACGATACTGGCGTCTTTTTCGACCAGCTTGTCGTAAGTCATCTCGTCAAGAACTGTCTTAAGCTCCTCTCGAAGAGCGGTCTGCTCTTCTTTTGCTTGTGATACTAAAGCATCGCCATTTAAAGTCACTGACTCTCCCGGAATTGGGATTGTTGCGAATTTAGATCTTACATGACCTAGTATTTCTTTTGACAAAGCCAATCCGAATCTTCGAATCCACTGCTTACCAATCGAATTGATTTTATCGTATGGAATGTTTGCAAACGGCAAGGTGTTCATATTATTAATGCCG